>JAEEGL016237377.1_pt1 | contig 10556 bp, 10 predicted proteins | sample 9134231 | NCBI WGS metagenome assembly JAEEGL01 (sample SAMN16246548, study PRJNA631951) | gut metagenome | biome: gut microbiome; feature: rumen; material: fiber-attached | host: Bos | place: Iran: Karaj | collected 2018-10
AGCATTATATTCTTACGAAAATCCATTCAATAATAAAATCGCTTCCTCAACAGATGAAAATGCAATAACTGCAACTGCAAATCGCGGTGCAGATCTTCAGTCTTTTAAAATAGACGTAATTCAACCTGCAACTGCAGACCGTTTTTTATCTGATGAGCTGCCATCTGATTACAAGGTTCCTGCCGGAGTCTATACCTACAAGGTTGGAGAAAAGCAGCTTACCGTAAACTGGAAGGGAGGCAGCCTTAAGGATTTTTCCAATGCCATAAACAAAAGAAGTAATGGTATTGTAAAGTCTATGCTGGTAGGTGCGAGCGCAGGAAAGAAAACACTTCTCATTGAATCATTATCAACAGGAAAAGAAAACAAATTAATTTTTGAAGGTGCCGCAAAAGATTTTGCACTTGAAACAGGAATGATTTCTCCTGCCAAGGGAAATACTTCTACTTTTGGAATGACAAATGCAGAACTTAAACAGGTTAGCTATAAAGAAAGCGGCAGACCTGACAGAATGCCGGAAGTATCTGTAACACGAACACAGATTCTTGACGGTAAGGTAAATGTTGCACCCCGCGGTGGTTATGAAGTTTCAATTCCATCGGCTGCAGCAGATAATTCAAACACACATATTTCATTTACTGTAAAAGCAAGTGCCGTAGCCGATATTACGGAAGAAATAAACAATACTTTACAGGAGCCTGTAATTCCGTCTGGAGGCTTTGCCGAATTTGGAGGAATTACAATTGATAACGCCAGCTCCGAAACTCTTTTACCAAAAACTACTACAAAGATAGAACCGGTAGATTCTGTTACTTCAAAAAATATTTTTTATGCAGTATTCAATGATGGAACAGAACGCCTTATTTCAACACCGGAAATTTTGAATGAAAAAGAACAGACTCTTGATATAGATCTTTCGGAATACAAGGGCATAAAATCAATTTCGGTAAGAAATGCAAACACAGGATATAAGCTCGAAATATCAGAATTTACTTCTTACGATTCTGCTTCCAACCTGGGCTACTCCCCTAACCATGCAATTACCGAAGCCGGAGATGCAATAATCAAATATGAAGGCATTACAATCACAAGACCTTCAAATGAAATTGACGATGTTGTTCCGGAAATTACACTTAACGTTCACGAAAAAACAGAAAAAACTGCAACCATTTCTATTAAGGTAGATAAGGAAGCTGCAAAAAATGCCCTTATAGAATTTGTTGGTAAATACAATCAGGCAATTGCAAAAATAAATGTTCTTTCTCAGAATAAACCTGAGCTTATAAATGAACTTGATTATCTTACAGATGATGAAAAAGAAAAGCTTACAGATCAGCTTGGAATGTTCAGTACAGATTTTTCACTTACAAACATTAAAAGCAATATGCAGACTATCCTTTCATCAAATTACAAGTTCGAAGATAATTCTGTAATAACAGCCTTAACCCAACTGGGTATTGCAACAAATGCTTCGGGTTATTCGGGTTCATATTCACAAAGCAAGCTGCGCGGTTATCTTGAAATTGATGAAAAGAAGCTTGATGACGCACTTGAAAATCATCTTGAAGATATTAAAAATCTTTTTGGTTATGACACAGACGGCGACCTTATTATTGATGAAGGAATTGCCTACAAGCTTGACAAGCAGATTACTGCCTACACTCAGACAGGCGGAATTATTGCCTTAAAAACTTCAACCCTTGATTCAAAAATCAAAAGCTCTCAGACAAGAATTACCAAGCTTGAAGATCAGATGGAAAAGAAAGAAGCAGAGCTTAAACAGAAATACTCTTCTATGCAGGGTTCTCTGAGCAATCTTGAAAACCAGCAGACAACAATTTCTAATTTTACAAAACAGCAGAATAAAGATAATAACTAAGTGGGGGAATAAATGATAAGTTTTTATATAAATGGTGATCCTGTAGAAGTTCAGCTGGAAGGTGAAGAAACTATAGGAGATGTACTTAAATCTTTTGAAATTACCTGTGAAGAAAATGCAGCTGCAGTTATTGGAATTACTGTAGACGGAAAAACAATCACTGCCGACAGCTTTGACCAGGAAGCTTCAAAGGCACTTGGTAAAGATACAAAATTTGAATTTTCTGTTGTAACAAAAGATTCAATCAAACAGTCCTTTGAAGAGCTTTCTAAACTTTTTGAAGAGCTTTCTCATAAAATGGAAGATGTTCCTGTTTCATTACAAAGCGGTAAAAATCAGGAAGTCAGCGATTCCATTAAAAAGGTTGCAGACAGTATTGATAACTTCTGCCATATTGCAGCTCTTGCAAGTCTTTTCCCTCAGGATTTTGCTTCTACAAAAATTGACGGCAAACAGTTTGGCCAATTCTTTGAAGACTTCTCGCCTATTCTTTCCGATTTTGAAAAGGCCCTTACAAATAATGATACTGTACTTATCGGAGATTTAGCTGAATATGAAATCTGTCCAAGACTAAAGTCAATTTCACAGGCTTTAAAGCAGATTTAAAGGAATTCAGGAGGCAGAAATATGACTTCACCCTTTCAAATAGGTTCATCTCCACTTGCAGCCCGAGCCGGTTTCCCAATAGGAATGTTTCTGCTTGGAGTAGTCCTTATTGCTACTCTTGTAGGCGGTATCTGGATTTTAACAAAGCATCTTATGGATTATAAAAAGTCAGATGCCTATATTCAAAAGCAGCTTGAAAGAATTTCTACACAGAAGGATGTTAAAAAGTTTACAGAAGACAATCGTCTTACACCGGAAATGTCTGCCCTTTTATGGGATATCTGTAAAACCATGAAGCTTCCTAATATCAATTATCTGATTAAACAGCCTGAAGTTGTGGCCGAAAATCTTAAGCAATATTATTATAAAATTAAACAGCAGAATATAAGTCCTGAAGATCTGAATATATTTTTTGAACTTGATTTTACACTCGAAAAAATTTCTGCCGCCACAAAAGGACTTCTTTCAACAAAACAGCTGCATCTTGAAAGTGTAGTTTTCTATCTTACCCAAGACAGTGAACAGTTTCCTTTCTATGTTAAGGCCAATACAAATGATTTTCTTGCACTGGAAATACCAAAGTTTATGTACGATAATCCACGCTTAAAGCCACCGGTACTTGAACGCTTAAGATTTATTACAAAAACTCAGAATGGTATGACCTATCATTTTACTTCCCGTGCCATGCGTTATCAGACAGACCCTGATGGAAAAATTAAACTCATTGTTAAACATTCCGAGGATTTAGTAAATCAGGCTCACCGAAACTCAAAGCGAGAATTCCTGGATACTGAATGTCTTTTCTCTCCGGCTCATCTGGTTCATACACTTGAAAATGAAAAGAAGAAAAAACATAATTCCGAAGAAGATTTTGTTGTAAGAGAAAAGGAATATGAAGGAAGAATTACAAACATTTCTTCAGGTGGCTGCTGTATTAAAACAAATCTGCCTATTAAAGAAAAACAGTATCTTTCTTTACGGGTTCCTTCTCTTGAGCTTCATGAACACATGATTGGCATTATTCGAAAAACCCGAAAGCTTATAGATAATTCATATAATCTGCATATTCAGTTTCTTAAGATTTCTCTGGAATCTAAAAACAGAATCAATTCCTATGCATTTAAATATGAATTATAAAACATTGTGTATTTTTAATTTTTCTTATATAATTTATTAACTATGAAGGTCGTGGAACTGGCGAATCTGAAGCGTGAAGACGTTCAGATTTTTTATATCAGAAAATATGCCGCAACTGCTGTACTGGACTTAACTGCTAGAACTGCAAATGTCGATATTGAATTTTCAATTGAAATGAACAGCTTTGGCAATAAAGAATTTTCTCTTTCCATAAAAAGTCCTATAGATTATCCGCTTATTCCCATACGAAAATCTCTTCTTGAATATATAACAAATCTTGAACAGGAAGGCAAATTACCTTGCTGACATTCACAACTTCTTCTGCAGAAGAAACAATAGAACTTGGAAAAAAAATAGGAAAGCTTCTTAAAAAAGGCGACATTATTGCAATGCAGGGAACCCTGGCCGCCGGGAAAACAACTATTACAAAAGGAATTGCTCAGGCTCTTGGAATTACCGAAACAATAACAAGTCCTACCTTCTGTCTTATAAGTGAATATCAGGGAAACATGCCTCTTTACCATATGGATGTTTACCGTCTTGAAGGCACCGAAGATTTCATAAACCTGGGAACTGATGATATGCTTTACGGGGATGGAGTTTCTATAATTGAGTGGAGTGAGAAAATTATGGATGAGCTTCCGTCGTCTACAATCATTTTGAAAATTACACCTCAGGATGACGGCAAACGTCTTATAGAAATTGATAACTGGAAAAACGGAGAAATCAAATAAATGAAAGCCCTTGCAATTGACTGTGCCTGTTCACGTCTTACAGTCGCAGCAAAAAACGAAGATAAATCAACAACCTCAATTTATGATATTGGAATGCGACAGTCCGAAACCTTAGTTCCAGCCCTTGATTTTGTTTTAGAAAAATGCGGCCTTGAAAAAAGCCAGCTTGACTACACCACCCTTACAATTGGTCCCGGAAGCTTTACAGGCCTTCGTCTTGGTATTTCTGCCCTTAAAGCTCTTGAATGTGCCTTTGGAACTCCGGTATACGGAATCTCTTCTCTGGAAACTTACGCCTTTCCTTATGCAGGCCTTGGACTTCCTGTCCTTGCCTGCATTGACGCCAACAAAGACAGATTTTTTGCAGGATTATACAAGAATGGAAATTCCATTATACCCGACGGTGATTACGACATTCCCTTCCTTGCTAAATCCCTAAAAAAACAAAAAAAAATAATTCTAGCCGGCTTTGAAAAAGACACAAACAAATTAAAAGACCTTCTAGCCCCCGCCCTTCCAAAAGTTAAACTTATAAAACTCCCGGTAACCTGCGTAACCACAGATTCCCTTTTCGCCCTGGCCGAAACAAAAAAAAGCGCCGCCCTCCCACCATTGCAGGAATACGACGGCCCTGTCTACCTCCGGGCTAGCGAAGCAGAACTAAACTTAAAAAAATAAGAAGAAAGCCTTTGAAAAATAAGAAATTGCGTAGCGAGGGTTCACCTTTTGCGGAACGTCATTTTCGTTTAGTGGAGCAAAAGGTGGTTCCTCGCGTGAGCAATTTTTTATTTTTCCAAATGAATTTATTATTTTTTTAAGAGTTTAGACAATGCACTGACTGCATCACGAGCCATGTTGTTTTCATTTTCCGGCGCAACAGCTGCCTTGTTTTCTTTCTGAATTGCATCAAAAACTTCCTGGCGGAAAACCTTAACATTTTTAGGTGCTTCAACGCCAATCTTTACCTGGTCACCGTGCACGTCTATGAGTGTAATGGTGATATCTGCACCAATCTTAATTTTTTCATCAATTTTACGCGAAAGGATCAGCATTAGTTTTCTCCTTTCGTTTTCATTGCATCAATAATATTTACCTTGGTTGTCCAACGATTGTCGCTGAGTATTACCTGCATGCACTTCCTGTTTTTCTTATTGATAACAAGAGGTCCCTGAAAATTGGCAGTAATTGCAGAACCATCCTGTGGTACTGTAACTATTGTCATTATTATAATATCTTCCGGACTTTCAATTCCGATTTTTGAAAGAGATTCATCATCAATATCAGTTTCATAATTTGATGAAATTAAAAAAGGATCAACGATTAAAAAAGCAAGATTCATATCCTCAAGAGACTGCAGCCACAAAAATGGTTCGTAGTCAGAATCACACAATGCAAATTTTGTGTACTTTTCAAAACCAAACAAACCTTCCGGAATTGTGAGCATTCTTTCATCCGGGATATCAATTCTTCCTTTAGCCTTTGTCATAACTTCCATTTTGTTTACTTCCTTATTCTAGTTATTATTTCATGTAATTGAGCAATGTTGAACTGTACATTTTTCCTGCCTGGCTTAAAGTTGCCTGATTTGTATAATCCAGCATCTTGAGGTTAGTGATAGCCTCTGTATAGTCAAGGTCACCTTCGCGGGAAATCTGCTGTGTTACATCAAGTGCTAACTTTGAGCTCTTTGTTGCATTCAACTGTGCTCTTTCATATTCACTGCCAGATTTTGCCAGTCTGGTTACAAGACTATTTATTCCCAGGTCAAGAGTTCCAAGTACCCTTCCACCAATTGATTCCTGATCACCAGCAAGAAGTGCATTTCTAAAAGCAATTATTGCATCAAACATTGAACCGCCTGCCACACGAACTCCATCACCCAAATTATATGGAGGACGCTGAGAACTATCCTTTACCATTCCAAGCTCATTCAATATAGTCCCTTCAACATCCTGAAGCCAGAGCTGTCTTGCATCAGTTGTTTCAAAATTAAGAGCATTGCGGACTGGATCCAGACTTGCTTTTACTGCTGCACCTGAATTATTTATTTTGCTGATAACTGCATAGATGTTATCGCCTTCGTTGATTTTAATTTCTACACCGTCAACAGAAATAATTCCATCTGAGTTAGCCTGCCACTGAGAAGCGTCTCTTGCTCCGAATACCTGCTGATTTTCTGCCCAGAAGGTTTTGTTTCCTGCATTGTCATTTACAAGATATTTGTTTTCATCAACTTCAACCTGATTAACATCAATATTTCCGTTATAACGAACATTCTGAATTAAAGGAATACCGGAACCTTCTACATTTCCCATTTCAATATCAAAGGCTGTAGCTTTTGTATTTGTACCTGCAAAGATTGATTTTCCGTCGGCATCAATTGCATTGGCATTCTGAATAAGAGACTTTAAAAGTTCATCAACTTCTGTAGCCATATTCTTAAGGTCTTCTTTATTGTAGATTCCGTTTGCTCCGGTTACTGCAAGTTCACGAACTCTCTGCATAATTTCAAGGGAGTTTTCCATATAGCCTTCGCGAACGGCAAATTCATCAGAAAGAGTAAGGGCATTTTTCTCAAAGTTTTTTACACGGCCAAGATATGACTGATAGCGAACCAGGTGTCCGGCTGCAATAGGATCATCACGCAGATTGAGTAATTTCTGCTGGCTGCTGATCTGATTATTTGCTCGGTTAAGCTTAGACTCCTGTAAGCGCAGGGCACTCTGAGTATTCATATTGTTCATATTACTTGAAATTCTATGCATATTAAAACTCCTGTCATGCTGAACTTGTTTCAGCATCTATTTATTATTGGTGATTCCGAAACAAGTTCGGAATGACGTTAGATTTATACTCCCAGTTTATTAATTATTGTATCAATCAAAGAATCCCATACGGTGATAAATCTTGCTGCTGCATTGTAACCGTGCTGGAACTTCATGATTTCTGCAAGTTCTTCATCAATATTTACACCGCTTATAGATTCCCTCATATTACGAAGGTCATCCATAATAGCTGCCTGACTAAGATGATTTGTTTCTGCCTGTTCACCCTTAAGACCTACATTTGTAACACTGTCTGCAAAAAAGTCATCAAAGGTTCTCATTGAGCCAACCATTACGCTTGTATTTCTTATTGCGGCAATTTCTACTGCAGCACGTCCGTCGCCTGCAAAAACATCTCCGCTTGGACTCAGGTAACCTGCTGCTACACTCTGTACATCGTTTTTAATTGCAGCATTAACAGTAATATAAGCAGAAGGATTGTAGTAAGGAGAAACTCCAAACTGACTGCCTGCTGCAAGAGCTTCAACAGCATCTGCCTGGGCAAAATCATAAGCACCGGCAGCTCCGTTTCCTTCGAGTATTCCTGAATAATTTGCAAGGAAATATCCGGAATCTTCAACATGACGGATTACAAAATCCGGATTTTGAGGATCAACAGAAGTTGTAGCCTTAAGGACAAGATGATTATTGCGGTCAAGGTAGGCCTTTACTTCGCTGTTGCTGTCATTAATACGGTTTATTACAGTTTCTACTGTATCTGTATGATAATAAGGAATTTCTACAAGGCCATCTGTACTGGCAAGAGTCATAACTCCTTCTATACCAACCTGTTCTTCCTTATTAAGTTCGTTAGTACCTGTAAAGCGGAATACATAAGAAGAATCAAGGTCTCCGTCTCCGTTGCGGTCAAAGTTTCCGTTTACATTTTCTACAAAAGGCTGCTGAACAAAGAAATCAAGACCTGTAACCTTATTTGCACCAACTGCATTGCGGTGAATATCATTTACAAGGTCTGCAAAGTTCATTGTCATTGTATTAAGCTGCTGAATTTCATTACGGATATCTACATCGCGAAGTTCAACAAGGGCCCCAAGCTTTCCGCCTGTAAAGATTGCGTCTTTTCCTGTATCTTTCCAGATAAGTTTGTTATAACCTGAATCGTCATCACGAAGCTGGAAGCCTATTTCTCTTGCAATACCACCCTGAACAAGAACAAGACCATCAACATGAACTTCAAATTCATCAGGATCTCTGTGGTCTACCGTTACATTTACAAGCTGGCTTAGCTTATCTACAAGAAGGTCTCTGCGGTCCATAAGATCATTTGGACTGTCGCCTACTCCCTTTGATTCAACAATTGCTGCATTAAGAGCTGCAATCTGTTTTGCAAGATCATTTACCTGTTTTACAGTTGCTTCTATATCACCATCAACAAGGTCACTTACACCTTTAAGGCTTTCCCAGCGCTGGTTGATTGATTCTGTAAGAGTCTGACTTCTGGTTACAACGGCCTGACGGGCTGCCTGACTTTCTGGATTAACAGAGAGTTCCTGCCAGCTTTCCCAGAATTTATCCATATTGTAGCGAACGCTGATATCATCCGGTTCATTGTAAATCTGTTCCAGCATAGTATAGTAGTCGCTGCGGGTTTCCCAGTAGGTTTCCTGGTTGGCCTGAGCTACAATTCTCTTGTCCAAAAGTTCATCACGAACACGGGTAATACTCTGAACATCTACACCCTGTCCAATCTGGCCCGGGCGTTCTGCACGAGTCATATCCGGGCGGTAAAGAGGGTCAAATTCCTTAATCTGTACTCTCTGGCGTGAATAGCCTTCTGTATTTGCATTTGCAATATTGTGACCTGCAGTTGTAATGGCATCTGTCTGAGCCATTATGCTGCGTTTTCCTAATTCAATTCCAGAAAAAGTTGATCCCATATCTATTACCTCTTAAAAGTCCATATTCAACACAACACTCTGTGGCTGTGGCTGAACAATTTTTCCATTCTTTGAATAAACTTTATTTCCAGACTGTGGAAGAGCATTGTCAACTACACCCTGAATAAAGTTCTTTGTTATATTTACATATTTACTTAAAGCCTGATTTTCGATTTTGCATTTAAGAAGTTTTGCACGCATAGAACCAAGTCTTTCAAAATAAGGCTTGATTTCTTTCATTTTCATCAAATCTTGAAGAACTTCGCGTTCTGTGTCGGCTTCTAAAAATTCAGATGAGATTGTATTGATATTGTTAATGATTCTGGTAAGACTTTCCCAGTTTTTTTCTGTTACAGCCTTCTTGAGCATATCCTGATTATGCACCAGATTATTGAGAATCTTTTCTTCCTGATCAAGTACCGCTTCAAATTCTGTAATTCTATCTTTCATCAATCTCACCTCACAAAAAATGAATATAGTTATACAATATCACTTGTTTATCGGTATAAGAAAATTTATGTTTAGAAAAAAAATATGAATAATAGAAAAAAATAAACAAAAAGGAATAAAAAAATATGCCCGGAGTGAAAACACACTGAGGCCAACTTCATTTCTTTTGGTCTTAGGGTGTTTTCACGGGAGGGCATATTTTTTCTATTGAATTTTTCTTTTTTATTTACAAGTTCATATTTATTTGTTATCATTTCTAAACATAAAAAAAGTGAGGTGATTTGGTATTTATGTTCAACCGTAGTGATTATGTAAGCGACAAGGAATGGCAGAGATTTCTTGACTTTTCTAAGGATTTGGATACTCCAAATGTTGTAATTAATCTTAATACAATCAAAAACAATTACATCCGCTTAAAGGATTCTTTTCCTTATGCCCGCATTTATTATGCAATGAAGGCAAATCCGGGAGAGCCTGTAATTAAGATGCTTGCCGAAATGGGTTCCTGCTTTGATATTGCCTCACGCTACGAGCTTGATATGATAAGCAAATTTGATGTTTCTCCGGACCGTCTTTCTTATGGTAATACAATCAAAAAGCCAAAGGATATCAAATATTTTTATGACAAGGGCGTGCGCATGTTTGCTACAGACAGTAAGGATGATCTTAAGGCTATTGCCGAAAACGCACCCGGTTCCCGCATTTATGTACGCATTCTTGTAGAAAACTCTGTAAGTGCAGACTGGCCTCTTTCGCGTAAATTCGGCTGTCATCCAGACATGGCTTACGATTTACTCGTTCTTGCCCGCGACCTTGGTCTTACTCCTTATGGAATAAGCTTTCATGTAGGAAGCCAGCAGCGCGATATTGGTCAGTGGAACGATGCCATTGCCAAAGTAAAGTATCTTTTTACATCACTTGAGGAAGAAGAAGGAATCCGCCTTAGCATGATTAATATGGGTGGAGGTTTTCCTGCAAGCTATGTAGAACCAACCAACACTCTTGCTGAATATGCTTCTGAAATTAC
>JAEEGL017223248.1_pt1 | contig 10556 bp, 8 predicted proteins | sample 9134231 | NCBI WGS metagenome assembly JAEEGL01 (sample SAMN16246548, study PRJNA631951) | gut metagenome | biome: gut microbiome; feature: rumen; material: fiber-attached | host: Bos | place: Iran: Karaj | collected 2018-10
ATAGATTTAATTAAACTAACACAAACAGTTAGAGCAGATAATGTTGCAAATACAAGTGTAGTAGATAAAACAGAACAATGTGAGTACAATGCAATTAGAGAGACACATATGGATTTTGGAAGAATAATTAGTTTTGTACTATTACTAGTTGCAGCTAAATTTGGAGGAAACACTTCACTAAATATACTCATGATATTCCTAAGTATACTAATTTGTTTCTTAGGAATAAATATAGTTAGAATTAATAAACAAGATAACAAAGTAGAGGAAGAAAACAATGAATAATAACCTAATTTCAGTATTAGTTCCATGCTACAACACTGAGCGTTATTTAAGAAGTTGCATTGAATCAATACTAAACCAAACATATAAAAATATAGAAGTAGTAATAGTAAATGATGGATCTACAGATGGCTCATTAGATATTATGAATGAATATGCTCTCAAAGATTCAAGAATAGTAGTAATAGATAGAAAAGAAAACAAAGGTGTAGCATACTCAAGAAATGAAGCAATTAAAAATGCTCACGGAGACTATATAACATTTGTGGATAGTGATGATATTATATCTCCTGTTCTTTGTGAAAAGTTAATGGATGCATTAGTTTCAAATAATGCAGATATTTCTATGTGTCATATATATAGATTTTATGAAGGAGAAGACATTAAGCCTCAGTCTAAAACAGGTATTGAAATATATAACCAATATGACTTGTTATATAACTTGTTTTCTAAAGCGGAACATCTAGATACTGCATGTGGCAAACTTTATACAAGAAAAGCATTAAGTGGAATAAAATATCCAACAGGAAGAATATTTGAAGATAGTGCTACTACATATAAAATATTTTGTAATGTAGATAAAGCAGTAATGCTAGAAGATAGGCTATATTATTATTTGCTAAAGAGAAAAGAAAGTATTATATCTTCTAAATATACTTTAAAAAAATTAGAAGATAACTTCATACTAATTAGGCAAAGATATAAATATTTAAGTGAAAATATATCTGGCTTTACTGAAATAGCAAGACTAGGATATATAAGAAATATAGTAACGCTACTAGATAGAGTATATCTAAGTGATGATGAAGAACTAATTAATAGCGATATGGTTAAAACAATGCATAGTGACTTAAAAGAAATACATAGTTTAGTATGTAACAGTTCTCACTATGATGAACTAATATACACATACAAGAAATGTTCTTTATTCTTTTTGTTAAATGATAGAATAAAAGACTACTCAGATATGATACATTTTGTGTATAAGAAAAAACAATAAAGAGTAGCACACTTAAAATAATCTATAAAAATAATGCAAACAAATAATTTTATATTTATATAATTATATTGCATAAATTACTATCGTATAAAAGTTTTAAATTGACATAATATAGTGCAAGTGATATAATTACATATGTCATTAAGATATAAGACTTAAAAATAATTTTTTAAGGAGGGATTGGTGTATGTTAACACTATTTTTAATTTTATCTATTTTACTAATTGGTGTCACTATTTACTATCGGAGTAAAGAACGAGGTAGAAGCGATTTTTGCGGCTGTACTAATAGAATTGATCCTATTTACTTTTATTCTTGAAATATTAGTCATATACAAAGCAGATATTAAAGAAGATGTAAGTTATGAGTACAGGAGACAAGAATGCTACCAAGAGATTAAAGATACTCAAGCTCAATTAGATGAAATCATTAAGAATTACTCAGATATTAAAGGTTACGATTATTCTAAGTATCTCGAAACAATGGATTACAGAGAGTTAATTGAAACTTATTTACCAGAGTTATTAGAACCAACCAAAACAGTTAGAGGCTATAGTGAAACTAGACCGGCAGAAAAACTACTAGATAAAATAGAAAACATACAATATAGATTAAGCTCGATCGAGAGAGAACATTCAAATATTGATTCAAAGAAATGGTGGGTCAATTTTTCTAAATAAATAATTCAAGACTAATATTTAATATATTAGTCTTTTTTGTTTGTTGTTTTTATACCTCTAATTGTTCCAAATTTACAAAATAACAAACTTTTTATGCTTTTAAGATTAACATTATAATTAAAAGTATATTGCCGTTAAATTTGTTATTTAAACATTGTAAATTTAATTTTGTTTGTTATATACTATTTGTATATTAATACATCAATAGGAGGAAAGATATATGGAAGCAATAATTGTAGGTTTTATATTACTAGCACATCTTGCTATAGTTATAGAAAGATATATTAAGTTTCAAAAACTATCTAAAGAAGATAAAGACTCATACAATGATGGAGTATATAAAATAAACAACATAACAAAAGCAAATCAAAGATATCGTATTATAGGATTTATAGGATTTGTTGTTGCATTATTTGTTGTGGCTCCTGTTATTATTATTTTTTCAAAACCAATAGTATCATCTACAAGTCCAATTAATACAGTACAAGTATTAACAGATAAAATATGGGCTATAATAATAAACATAATTATAATCTATATTGCTGTTTATTTTGTTTCAAGAATAATATTTGAATATGTATATATACGTAAAGGAATAAGAGAAAATAATCATTTAACACAAAGAGAAAGAGAATTACTTAATTCTTTTTACACTAAATCACCAATTAGATATATTGGAACAGCAACACTACTTGAAATAATTCCTTTTATGCTTAACCTAATACTATCAATACCTAATGGTTCGGGATTAATTTAATTGAAATTCTAATTAATTATTGTCGAGTTTTGTCGAATACACATTATTTACAACATTTTTATTGACTGAATATATTTTAAAGAATATAATTCATTTGGCAATAAGCCGATATGTATAAACGAGTTATGAGGTGCAAGAATTAATACTTGCACCATTTTTTACCTTTTTTACAAATAGTCAAAAGTTGCATTTTCTCCAAATATTTGATATGATAATTATGTAAAGTATAAAATATTAGCCTAAAAATAATTATTATAAAGGAGGTAAGTTGATATGAGTAATACTGAGGTTTTAGCTCTAGAAGCTAAAAATGGCATACCTGGTATGAATAGTGGATGGTTTATAGTAACTGAAATATTATTATCTATCATTTCTATTTTAATACTTGTAGGTATTGTTAAATTATTAATCCGTGTGATTAAAAAGCATGATGATAAAGTGGGAAATACAAATTCCAATCCTTTCAGAAAAATCTGCAAATGGTTTTTCATCATAGTAAGTATCATATTTATATACTTCGTATGGTTTGGTAATATTCATTATTATCTACACGATCATCTAGAGCTTGGAGTAGCTTTTGGAGTACCAATAGGTATTAGCTTATCATTAGGTATGCGTGATTGGAAATCTACATTATGGTTAATCATAACATCTGGAGTAGTTTCAGTCTTAGTTGCATTCTTTGCAGCATGCTTTATTCCAAAAGGATATTATGATATAGTAATGAAAATCGCTGTAACAGTAATTTGGGTACTTTGCTCAATTAACATGTTATTTAGTGATGGAAGCTATATCGCATAGATTAATAACAGGTACTAGTAATTAATTTTACTAGTACTATTTTTATATATATAAATTGAATTAATTTTACGTATATGATAATATTTTTATGTAAGAAATAAGAGGTATGTTTATGATTAGTTATGATGAATTATTGCAAAGGGCACAAGAGTTAAGTGAAGTACAAAAAGAATTAAATGCCGAAAAAATAGTAGAAAGTTTATCTAGAGAAAATTATGCAAACGAAATACAAAATCTTTCTTATGATAATAAAATGCTACTATTCTATTTATCTTATAATGGAAAAGTAGATGACATGTTTAAAAAAGATAATAATTTTTTAAATGAATTTAAAAAAGATATATCGCAATTTGCCTTAATTACTAAATCTTTAATGAGTCAAAAAGATATGGATGTATTTCTAGATAAAAAAGAACTAGATAAGTCATTCAAAGAAGACCCAAGTAATATAGAAGGGGCACTAAAAGTAATAATGAATGTAAAATATGGTATGCGCAATATAACAAATCAAAGATATCAAGAAACATTAATGAATAACAAGCATGTTGTAGAATATTTTTCTGATTATGATAAGTCTGAAAAATCATGGGGAATCATAAATATGTTAGATATAGAAAATTTTGTAACTAAAAATAAAAAACTACAAGATGCATATCTTAACGCAGCAATTAATTGTATTAATGTAAATGATGACTATACTAGAAAAATTATACTTGAATATGGCAAGAATTTTGATGATAATATAAAAGACAAATTGTTAGATAGAATAAAAAAAGAGATAGACATAGAGCAATTAAATAAAGATGCATTCAACGATATACTAACTCCTTTTCAAACTCAAGGCGAAGATGTAAATAAAAGACTTGAAGCATTAATAGATGACAAGGTCTCATTTTTCAAAGAAAAAGGAAATGATTTCTTAGAAAACTATATTGAAGCATTTGAAAATAATAATATAAGTAATGTGATGAATGAAATTTATCATGATGAAAAAACTAAAGAAAAATTTCAAGAAATACGTAGTTCAGATTTTAACGAAAAATTTTTAAATAAAAATTATAATACAGAGATTAAACTAGAAATAATAAAAGATTCACCAAACAATGTCGATTTTTTTGAAATGGATACTAAAACACAGCTTGCATTAATAAATGATTACGATAATATAAAAGATAAAATTTCTTTTGAAAAATCATATATAGATGTAAGTTCACAAGTGCTACAAGTAATGAAATCTAATGAGGAATTATTAGAAAAAGTACCTACTAAAGTATTATTTTCAGCATACAACAAGGGGGCATATGAAGACAAAAAATATCTACAAGAAAGACTACTTAATGGTGGTAGAATAGCGGGAGAAGTAAACTGTCCTTTAGATATTTTTGATGGCATGGGCAGAGGCGAAACTGTTCAAATGATAAATAACCTCTCATATAATGAACTAATAAATATGAAAAATAAAGGGATGGAAAATGTAACATTTTTAGCTTTTACAGAAAAAATAGTAGATAACTATATAGAGGATGATAATAAAATTGGTTTTTACGATGCACCAGAAATATTTAGGTTAGCAAATGATGAACAAAAACAAAAACTACTAGATACCATGAATCTAGAAGATAAAATTAAAATGTTTAGAAATATTGGTGATGATCAAAAAGTTAAAGAAATCATACTAGATAATATAGATGAAATATCAAATCTAGATGAACACAATTATGAAGATGCTTTAAAACTTTTAAATCATGAAGAACTAGAAAAAGTATTAAAAAGCAGTAATCCAGAAAAAGTATTAAATCTTTCAATGTCTATAACAGATATGCCTAGCCAAGAGATAGATTATATTGAAGAGTATAAAAGACAAATAATAGTAGATAATCCTGAAAATATTAATTATTTAAATGCATATGAAATATCAGATGTAATTCAAACTGTAGATGAAGAAAAAAGAAAAGAAATACTACAAAGCATGACGACAGGTAAATTAATTGGACTATCAAGAGAAAGAAATATGGAAGATTTTCAAACAGACATTAAGCAACTAGTTCTAGAAAAAATTAAAGATGATACAGAAATTGGAGAATACGATTTAGATGGATTCTTAAAAATATCAAATGAAGAAGAGATAGTAAAATTATCAAAAAATCTTCCACCAGATATTAATATTAAGTTATATGAATATTGTAAAGATAAAAAGATAGAAATAACAAAAGAAATAATAGATAATATAAAAAATAATAACGTAAAACTAAGTGACAACATACGCTATGCAGATATTTCTTTAGATAATGTATTAGCGTCTATATCAGAGACGGATAGAAAAGAATTAGTTGAAGCATTACCTGTAGATGCGTTAGTGAACTTATCTGCTTCAAGTAAAGTTGAGAAAAAGCTCATAAAAGATACAATATTAAAAAAATATGAATCAGGTGTTAACAATTTAACGCATATTAGAGATTATTCATATAATAGATTCTTTAACAACTTAAATCCTGAAGAACAAGAAAAAATCACTGAAATAAACAATAATTATTTTTTATCTACAGGAAAAATAACAAAAGATTCACCATTATATAAAGCTATACAAGTAGCAAATCCATATAAAGTGATAGATGCAAAAAGAATATTAGATTCTGGATATTACGAAGGAGAAAATAAAGAAAAATTAGATTTCTTAATAGGAAAGAATCAGTATATTTTAAATTCAATAAATATAGATTTACTATCTCCAGATTTTAGTGACTATAGCAAAGAATTAATAGATAAAATAGCAAGATATAGAAGAATTCAAGAACAATTATGCTCAGAAAAAGATAAGCTTAAAGTCTTCAATAAGATGATTAAAAATATTGATGCCAGTGAAAAAAATATCAATAGAACATTAGGTTTAATAGATACTCTTCGCTATGAAACTTTTACAAACGAAGAAAATGCTAAATTAATAGAAAGCATAGGAGAAGATATAACTCCTCAACAAGCACAAAATTTAAAAGACTATTTATTAAGAAAAGAAACTGCTATATATGGAAAAAGAAATAAAGATAGTATTCTTGCTTCTATTAACACAAAGGAGGACATTTTAAATTTTGATGAGGTACTTGTATCCCGTTGTGATGATATCTTCCACAATCCAAATAGTACAACAGATGAAAAGATAAACGCATTAACTTCAAAATATTTTGGGCTTTCATATAACGAAGTAGAGCAAATGACAGGTGCATTTTCTCAAGGTATGAGTGCTATAAACGAAAAATATTTAAAAGAAAATAAAGAACCTCCATATGAATCCGTAACTATGGATATATTCCAAACAATAGTAAACATTAAAGAAAATGCTAAAGATATAAAAAGTACTAAGTTACTTGAAGACTTATATCAAAAATATGAAGATAGTAGATTTAAAATTACAAAAGAATCATGTGATGGAATAGTAACTAATTGTAAAAATATGATTGGTAGAGAACTATCAAATAGTTTATATAAAGAAAATGGAAATGAAGAAGTTAGATACGAAGAATTTGAAGGTAAAAAGGTAGAAATAGTTAAAATGCCAGATGAGTTCAAATTGCTTGTAAATAGTACTGCTGCATACAATGAAATGGAAATATTAAATAACAACTATAGAAGCTCATGGAATGATAGTTCAAGAACATCTAACCATGGAATATGTTGTTCCTTAATTTCAAATGAATACTTAGGAACTGCAGAAATAAAAGATGTACTAATTGGATTTAATGAATTTGGTGATGATGCACTTCAATATAGTGCACCATATGATATATATACATCAAATGATTCTTTCAAGACTACAGCAAATAGAAGAGTTAAAATGTTAACTTCAGATGAATTGATTAACAATACGCGTCATACACATAATGAAATAGACATTGAAAGAAATGAAACAAGAGACAAAAATAAAATACGTGAGGAAGATAGAAAATATAATAACATCCAACCAGCATATGTGACTATTTTTAAGGACATGGATGAAAAACTTAAACAAAAGGCATATAAATGCGCAATAGATATGGATATTAAAGTTCTTGAAATTGATAGAGATCATTGTGCACAAAAAGGTGAAGAAAAAATAGATAAATTACTTGAGCAAGCTAAACAAACAGGAGATATTTCACTATTTAAAACAATAATAGAAAAACATGAAAATTATAGAAGTGGTTTAAGACTTGAACGACCAGATTTAGTAGAAAAATATTTTAATAAGGATAAAATAAATAACTATATGAAAGATACAGTTAATGGTCTTGTTCAAAAGATGGAAAATAAAGAAATATCAATGGAAGAGTTTAGTAAAAAAGCTCAAACACTTTCAAAATATATTGCAGATGAGGAAGCTAAGTTTGATATTACAAATGAAACTGTGGCAAGAGCAAACAGCATAGATATAGAAACAAGAGATGTTAAAAATACACTAGATAAAAACTTTAATTATTACAACAATAAGGTAATAAACATTGACAAAAAATTAGAGGCAAATGAACTATTAGCTTTAAGTAAAGAAGAAGCAAAAGATATTAATCAAATTGTTGTAGACATTAAAGAGGCAAATAAAGACAGACAGATGTCTCAAGAAGAGATAGATAAACTTCAAAAAAGAGCACTTATTACTAAGAAACTATTAGACAATAGTGATTTTACAAATGATGAAAAGAAAGATATTTATAAAATTCAATTATTTGATACTATGTCCGAAGAAGCAATAGATGAATATTTCAAAAATGAAAATTTAAAAGGCTTAACTTCAGAACAAAAGGTTGTATCTGCAACCATCAATACGATTAGAGCTAATACTTCACTAGATGTTGAAAGAATTAATTTAAAATATTTAATTGGAGAGGCAAGAGAAGAAAAAGTAAACAGATATAAACAATTTACAGACAATATTAAACTAATAGAAGAAGGTGAAATTTCTAAAACAAGCTTATCTCAAGAGGACAAAGAGTATATAAGCATTTACACAAAAGAAATAGATAAAGAAATAGAAAAAAGCGAGGTTGAAAGATATGATCACACAAGAACAAATAGAGAAAAACCAAATTATACTATCTAAAAAAATATTACTTGAATGCTGTAAAGAAAATAATATAGATAAAAAAATATATGAAAAAATAGATGATAGCAAAAAGAAGCAATAAAATGTTAGTACTAGTAATTAATTTTACTAGTACTATTTTTATTATTTATATTGAATATTTTTACTAAATTTTATATCATAATAATAACTGAAAAAAGAGGTAAAATATATGAAGAAATACAAAGTTGGAATGTATGGCGGAAAGTTCATGCCTTTCCATAAAGGCCATATGTATTGTGTAGAATATGCAGCAAAAATGTGTGAAAAATTATATGTTATATTATTTCATGGAGGTGCACAAGAATTAGAAATTCTAAAGACTCGTCATGAAGATTGGTTACAAGTAAAAAGCAGAGAAGAGCACATGGCAAATGCACTTAAAGATATGCCTGGTGTAGAATTTGTATCACTAGACGTTACAGCATGTAAAAAGCCAGATGGAACACAAGACTGGGACGCGGAAACACCACTAGTTCTTGAGGCTTGTGGTGGTCACCTAGATGCAGTATTTGGAAGTGAACCAGATTATGATGATTACTATTCAAAAGCATATCCTGGTGCAAAATATGAAATAATAGATGTAGATAGAAAAAAATATAATATTAGCGGCACTATGTGTAGAGCCATGAGCGAGGAGGAAAGAGCAAAATGGATAATCTAATTAAATCTTTCAAAAGCTTAAAATGGTATGAATGGATAATGATAATAGTAATGGTTGCAATAGCTGGATGGAAAGTTGTGGAAAGTGTGTTAAACTTGACACCAACAGCAGACCCAAATTGGCTTGCAATTGTTAATTTCATAAGTGGAATATGTGGAATAATCTGTATATTCTTTTGTGCTAAGGCAAGTGTTTCAAATTATGTGTTCGGACTAGTAAATACAATAGTATATGTTCTATTCCTTATTCATGATAGAATATATGGAACACTAGCTCTAGAGCTTCTAGTATATCTTCCACTAAACATATTTGGATGGATAGTATGGGCAAGAAATAGAGATAAACAAGATACAGAAAAAACACTATCTAGAAAACTGACTTGGTGGCAAGATATACTTTCTGTTATAGCAGTAGGTTTTACAGGAGTTATCTGTTACTTTGGACTATCTAAACTAGGTGGAGCAGTACCTTGGTTAGATGCATACATAGTTGCAGTTGGTGTAATTGCATCTATGCTACAATTATTCAGATTTAGAGAGCAATACATATGGTGGACAGTATCAAACATCGTTGCAGTAACAATGTATATTATTAATTTTGATCCTGTTTACTTAACTAAAAAAAGCATTTATTTCATAATGGGTATCATCGGCTTATACAACTGGTGGAAACTACAAAAAGAAAGAAATGCAGAGAACAAATAGTATGCAATTGGGGAAAATATATATGTGGGCAGCCTGTTTTAGGCTGCTTTTTTGTGACCATTTTGTAGAAATAGTGAAAGTTTTGTGTACTATTACTATTTTTGTTGCATATATAAATATGTAGTACTATAATGAGTTTATAGAAACAGAAAGTAATATAGTAATAATTAAATAACTCTTCGTCGACAGTTATAATTATACGAGTTCGATAGGTTCTCAAACTATATTACTTTAACAGTCACTGTTTCTTTAAAATTGTATTTTATACTAAAGTATCAAGATAAATTGCAAACAGATAAAACACAATAACTTATACACCGGAGCACTAAAAAGTGCTCCTTTTTGTATTTCTAAAACGGAAATTTAATATATAATAAATATGCGAAAGGTTTCTTTTTAAGAAACATTGTGGTATAATATATACTAAGGAAGTGATTAGTGTGGGATTAAGTGCAAATCTAAGAATACGTAGAGAAGAAATTAAAATGACTCAAAAAGAATTAGCTCAAAAAATAGGTGTAGAACCAGCAACAATTTCTAAATATGAATCTGGTATGAATGAACCAAATATTAAAAATC
>JAEEGL010189854.1_pt1 | contig 10555 bp, 14 predicted proteins | sample 9134231 | NCBI WGS metagenome assembly JAEEGL01 (sample SAMN16246548, study PRJNA631951) | gut metagenome | biome: gut microbiome; feature: rumen; material: fiber-attached | host: Bos | place: Iran: Karaj | collected 2018-10
CTCCAGGCTTCCGCCGACATGAAGTGGGTCCCCCGTCCGGTCAACGAGCTGATCGAGCGCAAGGCCGAGCTGCTCCAGCACTGGAACGAGCTGGTCGGTCAGATCCAGGGATAATCACGCAGCAAACACACCGAATAAGGCCGCCCCGTGCGGCCTTATTCTTTTTGAAGGAGAGCTGCCCATGAAGATGTACAGCGAGCCGCAGGACCTGGGGAAGTATCTGGATCGGGAGCTCGTGTGCGCCTGCGGCCACACGCACCATGTCCCGATCCGCGCCGTGGAGATCGGCCCCGGCGCGCTCGAAACCCTGCCGGAGCATATCCGCCGCCTCGGCTACCGCAAGCCTTTTCTCCTGTGTGATCCGATCACCCGGCGCGTCGCGGGCGAGCGCTGCGAGCGCCTGCTGCGCGAGACCGGCATCGACTGCGTATGCCACACGCTCGAGCATCTGGGCTTCGACGAGGCCACGCTCGGAGAGATCGTGATCCGGCTGCCCCGGGACGCCGACCTGATGATCGGCGTGGGGACCGGCTCGATCACGGACATGACGCGCTTCTCCAGCTTCCGCCTGGGCCTGCCCTGCTTCACCGTTGCGACCGGCGCGCCGATGGACGGCTTCGCCGCGAGCATCGGGATCCTAAACGTGAACGGCCTCAAGCTCACCCTGCCCGCGCACTGTACCGAGGTCATCATCGGCGATACGGACATCCTCCGCACCGCGCCCTACCGCATGACCGTCGCGGGCTTCGGCGACCTGATCGGCAAGCTGAACTGCCTGAACGACTGGGAGCTCGGGCGCATCGTGAACGACGAGCACTACTGCCCGCAGATCGCGGCGCTGGTGCGCGGCTGCGTGGAGGATATCCTGCGGAAGGCTCCGCGTATCCGTGAGCGGGACCCGGAGGTCCTGGGCGACGTGATGCGCGGCCTGGTGCTCTCCGGCGCTGCGATCAGCCTGTACGGCAATTCCCGTCCGGCCTCCGGTGCGGAGCACCACATGTCCCACTACTGGGAGGTCGTGAACGAGCAGCGCGGCACCGAGGGCGCCATGCACGGAGAGCAGGTCGCGGTCGGGACCGTTCTCATGCTGACGCTCGCCGAGGAGCTGCTGCGGGAGGGAACGCCGGACTTCGAGACGGCCCGTGCCTTCGCCCGCGCCTACGACGAGGCGGTCTGGGAGAAGGAGATCCGCCGCGCTTACGGCGGCGCGGCCGGGGAGATCCTCGCGCTTGAGCGCAGTGCGCGCAAGAACGCGGTGCCGGAGCGTCTGCGGCGCATCGACAGCATGGAGGCGCATTGGGCGGAGATCCGCGCCCGCCTGGAAACCCTGCCCTCGGCCGCTTCGCTCACGGAGCTGCTCCGTGAGATCGGCTGCCCCTGTACGCCGCAGGAGATCGGCATCGACGCTCCCGTGCTGCGCGACACCTTCCTCTACTGCAAGGAAGTCCGTGCGCGCTATACGCTGCTGCAGCTCGTCTACGACCTCGGCCTGCTGGAGAAGCTTGCCGGGCGCGTGATCGCGCGCAGCGTGACCTGAGGGCGAGCCAGCGGAAAAGAGGAAGCATCCCGTTTTTCGGGATGCTTCCTCTTTTCCGCTTTTCAGGTGATCTCGTTCAGCTTCCGCTGCAGCTGTTCCAGATCGCGCTGGGAGAAGGAATCCGGATCGACGCCGCTGGCGTAACAGGCGCTGCGGAATTCCTCCGTGCCGATCGTGTCGTGCGGGCTTTTCGCCAGACGCCGGGCGACGCGGTTGACGAGCCCCGTGTCGGTGTCCGTGAGTCCGTATTCCTCGAGGGCGGCAAGCTGCCAGGCTTCGAACATTATTATCCCCCCCTCCCCGTCTTATCCGATCCGGGCGATAAAGCGCAGGCTCAAAGCGATGAGCAGCTGCCCGGCATAGTAGAGAGCGATGTTGGTGATGCGGAGACTCTGCCGCGATTGTGCGCCGAAGGTGTTCAGGATCAGGACGATGTCGCTCACCAGGAACAGCAGCGCCCCGGCGGCGAAGAGAACGGTGAAGGCGGATGGCGCGGCCGAAAGGTTTGCAAGGGCGACGCAGTTGAGCAGCACGACGGCGCCGATATACACCACGCCGAAGATCTGGAAGGCCTTCTTTGCGCGGACCCGTTGGAAGATCCACCGCATCAGAAGCGCCGTCAGGACGAGAGCTGCGGCGACGCAGAGCAGGGGATGGGCGGACAGGGGGAGGACGGCGGCCAGATACAGGATATGTCCGCTCAGAAAGACCAGGATCCCCAGCAGGAAGATGGGCTGCCCCTTCTCGCGGAACACCCAGCGCAGATTGAGAAGCACGTCCGCGACACAGCCCAGGACCAGGCCGATCACCACGGGGCGCGCCGTCGGCGTGCCGGGACTGCAGAGCAGGCCGAGCAGGACGAAGCAGAGTGAGGCCAGACCCTTCAGCACGACAGCCTGACCAAACTTCTCCCGTCCCTCCTGCCGGAGGAAGACGGCGGCGAGAAACAGGCACAGGGGGATCAGAATATACATGTACCGCACGACCTTTCCTTTCGCTCGGGCAGCGTGACTGCCTTCTGCATTCAGTATAGCGTATCCGACGGACAAATGCAAACCGATCTGTCTCCGGACGTTGTGCGGGAGCGCGGAATGTGGTAAACTGTCTAAAACAAGGTGCGGGAGTTGAGAGTATGAAAGTCGTCGTGGCCGGGCTGTTCCCGGAGGAGACAAAAGAGCGCATGCGGGCGTGCTTTCCGGAGGCTTGGTGTGTCCGGATCGCGGCGCCGGCGGAGGCGGAGGGCGAGCTGTCCGACGCCGAGGTGCTGATCCCCGAACACATGCGCGTCGACGCCGCCCTGCTCAAAAAAGCCCCGCGGCTGAAGCTCATCCAGACCGGCGCGGGCTATGACAACGTGGACCTCGCGGCCTGCGCGGCGCGGGGGATCGAGCTGTGCCATGCCCCCGGCGTCAACGCCGACGCGGTGGCCGAGCATGTGATGGCCTTTCTGCTGTGCTGGTATAAGAACCTCCTGTATCTGGACGGCGGCCTGAAGGCGCACCGGGCTGTGGGGGAGCTGCGCTACACCGGCGCGGAGCTCTTCGGGAAGACCATCGGCATCGTCGGCCTCGGTCGGGTCGGGCAGAGAGTCGCCGCGCTCTGCGGCGCTTTCGGGATGCGTGTGCTGGGCTGCGGCGGCCGCGCCGGAGCGGTCCCGGGCGTCGAGCCGCGGGAGCTGGACGCGCTCTGCCGGGAGAGCGACGTCGTGAGCCTGCACGTCCCGCTGAGCGAGAGCACACGGCGTCTGTTCGACGCCGGGAGGTTTGCGCGGATGAGGCCGGACGCACTGCTGATCAACACCTCCCGGGGAGCGGTCGTGGATGAGGAGGCGCTGATCCTCGCCCTGCGGCAGGGTGAGATCGGCGGGGCCTGTCTGGATGTGTTCGAGGAGGAGCCGCTGCCGACCGGGAGCCCTCTGCGGGATCTGCCGAACGTGATCCTGACGCCCCATACGGCGGGTCTTCCGGACGGACCGGGCTTCCATCAAAAGCGCTATGCCTTCTTCGCGCGCAACATCCGAAAGCTTATGGACGGGGAGCGCCCGGAGGGCAGAGTGGAGCTTCCCCGCACGGGGGAGCTTCCTTGACAGCGCCGCGGGGGCGGCGTATACTTTCAGACAGAACATGCGGCTGCGGTGAGGATCCGCGAAAAGACCCCGGGAGGAGGATACGATGGCTTTTGATTTCAAAAAAGAGTTCAAGGAATTCTATCTGCCCGGGAACGCACCGGAGATCGTGACGGTCCCGCGGATGAACTACATCGCCGTACGCGGCGCGGGCGACCCGAACGAGGAGGGCGGCGCGTACCAGGATGCCATCGGCGTCCTTTACGCCCTGGCCTACACGCTGAAGATGAGCTACAAGAGCGACTATCGGATCGAAGGCTTCTTTGAGTACGTCGTGCCGCCGCTGGAGGGCTTCTGGTGGCAGGAGGGCGCGGAGGGGATCGACTGTTCCGACAAAGCGGCCTTTCAGTGGATCTCCGTGATCCGTCTGCCGGACTTCGTGACCGAGAAGGACCTGGCCTGGGCGAAGGAGACCGCGGCGCGCAAGAAAAAGCTCGACTGTTCGGCGGCCGAGTTCCTCCCGGTGGACGAGGGGCTCTGCGTGCAGATGCTGCATGTGGGCCCCTATGACGCAGAGCCCGTGAGCGTGGCGCGCATGGACGCCTTCTTACGGGAGCGGGGCTTTGAGAACGATTTTTCCGCGGAGCGCCTCCACCACGAGATCTATCTCTCCGACGCGCGGAAGGTCCCGCCGGAGAAGTGGAGGACCGTGATCCGCCACCCGATCCGGAGGCTCTGAGAGGCGATGGGGGAGACGGTGCTCCGGAAGCGGATGGTGTTTTTCGGCGACGTGCAGGGCGTGGGCTTCCGCTGGCGCGCGCGGCACGCGGCCGCGTCCGTCGGCGCGACGGGCTGGGTGCGAAACGAGCGCGACGGCAGCGTCACGATGGAGCTGCAGGGCAGTGAGGCGCAGATCGACCGCGTGCTTGACAGCCTCGAGCGCGGACTCTATATCCGCATCGCTGCCGCGGATGTCCGCACGATCCCGGTCGAACCGGAGGAATACGGCTTCGTCACACGCGACGACGCCTGGTGAACAGAGGGAGAACGGCAGAATGGATATTTATAAGGAACTGGAGCTGCAGGACTGCCCCTTCTGCGGCGGGGCCGGCCTGCTTGAGGAGGAGCACGGCTGGTGCTGGTATGTGATGTGTCTGGACTGCGGCGCGCAGACCGGCCATTTTGAATACCGAAAGCCCGAGGAGCGTTTCGAGGCGGCGCGCAAGGCGGCGCATCTCTGGAATATCGGCAAGGTCGTGCGCGGCGATATCGGAGAATGAAAACGGGGGACAGACGGTACGACGTCCTGTGCGTCGGCATGGCGCTTGTCGACTCTCTGATCCGCGGCTTCGATCCCGAGCCGGTGTCGGCCTCCGGGTACCGCGCTGCCTCCGGCTCGCTGAGCGTGGGCGGTGAGGCCGTGAACGAAGCGATGGCCGCCGCAAAGCTCGGCATGAGGACCGGGATCCTTTGCGCCCTCGGCGAGGACGACGCCGGCGATATGGTGGAAAATGCGCTGCGCCGCTGCGGAGTGGACACCGGACTCATCCTGCGCTCCGCGGAACATCCGACCCCTGTGACGACGATGTTCGTGCGCGAGGACGGGACAAGGAAGTCCATCACCAACGGCGCACACCGCTATAACTTCCACCCGGAACGCCGCGGTGCGTGCTTCCGGGAGACCCGTGCACTTCTCCTGGGTTCGCTCTTCCGCGCACCCTTCGATGAGCCGGCGATCATCCGCTCCGTGCTGGAAGCGGCGCGGGAGGCGGGAACGCCGGTTTTCGCGGACACGAAGCTGCCGAATTTCCGAACGCTCACTCTCGCGGATCTGGCGGACTGCCTGCCCCTGATCGACTTTATCACGCCGAACGAGGACGAGGCGCGCTTTTACACCGGGCGGGAAGAGCCGGAGGAGATGGCCGAGGTCTTTCTGAAAATGGGCGTGCGGAACGTCGTCCTCAAGCGCGGCGGAAAGGGCTGCCTCCTGCGCGGGGCGGCGGGCTCGTATACCATGCCGGCCTGCGCGATCGAGGCGGTGGATGCGACCGGAGCGGGGGACAACTTTCTCGCCGGCTTTGCCTCCGAGCTCCTGCGAGGCGGCAGCGCGGAGGAGGCGCTTCGCTTCGCCAACGCCTGCGGCGCGATCTGCACGACGGCCGTCGGCGCGGGCACGGCGCTGCGCAGCCGGGAACAGGTCCTGGCCTTCCTGGATCCATAAAAAACCCAAAAAAACTCGGAGCGCCGGTCCGAAAGGGCCGGCGCTCCGGGTTTTGGGAAGAAGGACGCTTTAGGGAACATCCCGTCGGCTCTCACCGCTCGCGTAGTCGATGCGGATACCTGGCTGGACGTTGAAGATAAAGAGCCGGAAAGACAATCCGTCCCCGAGATCCTCCACCGACCAGGCCTCGAGCAGGATCCCGCGCGCCACGAGTTCTCTTCCGACGTAGATCGGTTCGCCCCGGTAAAGCACGTGATTCCCCGTCCGCCGGATGTAAGCGCTGACCTGAGTCTCATAGTCTCGCATGGCGAGGTTGAGCTGCCGCGTGCCCGTGAAGAGCAGCCTCGGTTCGGCCTCGATCCCGCAGAGCACGTGGGCGATCACGTGACAGCGGTTATAGAGATAGCGATCCTCAATCCGATCGTCGTAACGGGCGGTGTGCCAGCCGGAGGGCCGGATCCCGTGAAGGTCCCCGCGCGGCTCGTCGGAGAGCGTCTCCGGTCCGAGACAGGCGACGGATGCGGTCGTGCGGCCGAGCGCATCGAGCTCCCCGAGCCGGAGAAAGGCTTCGGTGCCGACCTCCTCCTTCGAGAAGGCGGGAGCCCCGTCGAGAACGGCGAAGGGCTCGCCCGTGTAGGGCGGCGGCGTGACGGAGACTGCGGCGGTCCCGGCCGGAAAGGGCGCGATGAAGCGGAGGACACGGTCCCGGAGCCAGGTCCGGTAAGCATACGCGGCAACGGACAGGAGGAGCAGGACGGCGAGATACGCGAACAGGCGCCGCAGCGGCTTTTTCATGGCGTTCCCCCTCCCTGCCGGTTTTGCCTTTGACAGAGAGCCGTCCCGGCGGGACGGCTCTCTGTCTGCCAAATCAGTAGACCGTTTTGATCTCATCGGCCCGCAGCCCGTAGAGACGGCAGAACTCCGCGAGATCGGACTCCGTGCGCAGCAGCATGACCTCGCGCAGCTGCCCCGTGGCGCGGTTTCGCATACAGGCTACCTGTTCGCCCGTGCAGATGCTGGAGCGGATCACCGGTTCATACTCCTCGAGAGAAAAGAGGGGCGCGGCGGGCGGCTTTGCTTTGTGAAAAAGTCCCATCGCTCAGCCCTTCTTCTTCATGGCCTCGGCCGCGGCAGCGCGCTCGCGGCAGATCTCCTCCCAGGTCTTCTGCCCGGACATGAGCGCGTCGAGCTTTCGCATCTCCTCGGGGACGTTGATCTTTTGCGGGCACGCCGCCATGCACTGGCCGCAGCCGATGCAGGAGTCGGCACGCTTGCCTTCGCCGAGGGCGGAATAGCGCGCGACGGTGTTGAAGCTCGGAGAGACGGCCATGTCGTTGGCCATGCTCAGCATGGTCGGGATGTCCAGCTCCATCGGACAGCCGGCGCAGCAGTAGCGGCAGCCGGTGCAGGGGATGAGGCGGGCGATCTGCGCGGCGACTTCGCCGAGCAGCGCGAGCTCCTCCCCGTTCAGGGGCTTGTGTTCGGAAAAGGTCTTGAGGTTGTCGAGCATCTGGGAGAGGTTCGACATGCCGCTGAGGATCATCGTCGGCTGCGGGACGGTGCGCAGCCAGCGGAAGGCCCAGGCCGGCGTGCTCTCGTCCGGCCGGAGAGCGCGCAGCTTCGCCGTGATCTCCTCGCCGAAGGAGGCGAGCTTGCCGCCGCGCACGGGCTCCATGACCCAGACCGGCAAACCCGCGGCCCGGAGGATCTCGACCTTTTTCTTTGCATCCTGCAGGGTCCAGTCCACGTAGTTGAGCTGGATCTGACAGAACTCCATGTGCTCGCCGTAGAGAGCGAGGAACTTTTCGAGCCCGGCGGGAGCCGCGTGGCAGGAAAAGCCGAGATGCCGGATCCGGCCCTTGGCCTTCTGCTCCAGGAAATACTCGATGAAGTGGTTCTCGGGGTTTCCGTAGTAGCGCATGGAATTCTCGTTGACATTGTGCATCAGGTAAAAGTCAAAGTACTCCACGCCGCAGCGGCGGAGCTGCTCCTCGAAAACCTCGGCCGGTTCGACGGGGCGCACGCCCTTCACGTTCTGATGGCCGGGGAATTTGTCCGCCAGATACCAGCTCTCCCGCGGATAACGGGCGAGTGCTTTGCCGAGACAGACCTCGGACATGCCGCCGTGATAGGGATAGGCGGTGTCGTAATAGTTCACGCCCGCGGCCATGGCCGCCTCGACCATGCGGTCCAGCTCGGCCTGATCGACGCTGCCGTCGCCCAGCAGCGGCAGCCGCATCGCGCCGAAGCCGAGAGCCGAGAGGGACAGGTCCTGAAAAGCGTTGTACAGCATGGGCATCGCTCCTTTATGTCAGTGTAGTTCCATTATAGAACGCCGGAGCCGAAATGACAAGCGATAGTTGATGCAGGCGTTCATTCGTGCAGCTGCCGCTCCTTCTCCAGTTCCTCCTTCTTCCCGCGGATCCGCCCGAGCCCGTACATGAGCACGGTGCACACCAGCAGGTTCAGGACGCCGACGAGGCTCCCGCTGCCGAGGGCGTTGGCGATGCCGATCAGCAGGTTCGCCATGCCGATCAGAAAGAGGGACTTGTCGATCCGCTCCAGATGGGCGATGCGGGAGTCGATGTCCGAAAACAGATCGAAGGCCCCGTCCTCCGCGCGCCTGCGGAAGTAGATCCACTGAAAAACGCGCCCGAGGTACTCGGCCCCGGCCTCCTGCATGAAGGCGATATACGCCTCGTCCGGTGCGCGCATCTCGAGCCGGATCGTATAGGCGCCGGGCGCGCAGCGCTCAAAGGTGTAGCGGCACCAACCGACGCCGACCAGCGCCCAGCCATCCAGGGCCATCTCGTTGAGCCAGCGCTCCTCCTTCTCAAAGTCCCAGACCCAGAACCACTTGTATACGGTTTTTCTCTCAGTCATCGTCGTTTCCTCCCAGTATCGTTTCCCCGTTTCGCACGAGCTCCCTCAGGCGGTCAAGCTCATTTGCCAGCACGGCCCGACCGCTCTCGGTCAGCCGGTATTCCTTTTTGCGGCTCCCGTCTTCCACCGGGAGCTGCGCGATCCAGCCCTTCTCGCTCATGCTGTTGAGAGCCCCGTAAAGCGTGCCCGGGGCAAGACGGACCCTGCCGTGCGACAGCGCCTCCGTCTGCTGCATGATGCCGTAGCCGTGCTGCGGACTGCACAGAGAGAGCAGGATATAATAGGTGGACTCGGTCAAAGCCAGTTCGTTGTTCATCTCAAGCCTCCTTCGGCTGTCGATATATCGGATAACGATATATCGTGAGTTGAGTATATCGCAAGACGATATAGTTGTCAAGAGGGAATACACGCTTTTTTTGAAAAAATCTCCGCGTGTCTTTTTGACATGCTGCGCGCGTGGAAAGAAGCGGTTGCGGCAAGAGGAAAAACCCGTTATAATGATCATAACGCCTGAGCGGGAACACCCGCGGAAAGGACAGAGCATGAACGACAGGACCGGGGCGCTGCGCCCCGAGGATTACGAGGAGCCGGGCTGCCTGCTGTGCGGCGTGGGCGGCGGGACCGATCCGGCGGTGCGGCCCGTGCCGCATCAGCGGATCATCCGGAAGCTCGACGAATACATGAGCCGCCGCGACTACGCCGGGGCGGAACGGCATCTGCTCTACTGGCTGGCGGAGGCGCAGCAGGGCCATGACGAGCGCGGCGAGCTCGTCGTGCGCAACGAGCTGGTCGGGCACTACCGCAAGACCGGTGAAAAGGACAAGGCTCTCGCCCAGGGCGAGAAAGCGCTTGCCCTGCTCGATGTGCTGGATTTCGAGGGTACGGTCAGCGCCGGGACCACCTGGGTGAACGTGGCGACGGCCTGCAGCGCCTTCGGTGAAAACGAGCGGGCGCTCGCGCTTTTTGAAAAGGCGCGGGCGGTTTACGAGGCGCTGCCGCGCACGCAGCGCCATCTGATGGGCGGGCTCTACAACAATATGGCGCTGGTTTACAAGGCGCTCGGGCGTTACGGCGAAGCCGAGGCGCTCTTTGAGAAGGCGATGGATGTGATGGCTGAGGTGCCCGGCGGGGTGCTCGAGCAGGCCATCACCTGCCTGAATCTCGCGGATCTTGCGGCTGCGGAGCAGGGTCTTGAGGAGGGGGAGACGCGCATCTTCGCGCTGCTGGACCGGGCGTATGCGCTGCTGCACGATCCCTCCGCGCCGCACGACGGCTACTATGCCTTTGTCTGCGAGAAGTGCGCCCCGAGTTTTTCCTACTACGGCTGGTTCGCCGCGGCGGAGGAGCTGCAGGATGAGGCGAAGACGATCTATGAACGGACTTGAGCTCTCCCGGGCCTTCTTCGAGACCTGCGGAAGGCCGATGCTGGAAACGGATTTCCCCGGGCTGCTGCCCTATCTCGCCGTCGGGCTCTTCGGGCCGGGCTCGGAGTGCTTCGGCTGGGACGACGCCGTCTCGCGCGATCATGACTTTGAGCCGGGCTTCTGTATCCTTCTGCCGGAGGAGGCGGTCGTGGACCGGCGGAGCGAGTTTATGCTCGAGCGCGCCTATGCCAGGCTTCCCCGCCGCTTTGAGGGGGTGGAGCGGCCGCTGCTGCAGCCGGTCGGCGGCGCGCGCCGCGGCGTCTTCCGCACCGAGGAATTCTTTCGGAAAGCGGTCGGCTCCCCGAACGGCGTGCTGACGACGCAGGACTGGCTCGCCCTGCCGGAGCAGGCGCTCGCGGAGGCGACGAACGGGGAGCTCTGGCTGGACAACTGGGGCGAGGTCACACGCATCCGGGAAGATCTGC
>JAEEGL010602150.1_pt1 | contig 10555 bp, 7 predicted proteins | sample 9134231 | NCBI WGS metagenome assembly JAEEGL01 (sample SAMN16246548, study PRJNA631951) | gut metagenome | biome: gut microbiome; feature: rumen; material: fiber-attached | host: Bos | place: Iran: Karaj | collected 2018-10
GAAATCTATGATCCGGGGGTTCCGCTAACGCTGCCCCCCCGGCTGTACACTGTCGCCCTTTCAGGGCTGTCATCTCAAGCGTCCATCAACCTTTTTGAAAGTACGATACTGCCAAGTTTTTTTAGAATGCGACGCCCCTGGCTCCCCCCGATGTCGGGAAGTACAAGCTTATAGCTTGTGGCTTATAGCTTGTAGTTGTCTGAGGCGCACCATAAGCCATAAGCTATAAGCTAAAAGCCGTGAAGCAAACGACTTTGCATTTTCAGATCCACAATCGTTAAACAGAGCCATTTTATTTTTGCCAGGAGAAGACGCGCGTTCGCACGTCTCTACACGATTTCGGGTTATCCGTAATCCCAAACCAAAAGCGCCGGCGTATTTCGCATCGCGAAATAGCCGGCGCGCGCATGCCGTATGGGCCACAGGCCCATAGGCTGCGCTACAACGCAACATGCGCATGAATAAAACGACCGGATCCTGGTTGCGATTTAATCTGACCATCATGGACGATTTCTTCACCGCGCCTGTAGACGCAAACGATGCGTCCACGGGCTTTTTTGCCGTTAAACGGCGAATAGCCGGCAAAAGTCGTGAGCTGCGATTCGTCGAGACAATAAGATTCATCGCGCAGCACGACGATATCCGCATCAAATCCAGGCAGCAGCTCGCCTTTGTCGGGCCATAATCCGTAGATTTTGGCAGGATTGCGACACAGGACACGAACGACGTCGGGCCAGGAAATGCCCGGAATTGCTGCGGTTAAACCCAACAATGTTTCAAGGCCCGGAAGTCCGCCAGGCGTACCATTTGGCGCATTCATTTTTTGATCGCGTGTATAGGCGCAGTGATCTGTGATCACCATATCGACATCGCCGTCGAGAACAGCTTTTTGCAAACCCGCATTATTCACGGGAGACCGAAGCGGCGGCTGCAAAATATAGCGCCAGGGCTCGTCACTGTTTTGATTGTCATGCGCACTGAGGAACATGTACTGAGGCGTTGTCTCGTTGAAAACCTGAACACCGCGGCGACGGCCACGAGCAACAGCAGCTGCAGTTTCGGCCATCGAATTGTGCGCAATCACCAGGCGCGCATGCGCATATTCTGCAAGACGAATCATGCGCTCGGCTGCTTCGATTTCGGCGATTCCGGGGCGCATGGCCGGATAGGCACGCCACAGAGATTCATCGGAATGACGTGCGCCTTCACTCGATACAATTGCATCATTCTCGCAGTGAATCAGCGTTGTCAGCCCAACACTTGCAGCGACTTCGAGTATTTTCAGAATCGACGCATCGTCCAGATAATAGTTGGGGCGATAGGTCGTATAGAGTTTCAGCGACGAAATGCCCCATTGCGGGCATTGGCGGATACTGGCAAGCGTCTCGGGTTTCGCATCAAGCGCAGTCATGTGATAGGTATAGTCGATGATGCTTTTTTGTGACTGCGAAAGCCTGAAATCGAGCGCATGACGCAAATCTTCGCCAGGCTCGGGGCCGACGAAATCGACGACAGTCGTGACGCCGCCGCGAGCAGCTTCCTGGCTGCCAATCCACCAGTCGTCGGGCGTCTTGAAAATCCCCGTATCCAGCTGAATGTGGCAGTGCGCATCGATGACGCCGGGCATCACAATACACCCCGTACAATCCACGATCTCGTCGTTTTGCTCCAGATTAAACGAAGATCTGTCGCCAATGGCAGCAATCTTGTCGTCGATCACAAGCAAATCCGCCTGAATCAGCGCACCGTTTGTGACAATCCCGCCCCCCAGGAAACATTTTTTCGTCATATTTTCTCCTATTGGGAAAACCCCATTTTACAGCAGCACAATGCCATGCGAACGGCAGGCATCGATCATTTCGGGTGGCCAATATGCCACCTGAACCTCACCGATATGCGCCTTTTTGAGCAACATAAAACAAAGCCGCGACTGTCCGATACCACCGCCAATAGCCTGAGGCAGGTCGTCGGCGAGCAACATCTTGTGGAACGGCAGCGAAGCGCGCTCCGTGTGATGCGATTCTTCCAGCTGAGAAGCAAGCGATTCGCGATTGACCCGAATCCCCATGCTTGACAGCTCGATGGCGCAATTGAGCAGCTCGCTCCACACCAGGATATCGCCATTTAATGACCAGTCGTCGTAATCGGGCGCACGGCCATCGTGAATCGTGCCGTTTGATAATTTTTTGCCGATCTGCTTGATAAAGACCGCTCCGCGTTCTTTAGTGATACAATTTTCGCGGGCTTTGGGCGGCAAATCGGGATATCTGTCGAGCAATTCCTGAGACGTCATAAACGAAATCTCATTCGGCAGCGACGGCTTGAGCTCAGGAAATCTGCTGCTGAGCAGCCATTCGACCGATTTTATGGCCGAATAAATGCGTTCGACGATACCATGCAGCGTTTTTTCGTTGCGTTCTTCGGGCAGAATCACGCGTTCCCAATCCCACTGATCGACATAAATCGAGTGCAGATTGTCCATCGTCTCATCGCGCCGAATCGCATTCATATCGGTATACAACCCTTCGCCAGGCGCAAAGCCATATTCCTTCAAAGCCAGACGTTTCCATTTGGCCAGCGAATGCACAATCTCAAGATTTGCGCCGGTTGCCAGCACATCAAATCCGACGGGACGCTCCACGCCATTGAGATTGTCGTTCAGACCTGAATCCGGATCGACAAACAAAGGCGCCGAAACGCGCGTTAAATGCAATGCCTTCGAAAGCTCGCGCTCAAACGAATCCTTCACGAATTTGATGGCCTGCTGCGTTCTGCGAACATCCAAAATGGATGTGTAATGCTCGGGTAAAATTAAATTGTTGTTTGTTGTCATTGAGGTTCCTTTCCGCGGTTTTCACACGGCGTTGGTTTCAGATGCGATGCCCTCCGGGGCATGTCGGTTTTTATGATTCTCCGTAGGTGACGCTGATGCTCACCCATGGCTTATTTGGGTTGTACGGTTCCCTGTGGTTTTTTCTTTTTTCCTTTTAAAAAATAATCCACGGCGACCTGATGTTCGGCGTATGTTTTCGAGAAGTAGTGCGCGCGGGAACCATCATTTCGCGCAACGAAATAGAGTATTTGCGTATCATCGGGGCCGCTGTATGGCTTGATAACAGCCAAAAGACTGGCAGGAGACGGTGTTGCAATTGGCCCCGGTGGCAGCGCAGCAATCACGTATGTCGAATACCTGCTTTGTTCATCCCTGCACCTGGTCGGTGTCGGTTTTTCACCTTTAAATGCCGGAGGATAGATACATGTTGGATCAGACTGCAGCTTCATTTTTTTCGACAACCGGTTGTAAAAAACGCGAGCAATAATGGGTCTTTCGCGATCAAGCATGGCTTCTTTTTCGACGATGCTGGCGAGCGTCACAAGCATGTGATCAGAGAAACGCCTGCGTCTGAGTTCGTAAGCGCCGCGATTCTCATCGACCAGTTTCTGCCACTGATTCCGCCATCTTTCGTGCATAGCCGCGATCACATCCTGCACCGAAACACCAGGTTCAAATGTATATGCACCTGCCGCCAGATACCCCTCAAACGACCCGGCCGGAATCCCCGATTCCGCGGCCACAGCCGGATTTGTCGCCAACTCAATAAACCGCTTTTCGTCGGCAACGCGCTGGGATTGCAACCGAGCCGCGATATCGTACAGGTTCATCCCATTCAGAATCTGCACCGAAAGACGTGCGTATTTGCCAACTTTTGCCAACAGCTGCGGCAAATCTGCAGGCGTCATATCGGGCGTCAAAATCACCGTTCCAGGCTGCAGCCTGTGTGAAAACCCGCTCGAGCGCAGCACCATCCGCATCTTCCATTTGCTGTCGATGATATGCACATCATACAGCAAATCGACGACGCCACCCGCCGTAATACCCTCTGGTACCTGGATGATGCGCTCGTCCCCCGACAATGCCAGCGGTGTCTCGACAAAATTCCGATAATCCGCATAAATCCACGCCGCGCCGAATCCCACCAGCACCAACAGCACAAAAATCCATTTCAACAACCGCGTCATCCGATAACCGCTTTCCGTCTGATTATTCTGGTGCCGGCCTATCGCGCCAAAGCGCGATACGGCCCGGCCGCGACGCTATCTTGCAGATACGCGTCGCGATTTCGCTGCCACAACTTCCAAAAGCCCAAAAAAAAGACATGGCGATACGCCATGCCCTTTTTTATATCAATCATCTAAATCGTCATCGTCGTGGTGCAACGGTTTTGGTGGTTTCCTTGGTCTGGGATGATAGTAACCGCGTTCTCTCTGTTCCTCGTTCTGCTTGCAGTCGATACACTGACGTGCAGCCGGACGTGCCAAAAGACGCTTAAAGCCAATTTCCTCACCGCAGGATTCACAATAGCCAAAATCCTCATCCTCAGTCCATCGTGCAGCTTCATCAAGCTTCTTGAGCAACCGTATATCTCTCGACTGCAGACGCTCCATCGTCAATGCAATTCCTTCCGAATTGGCAATATCAGCTTCATCGCCGCGAACTTCGGGTTCATACCCTTCTTCGTTGCGCTGATTCAGCTTTTCCAGAATTTCCTGACGCTGGTTCTCAATGGACTGTCTAATTTCCTGAAGCTGTTCAGGTGTCAAATACGACATCGCGTATACCTCATGTTGATGACCGATATATCCTTGTGCGAATCGTTCGCTCAGCAAAATCGGTAAAAAAAATCGCGCGTCTTTTTACACAAATCTATTCGCTATAGTCAAGCTGATTGATTGCAATTATGATGTGTGAGAAATAACGGCTTCGCCCAATTTTATTTTCCGGTTTTGGTGGTATTTAGTAGTTTATTCATATTTTCGCGTTCTTTTCCCGTGATATTGAGAATATCCATGGCCTTTTCACGATCACAGTTCAGATTTTGCATCACTGCATTAATTGCTTCGCGTTTTCCCTCGCGTTTTCCTTCGAGTTTACCCTCGCGTTTTCCTTCGAGTTTACCCTCGCGTTTTCCTTCGAGTTTACCCTCGCGTTTTCCTTCATCCCGCAACTCAATATGATACCGTCTTAAGACTTCTTCCTGATCGAATAATGCGGTGGTGATATTCATAATTTCTTTCCTTTTGATATTTGCTTGCGAGACATAGACTTCCATCAAGAAGTCAAAAAGCACCGGTCAAGTCATCACACGCGAAGGATAACGGCTTCGCCCAATTTTATTTTCCGGTTTTGGTGGTATTTAGTAGTTTATTCATATTTTCGCGTTCTTTCCCTGTAATATTGAGAATATCCATGGCCTTTTCACGATCACAGTTCAGATTTTGCATCACTGCATTAATTGCTTCGCGTTTACCCTCGCGTTTACCTTCGCGTTTACCTTCAAGTTTACCTTCGCGTTTGCCTTCAAGTTTACCCTCGCGTTTACCTTCATCCCGCAACTCAATATGATACCGTCTTAAGACTTCTTCCTGATCGAATAATGCGGTGGTGATATTCATAATTTCTTTCCTTCTTTCATCGAGATATTGCGTGAGAATGCCCTTTTTCTTGCAGATACGGATAGTTTCTTCGAGTGCCTTTTTAGCTCGGCCGTATTTGCGAAACTGAGCGTCCCAAATATGCGTAAAAGACACATATTGCTGAATTATATCCCCCTTTTTACCATTATAGATGATTTTGACTTTGGCTTCCAGTGCACAGCTTTCGCCGGGATAAAATGTCTTTTTGAGCGACAGAACCCGAGGGTGCTCTTTGCGTTTCCCTGTGTAAATGACATAGAATTCGGGCTTTGGTAAACGAATTCGTGTGCTACTGTACAAATTCACCCGATGCACTGTAAAATAGTTGTTCATCGTTTCCATGGCATACATCAGTTCACGGATAATGATATTGTCACTCCATGTACTTTGGGCCTCGACGAGGATAAGCAATTTGTTGCCAACAATCATACCTGCATCGTTGTACAAATCATTTACCATAACGGCTTGAAGCTTGACGTCTGTGATACTATCCTCAGTTGCAGTGGTGTCCTCGGGATGCAGAGCCTGATACAGTTTGAGCGAATACTGTTTCTGCGAGAACAAATCGGTGAAAACGCTGGCTTTGACTTGTCGCTTGATGACATTTGATGATTTTTCTGGAGACTGCGACTTTTTACGTGATTTGACCAAAGGTTTGTCTGGCATATTAATCCTACAACAAAGGGCACGAAATTGTGCAAATACGTTAAAGATGATGTTGCCGAGGATCGTTTTGTGACATAAAAAAATGTTTCGGCGCGTATCGGCGTACCGCCGATAGCGACGAAGAGCCGGCGTATCTGTCCGAAGGCAGATAGCCGGCCGACCATAAACAAAGAAAGGAGAGAACAATGAAGCGACGTCCACTGATAACAATGGCAGCGATAGCCGTTTCGGCGGCAGCGATGTGGGGAACGGGATGCAATCAGCAGCAGGTGAATTATCCGAAATCGACGGAGCTGCCGGTTTCGCGCGTGGTGATGTATCAAAGCGGCATTGGTTATGTTGAGCGCACGGCGAAAGTATCGGATGATGAACTGGTGCTGCGGATTCGGCCCGACCAGATCAACGATATTTTGAAGTCGCTGACAGTGATTGACCGAGGAAATGGGCGGCCGGTATCGATTTCGCTGCCAGTGGACAAAGATACGCTCGACAAGTTGGCGCAGATTCCCGAACAGGTGCGGGACGGCGGCATTCGCTCACTGTTGGATGCGTTCAGAGGGGCGAATGTTAAGATTAAAACGCGAGGGGCGAGTTATGAAGGCCGCGTCGTGGGCGTAGACGAGCGCATCGTGGGTTCGGAGCTGAATATTTCGGTGAATGATGCCGGCAAGGGCAGTGACGAAAGTACGGTCACGCTGCTCACAAACAGCAATGTGCTCGAAGTGATTGCACTGCGCGATATCAAGTCGGTTTCGCTGTATGACAAAAGTCTGGCGGATGGCCTGAACAAGAGCCTGAACATCAGTCTGAATGAGGGCAACTGGAAGCAGCTGGAACTGGTGATTCGCATGGATTCGAAGAAATCCAGAGAGCTGGCGATGAGCTATCTGGTTGCGATGCCAACCTGGAAACCGGCATATCGCCTGGTTTTGGGCGATGGTGACAAAGGCACGTTGCAGGGATGGGCGGTCGTGAGCAATGTCACCGGTGCCGATTGGAACAATATTTCATTCTCGCTTGTTTCGGGACAACCGATGAGCTTTACGTACGATTTGTACAAACCGCAGTTTTTGAAGCGCCCGGATTTGTCGGGGCTTGCGGCTCAGAAAGCGGCGTCTCCCGAGGTCGTTGCTTCGGGATATAACGCGAATGCGGCAGCAAAACCGCGTATGGCGGCACAAAAAGCAGCTGCTGCACCATCGTTTGCACTTGGCGCAGCCAAAGAATCGGCCAGATCTGCTAAAATGATGGATATGGCTGCAGACGAAGCATACTACGAGGATGATGAAGAACTTGAGTGGAGCTCATTTGACGCCAGTGCAGAGTCTGGCATCACATCCAGCGAAATGGCCAGCAGCTTTACACAGCTCGCCGAAAAAGCGCAGATTGGGTCGTTCGATGAGTATAAACTCGCATCAAAACTGACGATTCCCGATGGCAATACGGCATTGGTCAATTTAATCCAGAGCGAACTTGTGGCACGCGATACCAGGCTGATTAAGAGCGATGGCATCTATGGATTCGATGGATTTTACAAGGGCTGGCGAAACGACAAATCGTTCCAGACCATCGAACTCGAGAATAATACAGGTGTGGCTCTCGATTCGGGGCCAATCACGATTTATCGCGACAGTGCAGTCATTGGCGAAGGATACCTGACGAGAACAGAGAAAGACGCAACGGCTTATATCACGTTTGCGAATGAGGGGCGGCTGTCAGCTTCTGTCATCGATACAATTGAACAAAACAGGCAACGGCTAGACAGTATACAAAATGGCCAGTGCACATTTACAACGACCGAAACGCTCACCCAAAAATTCAGTTTCGAAAGCCATATCCAGAACAGTACGACAGCGTTGCTGCAAATCAATCGACAAGATATCTGGTCGCCAGTCGATTTCCCCGAAAAGACGGTAAAATCGACGGATAAATTCATCGTTCCGGTCGAAGTCGGTGGCAACGAAACGGTTGAACTGGCGCTGACGATGAAGCGCGATAACAAATACAATCGGCCAATGGCAGGACGGCGTGGCAATGTAAATCTGACAGAATGCCGTGATGCCGTGAAAAATGCTTTGGAAGACAACGAAATTCCAGCCGCAGACCGCAGCAATTTCGAGAATTTCGTAGCCGATGTTCAGGCGCTGGAGACGATTGCAATCAAGACGAATTCACTGCAGCAGCGACGCGACGAAATCAACCGGGATCAGACGTCATTGACCCAGACACTTGCAGGGCTAAAGGATATCAAGACGTCAAACGCCGATTCGCTCAAAAACCAGTTGATGCAGCGTCAGAAATCAAACGACAAGGCGCTCGTCGATATCACGACCGAACTGTATAATCTGCAGGTCGAAAAAGGTGAAATCGATTTAAGAATGCAGACGTATGCTCAGACACTGAATTATCTGAGAAAATAAAGACCTGATGGAACAAGCGGCTGGTAGGTCGGCGCGTCGGCGACCTGTCGGCGCGCTTTTTTGGTTTTAGCATATTACAACAGCAGACTGAGGGTAAAGATCACGCCTAGTCTGCCGGTTGATATTTCAGATTCTTCAGCAATGTCTCAGACTCGATTGTCTCAGACCAGTCATAATTCTCGATATTTTCATAGATTTCACGAGGCACACGAGTGCGCAGAATCAGGTTTCGTGCGTCTTTTTCTGATTCCCATACCACACGCGAATCTTTATCCATCGAAAAATATTTGCGTGCAGCAGCATACTTGAGCGCTTCGTCAACCATGGTGCCTGATGGCGCATTGGCATCGAGATTGGTCACATAAATCGTGATATAGCCGTCACCTTCATAAACGATCTCAAAGATTCGCGTTTGAGAGGGAAACTCAATCACTGAGGCAAGCATCAGCTCCCAGTAACCACCTTTTTCCAAACAATAGCCAGGCGCGGCACAATTCAATGAAAGACTGTTATAATGCCCATGACCGGTAATATGCATGAGCACTCCCGGATAAGAAGCAAGCTTCGCGATCAGTGATGATGCGGAAACCGAAGATCCGGCCATGGCTCCGGTGCCATGATGTGACTGCACGATCACGAGCTCATTTTTGGAACGCGCTTCCTCGATTTCAGCACTCAACCAATCGAACTGCGCTTTTGAAAGCTCAGCTTCCGACCAATCGTCACGATTGAGATCGAGGGTGATAAGGCGAAGCGGCTTACCGGGAATCGGATAAGTTGAATAATAACCATATCCATTGGCTATTGTCTTAGGATCCATGCCATGGCCAACGGGTAATCCCGGCGCATGATAAAATCCCTCTAACGCTTCGACCTTTGTTACCTGACGACGATTTGGATCGGCAGGAGTTGTCCCCGTTTTCACGACCGGAGAATTCGGTTTCGAAGCATCCTGAAAACCATTGCTGTATCCATCGCGATATTCGTGCTGCGCAATGATGGGGATAAAATCAAACAGATCGACCACGGTATTGCCGACACAAGCCGCATTTGTCTTTTCAGTAACCGGAGCAAATCCCATATAAAGCGTGTCGTGATTGCCAATCGCCGTATACCAAGGAATATCCCCAATTCCCCGTGCATAGTATCGATCGGCAAAATCGTTATTGGGCCCTGGGAAGGGGTCATCATCCACACCTGTATCGGGATCGAGCACACCACCGCCCATCAAAAGATGGAACCAATCATGCTCATTTTTCTGCGCATTATCCGCGACATCGCCGGTGACAAGGGCGAAATCGAATGGCCTCGAGCCCATCGACGACAGACGCATGGCGGTTTGCAAATGCAGATCAAACATGTGCGTCGAGTATTTTCCCTGCGCACGATAGGCACTTGCCGTCACGTACGGCGCACGAATAACGCCTTCCATACGGCAGGGGCTCTCCTGATCCAGAATCTGCGGATCCGATATCTGCCAGAACCACGTCAAGCTTTTGCCATGATGAGAAATCGGAGGCGCAGTCTTCGGCACCAACTCATTGTGCACGATCCAGGGCTCTCCATCTGTGACCTCATATCCCATGCCATATTTATCGTATTCATCGACATCATCAACCATGAATTCATTGCCTGAAATCAAGGATTTTACGCGATTTTCGTCATACAGATAGGTACCGATTTTGGGCCGATGCGCCAGTTGCAATGTCGTATAGGGCGCATAGGTAATGGGCAGTATCTGCACTCCATCGATAAAGAGTTCAACGGGATCGCTGTCTTTGTGCGTCTCACTTCCGCAAGAATCGCCTGTGCACGGTTCCTGTGGGCAAGAATCGCCGGTGCATGGTTCCGGCGGGCAGGAATCGCCAGTGCACGGTTCCGGCGGGCAGGAATCGCCGGTGCACGGTTCCGGCGGGCAAGAATCGCCGGTGCATGGTTCCGGCGGGCAAGAATCGCCGGTGCACGGTTCCTGCGGACAGGAATCGCCGGTGCAC
>JAEEGL010648257.1_pt1 | contig 10555 bp, 9 predicted proteins | sample 9134231 | NCBI WGS metagenome assembly JAEEGL01 (sample SAMN16246548, study PRJNA631951) | gut metagenome | biome: gut microbiome; feature: rumen; material: fiber-attached | host: Bos | place: Iran: Karaj | collected 2018-10
AAAATTAGGATTAAACAAAGTAGAAGAAGGCTCAAACAATTTAATCAAAGTATGCAAAGATATAGTTGATAATGGTGGTAAAGAGCCTATAATGAAATGTGTTATTTATGGTGTTGGTAATATGGCATATAAAAATGCTGATGGAGTTTATATTATCCCGTTAACTGCATTAAAAAATTAATGATGCTTATTAACTATATAAAAATTTTTGTATAAAACATGCATATCATGCCTAAGTGTCACATTTGTCACGACAGTCACTCGTCACTTGTTTATATGCTAAAAAATATAGGTTTAGAAGGTGCACCTTCATTTATAGAGGGGGCATTGTACTAACAATACTTACCTTTCACAGTTAAAAATATTGGGTTTGATACATAAGTATCAAGCCTTTTTTATTTTAAAATTGCGTTAATATTAGGATGTATTATGCCAAAATGGAGTTTTATTATTGAAATGATTTTACACGATATCCGACAGATATAATGACATTTAATGAATAAAAGGCAACTTTTTGTTTGACACCTAAAACACGCAAAAAATGCGTATTGTTAATTTTTTAAACTTACTTTAAATACATTATTATTGTATCGTAAAAATTATTTCTTTGATATTTTTTAGTAATATGTTATATTAAAAGTAGAAGTAACTAGTATTAAATTGTATATTTATTTTAAATACCATGAGGGTGGTGGATATTATGAAAAAATTATTAAGGTATTTGTTATCTTTAGTTTTAGTTTTAATTCCGGTCTTTTTATTAGCATCATGTAAGGATGCTGAAGTGGTTTCACTTCCAACTACTAAGCATGAAAAGGTTCAATTCGCATTTAACGGTGTTGAAGGAAGCTTAAAATCAAATCAAAATTCAAAGGGAAAGCTAAATCTAGAAAAGAAGTCAAAAAGAAATGATGCTTCTTCAAATGCTTTATCAACTATTTATAGTTTTTTAAAGGTAGAAGAAGAAACAAGCAACCCAAGCTTTAAATATGATGAGCCCCCTATGATTCAATTCCAATATTTAAAGGCATTATATTCTGAGGTTGGGGATGATTTTAGCTTTAATATTAAGTATTCATATCAAATAAATGGTGAAGTCTATTATGATTTTACAAATAAACAAGCAACCCAATCAAGTGAATATTTAAATCAATATGCATTAATTGTAGGAATTTTAATTGATATTGATGATAATGATTTAATTACTGCAGAAGTATCATTTGATGTTACTTATACAAATAATAATGTAATTCATCATCAAAAAAGATATTCTAGATTAATTCTAAAATATGATATGAATGAAAAGAATCCTACATATGAATTAACTATGTATGATATTGATGATTTATTGGAATATAGTGATCCTAATGAAAAATACATTAGTATGGAATATGATTATGTAAATGTAGAAGAAAATTTAATTAAAGAATGGAGAAAGTTTGGTGTCTGCTCACCTGATTCTTTAGCAAATTATCAAAATGAAGATTATGTTTATAAATATTCTGTCTTAAGAGCTTTTAAGGATAATAAGAAATATTTTAATGAAAATTCTTATAGAAAGGATATTAATTTAAAGCAAGCAGTATTTACTGGTCTAGGATTTAGTAATGTATTAGATAATATGGATACTTTCTTAGATATGCAATCTACTGAAAACAGTAAAATAGAGGTTGTTGTTAATAAATTTAATTCTATTTTAGGTAAGGATATTGTTAATAGCTTCGTATATACTGGTGGAACTGAGCAATGGGAAAGAAGTGGTGGTGGAGATGAGCAAGAAAATCTATTCATAAGAGTTATTTCACACAACGGATTAGATACTGATGTTACAATTTATAATGATTATAAATTAAATAGTTTATTTAATCCTAATAGTCCTGTATCATTTGATCAAAAGGGTGGAACTGATTATCTAACTATTTATGTCAAAAATGGTGAAGAGGATCTTGTTAAGACTATTAATGACCTAAGAGATAGTGATATAGTTGTTAAGGTTAAATCAACATCTTATAATGATACTAAATGGATTGATTTATCAAATGATAGTAAGTATTTTGAATATAAGTTCTCTGAATTATTATGTGAATCTGGATTTATTGATAGTGACTATGACTATAAAGAAATGACACTTGAAGTAGATATTACACTAAAGGATGATTCTAATGTTTGCTTACAATCTCCATTCTATATTAATCTAGTAAATGATTCAGTTTACCAAGAGGTTATAGGAAAATGGGATTTAGCTAATGATTATATTAATAAATATGCAATTATTAAGGATGCAATTCCTGAGATTAAACAGGATGGCTTAAGATATAGCCCAAGAGTTTATGATGGAGGCTTAACTGGTAGAATTGGTTTAGAATTAGATAATAACTTAGCTGATTTAATAACTAATTATACTTATGATTTAAAGAATAGCTTAGGATTTGTTGAAAATAGCTATTATAGTACTTATACAAAACGATTAAATGACGATTATTTATTAGTTTTAACAGTTTATGGTCCATCAGATAAGGATGGTTCTACTGGTGCTGTAATATATTTTGAATTTGTAGAAAATAAGAAGCAAGAAGCAACAATAACTGATGCATTAAATGATCTTATTGATAATGAACAAATATCAATTCCTACATTTGATGGAAACTATGAATATAAAGTTGAAGATAATTTAGTTAGAATTAATTTAAATGATTCATCTATTATATCATCTTATATCCAATCATTTGGAAACTATGGATTTGTTGTTTATAATTATTTAGATACTTATGCAGCAATTAGGTATTTAGATGGTATCATATATCGTATTAGAGATTTAGGTAAATCAATTGCGGTAGAAAAAATAGAAGGTAGTGTATCACTAGTTGGTGATTTTAATGGTTGGTTAGTAGATGATACTTCATATGATTTTGAATCTATTTCAGTAGAAAACGGAAGATTATATTTAGAGATTAAAACATCTATTGATGAAAATACGCAATTTAAGCTTGTTAAAAATCATTCTTGGAATGATGGTGGATATGGATTCGGATTTGGAGATCCATCAGAATATAAGGATTATTTTGGCTCTGGAAATGAAAATAACTTCGTTGCGCTAAGAGATTTAAATTTAGTTATAAAGGTTGAAATAGAAGCTGACTATTATTCTTCTAATCCAGGTATTACTATTATGGCAATTCTATTTGAAGTTAAATAAAATTATGTTAAAATCTATATGTGTTAAATTTGTTTAATAAGAGGTTTTTATGATAAATTTTGATTTAGAATATTTTAAGAAGGTTGCAAAGGATATTTTCTTATGTGATTCACCTACAGGATATACTTTTAATGTAATTAATTTAGTTAAAAAGTATATTGATGAATTTGGTTATGAATCTAAGATTTTAAATAATGGTGCATTAGAAGTATCTATTAAGGGTGTAGATTCATCTAAGGTTGTTGCAACATCAGCACATGTAGATACATTAGGTTTAATGGTTAGATCAATTAAGTCTAATGGTAATTTAGCATTAACTAAATTAGGAGGTCCTATTACTCCAACTCTAGATAGTGAGTATTGCAAGGTTTATACAAGAGATAATAAGGTATATAATGGTACAATATTATCTACATCACCAGCAACTCATGTTTATAAAGATGCAAATACAAAGCCAAGAGATATAGATAATCTTGAGGTTAGATTAGATGAGCTTGTTCATAGTAAGGATGATGTTTTAAAGCTTGGTATTCAAAACGGTGATATTGTTTGCTATGACACTAAGTTTGAAATCACTGAATCTGGATTCTTAAAAACTAGATTTATTGATGATAAAGCATCAGCAGTAGTATTATTAATGCTATTAAAATATACATCAGAAAATAAGCTACAATTTAAATATGATACTAAGATTTATTTTGTAGTTTATGAAGAGGTTGGTCATGGTGCATCAATGGTTAGCAAGGATATAGATGAATTCGTAACACTAGATATGGGCTGTGTTGGCTTAGATTTAGCTGGTAATGAAGAGGCTGTATCTATTTGCGCAAAGGATTCAGGTGGACCATATGATTATGAATTAACTACTAGATTAATTAATTTAGCTAAAGAAAATAAGCTTAATTATACAATAGATATCTTCCCATTCTATGGAAGTGATATTGGTGCTGCATCTAGCGCGGGTGTAGATTTTAAGGGAGCTTTAATTGGTACAGGTGTTTCTGCATCTCATGGTATGGAAAGAACTCATATTAAGGGAATAGAAAATACATTAAAGCTTATCTATTTATATTTAATAAAATAGTAATAAAATGCCTTGATTTATATCAAGGTATTTTTATTGATTTTAAATTACTTAAAATATATAATATAAGTATGATAACAATAGATCAAGTAATAGCTTCAAAAATAGGTAGTTGGTATATCGCAGAATGGCCTTTAGGCAACGCTATATTATGTGTGATTGCGCTAATTATAACTTCAATATTATGTGGTTTAATTGGCTTTGAGCGTGAGAGGAGAGGTAAAACAGCTGGTCTTAGAACACACCTTTTAGTAGGTTTAGGTTCTTGTATAATAATGATTATTTCTATTTATGGATTCCCAACAATTGTAATTGGTGAGGTAACATTAAATAGAGATGTTGCAAGATTAGCTGCTCAAGTAGTCACAGGTGTAGGTTTCTTAGGAGCTGGTGCTATTATTCATAGAAATGATGGCATTAAGGGTTTAACAACTGCCGCAACAATTTGGATTTGCATGGCAATTGGTTTAGCATGTGGTTCATTTAATTTCATTTTAGCAACAGTCTCTTCATTACTAATTTTTGTATGCCTAGTATTATTTAAAATATTAGAGAAAAGATACGCTAAGTTTGCACCATTGATTATGGTAAAATGTGAGGTTGGACATCCAATAATATCTAATATTATGGATATTGCATCTAAGGCTTCATGTGAGGTTAAAGATTTTTCTTCTGAAATAGTAGAAGATAAATTAGAACTAGTTTTCATTGCTAAATCTAAAAATCAGTCATTTTCTTCAGTTGGTTTTATTGCTGAATTAGAAAAGATTGATGGTGTAATTTATGCAAGTTTAATAGAAAAATCATAAATAATGATTATAAAAAAGTCCTTTTTTGGACTTTTTTTAATATTTATATTGATATTTTTTTGAAAATATCATATTCTAAAAGATGGGTTGATACTATTTTAAATTTATATAAAGGGGGCTAATTATGAGAGTTCTTTTGGAATTAGATTATAAGGATTATAATGAAAATGGAAATATAGGAAAAAGACCATCAGCTAGGGGAATAATTATTAATGGTAATAAAATTGCTATGGTTTATTCATATAAATATGATTATTATAAATTCCCTGGTGGTGGAATAGAAAAGGATGAATCTAATATTGATACATTAATAAGAGAAGTAAAAGAAGAAACTGGATTAGAAGTAATCAAGGATTCTATTAGAGAATATGGATTAATTGTAAAAAAAGATAAAGGTAAATATGAAGACATATTTATTCAAGAAAATTATTATTATCTTTGTAACTGTAAAAACATATTACATGAAAAAAAGCTTGATTCTTATGAAGAGGATGAGCAATTTAGCTTAAAGTGGGCTAGTGCAAGAGAAATAATAGATACTAATATGACACATGATCACTTTGATAAGAATTTTAAAGATAAATATATGCATATGCTAGAAAGAGAAATTACAGTTATAAATAAATTAGTAGAAGAAGGATATATAAAGTTAAATTAGTGAAAAAAGAGTCAATTTATTTTGACTCTTTTTCTAATTTCTTTATCTTTTTTTCTTTCTTTTCTTTTATGATAGGTTTAAGCTTTCCAATAATAAATGCAATAACACATAAGAAGAAGTTAGTAAATACTATTGAAGAACCAACAGGCATTTTATCAATAATACAGCATAAGAATAATCCAATAGTTACTGCAACAACAGAAGATATTGCTGCAAATATTGTTACATGCTTAAATGTTTTAAAAATTAATCTTGCTGATAGTGTTGGGAATATTATTAATGCAGTAATTAATAATGCACCAATAAGCTTCATACCAATAACAACAACTAAAGATGTTAAAATAGAAATTGTTATATTAATTATTGTTGCGTTTGTACCAGTAGATTTAGAAAATACTGGATCAAATGTTGCAGTAAATATTTTATTATATAAGATTATAAATACTGATACTACAATAACTACTATAATAATACTCATTATAACACTAGTTAAATCAAGACCTAATATATTACCATATAAATAATTATTAATTTCTGATGATGAACCATTCTTAGATATTTCAGTAGATGCATATCCTACTGCAAGAGCTAATGTAGAAAATACTGCAATAGCACTATCTCCTAAAACCTTACTATGCTCAGCTAGCCATAGTATTAAAAATGATGAAATAATAACAATAGGTATAGCAAATCCTAAAGGAGCCCAACCTATACATAAAGCAATAGCACAAGCACCAAAGCCTACATGTGATAATCCATCACCAATCATAGATTGCTTTTTTAATACTAATGATACACCAAGTAATGAGCATGCAAGTGCAATACATATTCCTGATATGAATGCATATTGCATGAATTGTGAAGATAATAGTTCAAAAAAATAATCAAATGTTATCATTATTATTCCTCCACCACATCTTCAAATTCATAGCCCTTGTCTTTGATTCTTAGAATTTTTGTCCCTAAGATTTTATCTAAATCAGAGTCATGGCTTATCATAATTATAGTTATTCCATATTCTTTATTCAGCTTCATAAGAAGTAAATAGAATTCCTCTCTAGATGTTTGATCTAGATTGTTTGATGGTTCATCTAGTATTAATAGCTTTTCTGTTGCACAAAGGCTTCTTGCAAGTAATACCTTTTGTCTTTGACCACCGGATAAATCACAAAATGATTTATTTTTTATTTCAACTATATTTAATATTTTTAATGCCTCATCGGCTTTCTTTTTATCTTCTTTATTATAAAATGGTCTGAAACCCATTTTGTTAATTCTACCTGATAATACTATTTCATATACTGAGGCAGGAAAAGAAGGAGAAACCTTTGTTTCCTGTGGCATATAGCCTATGAAATTTCTTTTTAAAGATTTATCAAATAAAATTTTACCGCTTTTTGGTTTTATTAAGCCTAAAATACCTTTAATGAGAGTAGACTTACCAGCACCATTCTTACCTACAACGACGATGAAATCCTTGTCTTCTACAGTAAAAGATATATTTTCTATTACATTTTCCTTTTCGTAGCCTAGGGTTAAATCCTTTACCTCGAATAACAATTTAATCACCTCTTAGTTTAATGCGATATTTAATGACTCAACATTTTTATTCATAAAATCAACATATGTTGTACCCTTATCTAAGTCATCCTTAGATACATTATGCATAGTATAGAATGTTCTAATTTCTACATCTTTTCCTTTTTCTTGAACCTTAGACTTAACTGAATTTGCAATAGATTGGTTTTTAGATAATTCTATTACAAATATTGTATTTAAGTCGTTTTCGCATACCTTATTTGCAAGCTTTATAATAGTTGTTGCAGAAGCGGAATTAGATGAATCACAGCCCTTAAATGCTGCATCATATTGTAATCCATATTCCTTTACAAAGTAAAGAAGAGGGAACTTATCTGCAAAAACAATTAAATCCTTACTTGATGTTTTTATAACATCTTTAATATTATTATCTACTTCGTTTATTTTTGCAATATAATCTTCTTTATTTGTTTCATAAGATTCTTTGTTTTTTTCATCTATTGCTTTAAAAACACTAGAGATTTCTTCAATAATTAGCTTTGCGTTAGTTAAAGAATTCCAAATATGCTCATCATATTCTTCTTCATCATCATGAATTTGTTTTGCGTAATAAGCATTAGAATCAATTCCTTCAGGTTCAAATGAGCTAGGATCTTCCTCCTCATATCGATTACCGCCTTTTTCCTCAACAACTTCCATCATATTAATAACAGTAGTTTTGTTACTATCAATTTGTGGTAATATTTGAGATTCTACCCATTCCTCATCAGATTCACCACCAATATATATAAATACCTTACTCTTCTTAATAGATAAAATATCTCTTGGGGATGGTGAATATTCATGTAGGTCAGTATCTGGATTTAAAAGCATTGAGCATGATAAATTATCCTTTGCAACCGCTCTTGCAAAATCATATCCAGCAAATGATGTTGCAATAACATCATATTCCTCACTCTTACCACAAGATGAAAGAAGTAGAGTAGATGCTAGCCCTAATGCAGCACAACTAATTAATAACCCTTTTTTCATTATAATAATCTCTCCTATAATCTAATAAAATTTTTACAATCATTACATATACCAGATAAAATTATATTCTTAGATTGAATATAAAATTTATGCTGCTTTAACACATGTAAATAAAAATCATTTATACATTCACAATCAACTGGAACTATTTTTTCACACTTAACACATTTTAAGAAAAAAACATTCTCACTTTCAGTAGGTATAGTGACCTTATAATGCGCAACATTAATATCATCATAATATTTTTTTACTATTTCCTTTTTCTCTAAATCTATTAAGTGTCTATATAGTGTAGTTAATCCAACTTTAATATTTTTATTATCTAGACTGTCCTTTAATTCTTTAATTGTAAAACCATTAGTGAAGCTTTTAATTTCTTCATCAATATATTCTTTTGATTTTGTTTTGTAGCTACCTCTCATAAAGAACCTCCAATTTGAAAATGATTTTCATATTAATTATAATCAACTAAAAAACAAAGTCAACACTAAATTGAAAATGATTTTCAAATTTATTAAATAATTCTAAATAATAAAAAGACTCTACAAAGTAGAAAATCTACATGTAGAGTCTTTTTAATTTTACCATAATCCTTTTTTGTATTTGCCTTCATCAACTAGCTTCTTTAAAGAAGAAACAACAAATGGCTTATCTTCCTTATATGTAACACCATACCATACGGCATCACATGGAACAACCTCAACAGAAACCTTACCTTCACTAATAAGCTCAGATACAACAGTTGGAATTAAATATTCACACTTTAATAAATTATCCTTGTTATCATCTAAGAAAATAGGGAATTTCTTTTCTAGATAAGTCATGATTGACTTATGGAAGCAGAATAGGTTCATTGATACTGGAGTGTTTTTTGCAATTTCAAATGGCTTAACCTTATCATCTAATGGAGTTGCGATAATCTTACCATTTTCTTTTGAAACACTTGATTCTTCAATGTGAGTTAGGTGGTTATTCTTATCTGTTGATAAAACACCACGCTTAACTGATCCATTTTCAGTCATTGTATTAATTACATTATAAGCGACATTTCCATAAACATTTTCTTTAACTCTATTTTTTAAGAAAAAAGCTGCTGCAGTGAATGCTTCTTTACCGTAGAAGTCATCTGCGTTAATGATTGCAAAATCACTTGATACCTTATCCTTTGCGGCAAGGATTGCTTGAGCTGTACCTAAAGGCTTAACTCTATCAGATGGAATTTCATATCCTTCTGGTAATAAAGATAATTTTTGGAATACATATTCAACCTTAATCTTATCTTCAATTCTCTTTCCAACAGTTTCTCTAAAGATTTCAAGGTTTTCTTCTTTAATAATGAAAATAACCTTATCGAAGCCAGCTTCAATTGCGTCATAAATTGAATAATCGATTATGAAATTACCATAATCATCCATTTTTTCAATTTGCTTAAGACCACCAAAGCGGCTTCCCATGCCAGCGGCTAAAATAACTAAATCCATTTTTAATACCTCATTTCCTGCTATCTATTTTAAAATAGACTTCAATAAAAGTCAAAAATAATATAATAAAAATTTATTATATGTATCTTTATAAAAGTAAAGTCTAGAATTGTTATGAAAAAGAATGTAGAATTAAAGAGGATTTATTAAATCCATTATACGAGGGAGAGCAATGAGAAATAAGCGTTTAATTATAATATCTATAGTTTTAAATTCAATATTATTGATATTTGAGCTTTTAAGCGTATCTGAGGTTTTCTTAAGATATTTGCCTGATGCTGAGCCATTCCCATGGTATTATACAATTACTTATTATACAAATATAAGTAATATTATTTTACTTCTTGGTACAGTATGCTCATTAATATTAGATATTAAGGATATAGCTGGTATAGGTGGATATAAAAGCTCACTTGTAAAATGGTGTGGTGTTATTACAACACAGGTTACATTTGTTACAGTATGGCTTTTAATTTTAGTATCTGGTGAGATTCAATATGGAATTGATTTAACAGGAAGTATGTGGCTTTTTATGCATACTATATGTCCTATACTTGGCTTAATAACATTTATTCTATTTGATTTTAGAAATAAGGTTTATGTTAAAGATATATTTATACCAGTATTAGTTACTACCATATATACACTTGCAATATTAGTATTATCTTTATTTGGTGGAAGAATACCTTACGCCTCAAACCTAGAGGGATATTTCCAAATAACATGGTATTTTATATTATTATGTGGTTTTATTGA
>JAEEGL010713968.1_pt1 | contig 10555 bp, 11 predicted proteins | sample 9134231 | NCBI WGS metagenome assembly JAEEGL01 (sample SAMN16246548, study PRJNA631951) | gut metagenome | biome: gut microbiome; feature: rumen; material: fiber-attached | host: Bos | place: Iran: Karaj | collected 2018-10
GCTGTTCACGAATCTGCTCGCTAATCTTCTGACGGATAGCGGCTGTAAGCGCACTGTAGTCTCCTGCCAACTGACGTAGTTTCTCGGATTGGAGTTCATGCGACGGTATAATATCGCCATAAGTGCGTTTCAGCTCATCGATAGCATCCGCCTGCTCCTTGCTACCATCAGCAGCATTGACCGCCGCGTCCGCAAGGCGCTGAAAATTAGCCACAGACCGGTTGATACTTGTTTGCCCCTCAACGCCAATTTTCCTGAGCTCTTTCTCCAAGCGACCAGACTCCATCCGTATCGAAACAAACACGGTAGCGAGAGCGGAGAGCGCCGTAAGGACAAGCGAAATCCAGCTCGTTGCAGCCATCGTCGCCTTAAGTTGGAGCCATGCGCGCTTGAAGAAATTAGTCTGCAAAGCGGCCTGCTCCATGATTACTCCGTATGCCTTTAGCCGTGCGGCGGCGCTCAGAGCCGCTCTAGAACCAGTGTCAGCCGCAAACGCAGAGAGTTGCTGGGAGCGAGTTAACGCGTCCTGCGCCTTCTTCGTAAGAGCCAGCTCTCGGTTGAGATTAGGAAGGAATAGAGAAACAGCCTTAAATGCGACAAAAGAAGACGCTGAAATCTTGATGGCGTTCGCAATGTACCGCCAGTTCTGGAACAGCCACTTCGCGTCATTGATGAGCGTCGTCATGGCTCCATGGACAGCACTCGTGTTGCCTATCTCATCATACATGATGCTCAGCGAGTCCTTCAGGTTTGACCACTGGCCTTTCAGCGTCTCGGCCTGCTTCTCCTGCATCTTGTAGAATACACCTCCGCGCTCGGTCATGTCGTCGAAGATGTCTGCGATCATCGAGAACGGAACAGCACGCTTCGAAATAAGCTCGAAGACGTCAGCCGTTGTCGTTCCTTCCCGTCCGAGCTCCTGGAATTTCTTAGCGAGCAGTTCGACCATCGGGATACCGGCCTCGGTGAACTGACGAAGTTCCTGTCCTCGAAGGACCGCAGCCGCGCGAACCTGGCCATATGCGAGGATGAGTCGATTCATGTCAACGCCGAGACCGGCTGACACGTCAGCCAGCTTCATCGTCACCTTGAACAAGTCCTCAGTGGCGATGCGATATGCGGAAAGTTGTTTGGTGTACTTTACGAGGTCCTTGATCTGGAACGGTGACTCGATAGCCGCCGCCTTAATTTCTCGGAACAGAGAATTCGCTTTCTCGGCGTCCTGGATGATACCGCCCAATGCGACGCGCTGCATCTCAAACTCGGCGGTAGTCTCTCGGATGTTCCGGATGAAGCGCATGCCAGCGAAGATTGCAGTATAGATGGACATGTAGCTCGTGAGCATGCGGAAGATACCGCTCTGAGTTCGGAGTTTCTGAGAGACGTTCTCAACCGCAGGGACAGCTCTCATCGCAGTCGCCTGGAGCGACCTTCCATAGCGTTCTGACTCAGCAGCAAGCTCCCTATATTTCTGGACCATCTCCTTAGCCTTTGCGCTTAGCTGCCCGTTCGCGTCGAATTTAAGCTTTGAGCTCATCGAATTCCACTTGGAGACAAGCTCGTTCATTTCTTTATTGATCCTATTGATGCTTCCTGCACTAGTTCTAGTGGATGTTCCAGACAGAATCTTATCAAGCTTTGCTTCGTATTTCCCTAGTTCGGCTACAGCCTTCTTAATTTCCTTCGCTGTGTTAGTCCACTCCTTCGATTTTGGGTCGAGGTTCTGAAGCTTTGCTCTCAATGAAGAGATCTTGTCGTTAAGATCTGCTGCGGTCTTTGTCTCTTGGACTAGCGCGTAATTCCCCTTTTCAATTGCGGCTGTTGCATCGATTTCTCGTTTTGTGGCCTGTTCAACCATGGACACCTTCCTCTGCCTCATGCTTAGCTCAGACATCAAAACAGTTATTGCCTCCCTGGCCGCATCAAGTTTTTTGTAGTCGATTGAGACGCCCTTCTCCTCTAGGGCGGACAGATTAGCATACTTTTGCTTCGCGTCTTCTAGCGCGACATTGAGCTCTTTCGTGGAAGACGCAAGATTGTATGTAGTAGTTCCTGTCTTGTTATTTACTTTTGACGTAAGGCCGATAATGTCCTCAAGAGACTTCTTTACTGGGACCCATGTCTGGCTCAAATCGTCATATCTCGTTCCAATCTTTAGCTGAATCTTAGCCGTATTATCCTCTATCGAATGCTTCAACGGCTGCATAGCGGACGACACTCTTTTGGCCGCTTCCGTAAAGGCTTTGTCTATGTCAACAACAACAGGTATCTCTACTGCCATATTATTTCTCCTCCATCTGTTTTATGATGTGTTCTTGAATTTCCTCTGTGGTCTCCGGCACCTTAACTCGTTTTCCGAATCCAAAGCCGGACATGATCGAATCCATCTCCTCGTCAGAGCGGACAGTTTCCGCCCAGTCCTTCCCCTCCTCGAGAGTACCAAACCTCTCAAAATCGTAGTCGAAATATCCCTTGTCGGCGAGTATCATCATGACAAGGTTGCAAGAGTCCAAGTACCAGTAACGGAGCCATGCCCAAAAGCAGTAATTTCCATAGACGTACTTGATCCTCTCGTTGTGCTCGGACAATTGAAAGGCGGAGCCTACTTGTTTTCCTCCTTTATCCCCAAAGCGTCCGCGTCCAACATATTTATTACGCTCTCCAGCCGCTCTAGCTGCTGCCTGGCGACTTCGCCAACCGGTCTCATATAGAGCTCGCGTACCTGCTTTGAGATATCCCAGTTGGCCTTGGAAAAACCCAAGTCTGCGCTGACGACTCCTGCTTCGTTGATCTTGAACGTGGTTTCGTTGCCACGTAGCTGAAGAATGTGCCACTTCAGCCACCAGAGGCCAGGAATGAATAGCGCCCAGTTTCCGAGAAGGTAATATGCTGCCTTCTTGGAGTGAAGGGAGTACAGCTTCTTCGTCAAGCGCCTGGCCTCTTTCCGAGGTACGCCCTGTTTTCCCTTCGCCTCGAGAACCTGCGCCTCCTGTTCGAGGAGCATGATTCTCGACGTGACGGCCTGTGCCACCTGCCGGACATGATATTTCCTCCTGCCGACGGTTACAACACACGGGGCGCCAATCTGCGTCTCGTATGCTCCCTGCAGGAATTTTTCAGCTTTATCCATACGGTTTTCGATAAAGGAAAGGGCGGGCGAACGGCCCGCCCCATCCCAGGTTAGGTTTTAGGTGGAGGACTAGCTCTTGTCCACAATCATTCCGGTGGTGAGCTGGTACACTCCGCTCTGGTTCATCACGGCCACGTTCTCGGCGAGGACAACCGCGTGGATGCGGTACAGACCGTCGGAGAGGGTGAGGTTCGCGGTGATCTTTGCCTTCGGGTAGATCCACGCACGGTTCAGCTCGTCGTTGAGGACGGCGATCGGGCGAGTGATCACAGGAAGGGCCACACCGAAACCGGCAGCGTACACGGCGGTGTCAGCGGTTTCGCCATCGAAGAAGATGGCACCGGTGGCATCCATGCTGGCGGCGCCAGTTGAGGAGTTTCCGACGTTCACGCCGTTGAGGAAGGTCTTCACCATCTCGCGGGACGTGGAGGCGATGTCGAAGGAGAAGCCGAGGGTACCGGCAGTGACCCGGGCGGTGATGAGGTTGCCCTGCTCGTCCAGGATCTGGTCGGTGTTCACGTCCTCACCTTCCCAGGTGGTAGAGTCCTGGACGATCTGGCCAAGTGACTTCGGGTTGACGAGGGAGGCAAGAGTTGCTCCAGTATAGTCAGCGATAGCATCGAAGATGACCAGGTCACCCTGTCCGGCGAACAGCTTTCCAGCTGCTTCAAATTTTGCAATAGCCATAGCTTATGATTCGTTTAAGATGTTCGTTGTGTGCCAAATTAAGTTCAGCGTTGTGATAGAATATCCCGAAGTTATATTCGGTGTTGTAGGGGTTATGAACTGCGGTACAGCGTATCTGAAGAAGTACGTGCCTGTATTCCTGCGCTCGATGAGATTGTCGAACTGCTCCAGAATCTTCGTGATTCGGTTCTTCTTGACGGTCCCGTCCTCGTTCAGCTTGCTGTAGAGGCTGACCGCCACGTATCCACGGGCAAAGTTGGTGTCCATCCCGACTCCCCCCACATCACCATTGTTCATGATGATTAAGAAGTCGTCCGGTACGCCGTTTGTCGGTTTCTCCCAGTCGCCGAAGACAGTCACGTCCTTGGTTCCGCCGCCGGGGAGTCCGACGTGGATTTGTCCTTGGAGGAACTCTCGGAGCTCGACGTCCGGGTGTATGTCTGAAGGCCTAATCACTTTTTCCTGGGTCTAAACATTCTTGTTCTGTTCGACGGGCTGTCGCCAATCACATCGTACACGCAATCTTCGATGTATGAGAAGAAGTCGGCCTGCATGTTCATGAGGAACCCTGCATGGCGAGGAGACTCATTGACCTTTCGGGCATAAGGCACGCCGACAATCAGTTGCATCTGGATGCCACGGAGGAAGTAGTACTGAGCGTTGTGCGCTTCCCTCACTGCGAACTCGGCACCGATGATCCGGTCGTATTGCATACCGGCGTCCTGCACGGTGGCGTGTTGCGGGAGCGTTGCGCTCGCTGGCATGTAGTGGATGGCCACGTTCCGGTTCCTCTCGGAGATTCTCACTGCGATACTGTCATGTAACTGACCATAGTACCACGGATGGTCCCGGTCGCCACCGAAACTCTGCTGGACTACCATCCTGGACTTGCCGGGCCTGGTGATGAGCGTGTCGTGTGGCCATTCACTGTCGGTCTTACGAATCCAATCCTTACAGGAGTCGGACAGCTTCATCTTTGCGAAGTTGGTGAGCTGATCTCCAACGTCCCCGAGCGCCTCACTGAATGAAGCAGCGAACTTCTTCCAGTCGGCCCGTACGGAAACTCTAGGATGTGAACCGAATACCGGCATGCCTTACTCTCCCTGTGCCTGTTTGAGCTCGATTCTCGTGACCTTCACGTTCGTTCTCCACGGCATGTTGATGTCGCGGACGATCTTCGCAATCGACTTGATCTCCCGACCGAATTCGGTGGTGATGACGATCGAGTCGTTGATGCGGACCTGTACGCTGACACCCGGGAGGAAGACAGTGGGGTTTCTCGTGGTGAAGACCCTGGTGTAGCTCGTTCCGCCCTCTTCGTAGAGGCAGGGCCCGCTATACACAGTCTCTGCACCGACGGGGTTGTCCCACTCGTCCTTCGTCCCTCCTCTGGAGATGACGCAATTGTCGCGAAATTCAATGAACTCCATGTTACCTTCTCATGCTAGTCGCGTCATACATTTCGCTGGTGGAGTCATCCTCGTCAACTTCGAAGCCCCACTTGAGGCGCAGGGCATCGCCCATAGCCTTGAAGCGGGCCCGGTCGGCCATCGTGATGGTATAGCCGCCACGGGACGCTCGGACGTCTCCGACCTGCTCGGAATAACCACCACCAGCAAAAACCCCTAACACCGAATAATAGATTGTCGAAGATGCATAGTCCAGCCGCATCCGGAAGTCCGGATCGGCCAGGGTGTCGCCGTCGACGTCTTCGTCAACTTCGAGCGGCTCGAGGTCGACCTCGACGGGGCTCATGGCGCATCTTTCGACAACATTGTCCTGGAGATCAAGTCCCGGGACCAAACTACGCAGATATTCTTCGACATTCATAACTTACTTGGTGTGAAGGATGACCATGTCGCTCGGACGGGTCGGAACGGCCAGCACGGTCAGTTCGGACACCCAGTCCTGGTACTTGGTGCGAGCATCGTAGCGATACTCGATGAGGCCGTGGTTTTCGAAGATGAGGGCGCTGATGGCGCTCGGATCCGGACGCAGCGGAACGACGTTCATACGGGTACCGACCTTTCCGGAAGGGCGGATGAGGTAGGTATTCGCGTTGAACGCGGGCATCGTGGAGACCACGAGCTTCTTCTCACTGTTGTCCCACTTCTCGACGCCGCAGACGGTCTTGTTGAAGATCACCTCGTCAGCGTTGATCGCCTTCTTGAATGCGGCCTTGATGACGTCGTCACCAGAGGCGGCGGCAACAGCGGCGGCTGCGGCCTTACCGGCATCGCCAACACCGGCGTACTTGATGAGGTCGGGGGAGATGGCGTAGCCAAGGGCGACCTGCCACTTGCTGTGCTGCATGTCCTCGAAGAAGGACGTCTCGTTCACCTCGACGGTGATGGATTCGCCGTTCAGCTTGTTGCGGAGGTTGCGGACGCGGGTCTTGATGTCGCCGACGGGGTCGGAGCTCAAACCTTCCGTGGTCTTCGCATCGTCTGTGAACCAGCTATACGCATCCTGCAGGGTGGTGATGTTCGCAACCGGGATCTGGGCGGAGAAGGTGATGTTCTGGATACCGCGAGGGTTGTTCGCGTCCGTGAGGGTCACGGAGCCAGTGGACTTCATCTGGCCAACCTGGTAGGACATCGAGCCGATGTGCGCGTTCTGAATCTCGGAGAGACCGCCGAAGAGCAGTTCAGCGAGGTAGTTCTTGACGCTTTCAGCAGGCGACTGGTTGGTGAAGGTGGCGGCGACCTGGAGGTTCTGGAGGACGATCAGCTGCTTGCGGTAGTCGTTCTCGCCGAGCTCCCAGCGGGCCTTCTGGCGCGGGATGGAACCCTCGAGGGTGTTGAAGCCCTTGGTACCGAGAGGAATCGGATCGGAGTTGAGGTCCACGTAGGTGGCCATCACGGAGATCTTCTGCTCGGCCTCGAGCATCTTGTAGGTGAAGTCGATCTGAGGAATACCCCACTCCTCGAAACCGATGATGTTGAGGTTCTGGTTTTCACGGAACGAGAGAACCTGCCTGTAGTATGCCATGAAGGCATCGGCACTCGTGATGCCGTTCGACGCCATGAGGGTGTCAAGTCCAAGATACTGATTCATAGCTCTACTCGTTTACGAAGGTGATGTTGGTGAGGTAAGGCTTGTACACGGCCGGAACTTCGGCAATGCGGTCCGCGAGGACCTGGCCCTTGGTGACGACGGTGCCGGTGGCGCCGACATTGCCGATGAGGACGTCCTCATAGAGGAGGCCGGTCGGCATAACGGCGGGCTTGCTGGAACCAGCCTCAGCGACCATCACGAGGATGTCTCCGTCTGACAGAACGCCGAGTGCGGCGGCGGTGATGGCGAAGGTGTATTCACCCTCGTGATCGCCAGAACCCACGGAGGTGGGGGCGGGAAGCTTCACGGCCTTAGCCGCCACGTTGTTGCTTCCGTTCTTGCCGACGATCATATCCTTGGCGGGCTGGACAGCACCGCTGACGGACTTCAGCACAACTGAAGTGTCGGTAGCGGCAACAGCGCCGACCACCTCGAAGGTCTCGAGGACGATAGCCTCGGCGCCAACCTTAGGGACATACACCGGAGTACCGATGGGAATGACTGAGCCGACAGGATACGTGTTCAGAGTACAACCAGCGGTATAGAACTCGTCCACGTGAAGCCAAATCGGAATCTTCCCGGCCTGGTAGCTGGTGCTGCCGCTGTTGAAAGTGTTTCCGTACTTTTTCATGGAATGACTTTGCTAGGGTTAAAAACTACTGTTTCTCTTCGGGAGGCAGCATCCCTTTTTCACGGAAGTGCTTGGCCTGCGTCGAGAAATCGAAATTCCCGTCCTGCTGTTCCGATGCCTCGAAAGGCTTCGTGGCGTCTGTGCCCTTGCGCTGGACAGCCTTGTTGAAATACTCGGTCGCCTTGGCCTTGAGCTCCTCGGTGCTCATGCCTCCTCCCTTTGCTTCATTCAGCTCGTGAGCGCGATCCCACGCGTCGTCAGCCTCCTCCTTGAACTTCGTTGTCCACTTGTTCTCGTAGAACGCTGCCTTTGCTGCGGCAACCGCCTCCTTCGCAGAATTCTGCGCTTTGTAAGCCTCGAAAGCTTCCTTCACCGGATTCACGGCAGCGGCCACCGCATCGGCGATGGTCTTTGCCAAATCCTGCGGATCCTGCTTGCTGTCCGGGTCCTTCTTTGGGTCCTTCTTGCCGTCAGGGTCATCGGAATCTTCCGGATGCTTTGCCTTGTAATCCGCAAGAGCGGTTTCGGCGGTCTCTTTTGCGCGCTTGAGACCGGCAATCTCGCCCTGGATTGACGTGGCAAGGAGTTTGACATCATCGCCCTTCACAGCGGCAGCAATATCGTCCTCCTTCGTGACAGACCCCTTCGAAACAATGTAATCAGCGAGCCTGCCGATAGTTTTGTCACTAAGCCCAAGTCCTTTATACTCGGCGCTCAATGCCTCTTCGATTTTTTTCTTCATAAATTATAATTGGTTAGAATGAAATCCTTGCCGCAAATATAACAAAAAAGAGAAATAGCCACAATAATCGTAATAAAATTTGAAAACGACCCGTTTTACTCAAGAATTGACTTTCCGGGGTCATTATTGTCCACCTTTGGCTCATCTGGATTCGACTCGTCAGAAGCGCCGCTATACTTATGCTTCATCGCGAGCTCCTCCTCCCATTCCTTGTTTATCTGCTCGTAATCACCCTTATACTGAGAGCCCAGCTCATTAAGGGCGGCCTTTCTCGAAAGGACCCGTGCGTATACCTTGCGGGTCACGATTTCCGTCAATTCCTTTTCGTTCTGAGGGATCCAAATCTCCTGCCACACGGAGGTGCGGAGCTTGTCGAAACGGTCGATGTCACCCTCAATCTTTCCGACGAGCCGCTTGATAACCTTGACGAAATGCCTGATTGGTTTATTGTATACAATCCACCGCTGCTGCGCCCATTGGATCTCTGGCCGGAACAGGATCTTGATGCTCGTCGAGCTGTCCGAACCCTGCTTCAGGATCTCGGGTTCAATGATGGCGGTCTGGCTACCACGGATGATGTTTTCGTTGAGCTGCTTGAAGTGGACCTCTGCAATATTGCTCGCATCCGGAGGAACAGCAAACTTGACGTCGCTATGCGCAAGGGAATCAGAGGTTCCCTTGATAGCAATCGTCTTCGCGTTCATTTCCGTAGGAGGAAGGCTTGTGACCTTTTCCGATTTCAGCACCAAAATAGGATATGCCGTATCCTTCACCTCATTTGCGACGTATGAAGCAGCGTTTTCATGTGCCTCAATGGAAAGCTGAACCGGCCCCCACGGAACATCCGGAACACGGAAGTAGGTAAACTGGTTCAAATCAGACCCAACCTGTGCGTCTTTTCGACGGACAAGAATCCAACCGTCCTCGCTTTTTTCCTTGACGGCTGCTATCAGCTTGTTCAGAATGGTTGGATCCTCGGTCTCATCCTTCGTCTTGTCCGGATCGGCATGAACCCACGTTTCGAAACTCTTGGTAGAAAGGATATCGCACATCTCCTTCCCGTCCTTCCAATACTGGATATAGTACACCGGCATCCCATTTTCATCCTCCTGCGGGTAGATTGTGTGGCCTTTCTCGGTCGAGTATACCTCCCAGTCGATATCTCCGTCATCAGTCTGATAGACAAGAATACCGGAATCGCCTGAACGCTCAGAATAGAACACGCCTTCCGTGGCTGCGTCACGGACCCCGCTTGCATCCATCCATGATAAGAGCGTGTTATACGTGTCCGAGTCCATGGTCTCGTTGGCGAGGTCGAACACGCCGGAGCCGGTCAGGTGCGCTATCTTGTTTCCGCAGATGAACAGCTGCCACCCGAGGGCTACCGACTCAAGGTCGTCGTATCCCGTGATAACAAGTTCCTCCTTTCCGTTTGCATCCTTTTTCCCGGATGGCCCCCAGATAGGGCGTGTAGACATGTATCTGGAGTTGATGGGATGCGCGGCGGGACTAAGCTCGTTCAGGAAATCCTCCGACGTGAGCTGGACAAAAGCGTCCTTCAAAGACCGTCCTGGAAGCGGTCTGTAGTTACGCGTGTAGACTAGAGAAACATTGTCTGGATGAACTCTGCGGACCCACGGAACCTTTTTGAAATTCTTTGAAATATTCATGTCTTTAATCGCGATTTTTTATTATATCCACACAGCCGTGCGTCCACGACCGTAATCTGTGAAAAATCCCTCATACGCGTCATCTTCAACCTCCTTCGGGGCCTGCTTCTTCGGTCTTGCATCGAGTTCGAAGAATGAACGAAGGCATATGGAGTCCATAAGGTCAGGTGAGTTCTTCTGATGACGAGCCTTGTATTCGTCCTTTGAGAGATAGTAGATGCGCTTGTTCCTCGTGGTCGACACGAAAAGGTCAATCTCGTCGAAAAGTATATCACGCAAGGTGCGCAAGATACCCTTCTTCCCGTATCGGTACATGCCGTTCAGGTCGAGACTCGTACTCATCTTCCCTGTCTCTATGAGAACCCTTGTCTTTCCAAGGAGCTGGCTCCTTATGTTGAAATACTGCTCGAACGTAACCTGGTTTCCGTTCTCGTCATACTCCTGCAGGGCCGTCTTGTTGCTGGTGATAGGGTTCGCGTTGATGTAGCTCTTGAGGAAGAAACCCATTCCGGTCGCATCGAACGCGAAATTCTTCATTGGTACCCCGTACTTTCCAAGCATGCCCTCTATCCACGGAACAATCTGCTTCATATCTCCCTTGTATGACTCGATTGCGATAATCCGAAGGCCCCTCCAGA
>JAEEGL010955846.1_pt1 | contig 10555 bp, 11 predicted proteins | sample 9134231 | NCBI WGS metagenome assembly JAEEGL01 (sample SAMN16246548, study PRJNA631951) | gut metagenome | biome: gut microbiome; feature: rumen; material: fiber-attached | host: Bos | place: Iran: Karaj | collected 2018-10
AAGCTGCGTTCTTGCTCATGTGGCCCTTAGCAGCAGCCTTGTCCAATGCCTTCTGTGTAGACTTGGTCGTAGCATCAAGATTCTCGCCGTTAGCGATATCAGCCTTTGCCTTCTTAACAGTTGTGCGGATAGCACTCTTCTTGCTCTTATTGGCAGCAGCCTTCTTCTCGGAAACGCTTACACGCTTGATAGCTGATTTGATATTAGGCATCTCTTTTCTCCTTTATAGACTTATATCTTCAAATTACCGAAGAATTGTATCACGATTGTTTTTTATTCGCAAGCCTTTGTTGCCTCATAAAGACCTATACTTGCGGCAATTGTAATATTCAGGCTGTCAATATCGGAAGAATGCTCGATCCTTACCGGTTTTCCGATATCTTTGAATGAAGGATCAAGCCCCGTTGCCTCATTCCCCATGATCAGCGAGAAAGGCCTGTTTATCACGGTCTGCTGCAATATCGTGCTTCCGTCCAGCATAAAGGGATAGAGGTTATTTGAAGGGAATCTCGAGGAATAGTCCTCAAACCTGTCGAAAACCTCGACCCTCACGCTTGCCATGGCGCCCATTGAGGCTCTTATCGTTTTGGGATCAAAAGGATCTGCGGCCCTGTCGCCTATGACCGCGATATCCTTAACGCCAAAACCGAGGCAGCTCCTTACAATAGTTCCCAGATTACCGCAGTTTGAAGGGTTTACGAGCACCATATGGCTGCCTTCCTGTATGGCAGAGGCTTTCTTTTCAATAACGCAAATAACAAAGCAGTTTTCCTTTTTCGAAAGGATATTGAAAGGCTTTTCCTCCGTCGAGACAGGAATACCGTTACCGCATATCGCTCTTATCTTCGATATGGTATCCTCCGATCTGAATCCCGGGTGAAGGATAACCGCTTTGACGGCCTCTTTTCTTTTAAGAAGATATTCCATGGCAACAGTGGCTCCGAGTCCGTATGTTTCATTACTATTACTTTTATAACTTGATACTTTTATCAAAACTATTACTCCTTTTTTTTTCTGTTTATATGATATTATAACTATTGGGTGATCAACTTTACTAAATGTTCACCATTTAGCGCTATTTTTAAAGGAGCATTTACTATGGCAGACAATCAAAACACATCCGAGCAGCTTCCCCAGAACGCCAAGTTGTTCTCAATCCTCGCTTACGTAGGAATTCTCTGGCTCTTAGGTCTTTTGATCAGACCCGAGAAGGAATCACCTTACGTAAAGAGCCACGTTAATAACGGTATCATCATTACCATCATGGAGTGCATTCCCTTTGTAGGCTGGGTTTGCGGAATCATCTGCGCAGTCATGGGAATCATCGCTGCTTGCAAGAACCAGTACTTCACGATCCCTGTTATCGGCGAGAAGATCAAGATCGTTAAGTAATTTTTTAATTCAGTATTTTAAAGGGCTGTCTCTTTGAGGCAACCCTTTTTGTTTGTCTCGAAAGTTCCGTTTAAAACCGGATCATCAAGTATTATCAGCTTTCATAAATATGATCATCCAGTCGTTCTCCCAAACCGGTTCATAATCCGGATCCACCGATAAGGCGTTTTCCAGTTCCTTGCCTTTTTGAATATAGAAACCGTCAAAATCATAATAAGCAATAACATCCTGCCAGTTGTTTTTCAGCTTCATAACAGACATATAATCGTTGAACACATCGCGTTCAAGAGACGGATCGAATTCCTTGGTATATTCATTTACACGGGAATCTATAAAAACCGGCATATCTCTGAAGAGCATATAAGCACCGTATGTATAATCGTTATACAGTCTCAGTTCCTGAACATCATAGTTTTCCTTAAGGAAGTCTATGGCTTCATCCGAGACAAAGGCAGGATTGTAATAACTGAAATCATGCAGATTGTTATTTGCCAATCCCAGTACTGCAAGTGCCAAAACCGCAAGATACGGAATAACTGTTTTTTGAATGCTTTCCCGGAAATTCAAAGGTATGTATTTCAGCGCTCCGAATAAAACATAATACAGAGCAGACCATCCCAGAAATACAAATAAAGCAACATGACGGTTCGAACTGAGAGCCATAAGAAAAGTTCCGCCAAACAGGAAAAGGAGATCAAGGCGGCACTTTACCCGGAAGAAAATAAACAGTACCATGAAGAGCAAAACCCCGGCAAGGACCCATTTCAGGTCGTAGAGTACCAAAGGCTTGTGTTCCGTGATATAAATGACCGTATTGCCCGAAGAAGCCTTAATGATCGAAGTGTAGCAAAGTCTTGTCGGAGTGAGAAGTCCTGTTGCATATGACAATGGTAAAACGATCCAGAGTTTCTTTACATTTTTACACTCGGCTTCACCTGAAAGTATAAATCTCTCGCCCTGCAAAAATCTGTCCACATTTATTCCGCGCGAAGAAAGGAACTTTACAAACCTGGTGATATAGACAGCTGCCATAAAAGGTATAAAAAGCACAAAAGTAAAGTACCACGCTGTCGCATGGATCAACGCGCAAAGCCATGCAATGATCATGATCGCCACGCCATACCGATTTTTGCCCGTGTGCAGGAAACACATTATGAACCAGGCTTCCCAAAGCCACAGCAGAAATGTCAGCAGCTGCGGTCTTGCTATGATAAACCACTGGAAAGTGATGATCACTATGACACAAACGATCATGCCGACAAAAGGATAAAGCGAGGTGTTCTTTTCATCAACAGCCTTGTCATATATTTTCTCAGTCATATGGTAAAGGCTTAATGCGAATGCATATCCCGCGGCTACAACAAACACATAGACACCCGTAAATCCGAATGCCCTGTATAAGAGCGCGAAAATGATATTGAGCAGAAAATGAGGGTAAGTATTTATGAGCTGTGCCGACCACGCCCAATGATCGCTGCGGTCCAGACCGCTGTCGAGAACCTGTTCACCAAGCTTGATGATATAGTAAGTATCGTTTTGAAAAGCCGGAGATACCACCAGGACTGTAAGCAGTAAAAGAAGGATCCCGAATATGATCCTCCAGGTGTTTTTCTTTTGAAAAATACCGGTTTTTCCGACAGTTCTGGCTGTATCCATAACACTCCTGCAAATCCAAAATAATACGCCTGGTCAAAAAGACCCTCTGTCAGAAATTATAACATTTTTAGTTAACGGTATATTGAGATATGAAACGCCCGATAAAACATATTCCGTTTTCCTCAATTTGCAGATACTCCTCAAAACAGATATAATAACCGCCGTAAGAACCGAGGTGTAGCGCAGTTGGTAGCGTACGTGCTTTGGGAGCATGGGGTCGCAGGTTCGAATCCTGTCACCTCGACCATTATTCAAAATGAGGGTTGTCTAAAAATGAGACTGCCCTCTTCTTTATTTATCCTGTGTCGCTATTTCCTTGAGACCCAGTCTCTCCGCATATCTTGAATAAAAGAAACATAAAAGCGTCTTTGATTCCCCTTCAAGGAGAGGCTCCATCTTTCTCAGGGCGCTTACCGCATCCTCTCTCTTTCCAAGATATAAGTCATATTCCGCTTCCAGATAATACTTTGGGAAGTACCTGTCAGCTTCAGGAGAATTAAAAGCCAGCAGCTTGCCGAGATATTCCTGTGCACGCTCATAGTTTTCGATGAGCATATAGTAGTTGTAGTAGATCGTATATGCTGACATCTCCAGGACTTCCGCCTTGAATTCTCCGTCAAGCAGAGGCTTGGCGCGTTCTATCACCTTTATGGCATTCTCCTTATCCTTCAGTCCGCGGAAAGTTTCGATCAGACAACCGTAATACATTAATGCAGACATACCATAATCTATAAAGCGTGTATCCCTGGCAGTGAAACTGTTCTCGTTAAGCAGCATGATATAAGAAAGCGCCTTATCATACTGCTCTGTCGCGTTGTAGTAATCCACAGAGAAAAGAACAAAATCCTTAAGATATACGCTGTTTATCTTTTCACCGTTCTTGTGCGCATTTATTGCCTTTTCGGACAGCTCGAAAAACTTTTCAGAATAACCGTTCTTATATAATTCTTCCCTGCACTCTTTATGCAGTTTTACGTACGGTTTATTCTTTTCCCTCGCCATAAGGAGCTTAAAACCGATAAAGGAAAACGGTATCGCCAGAACAAAAATTATCAATGCTGCCAAACCGAAATTGAATCTGAATACGGAATGAATGAAAAGCGCGACAGACATTGCCAGCAATACAACAGAAAGATAAAGAATACCGATCGTCTTAAGATAAGCCTGTTTTTTCATCATTTCCTCCCGCACACCTGTCCTGACATTCTCAGGTTAAGCAAAGAAATCTATCTTCTTCGCGGCCATTTCTTCTGTTCTTTCTATATAGGTCAGTGCATCTTTAATGGTAGGACACCTCTCGACCCTGTGCTTAAAAAGCTCACCCTCCTGCCTGAAGCAGCGTTTGCTCATTCCGCCCGCTCCGAACGATAACACGTCCCTGCAGTCACTCATCATGGCGACATTATAGAGGCTTCCGGTATCACCGCGTGCAAATCCGGTGTTTTCCAGTCCGTGTCCTGTATCCTTTTGCCTGTACATATAATACGGATGGTATCCTGCCTCACGGAGCAGATCGTAACTTTTTGCGACGCACTCATCAAGTCCTGTGCCCGGTCTGCCGGTATCCATTACCTGTTCCCTGCTAATCCTTGCGCGTCTCTTCTTATAAAGCGTATGAACCGTAATGTTCGCAGGCGCAAGTTCTATGAGCTTCTTAGTCGAATCAACATGTTCATCAGTATCCTCATAAGGGAGTCCGGCTATCAGATCCATATTTATCAGATCAAAGCCCATATCAACTGCTTTTTTATATATCCTTACCGTATCTTCCGCCGTATGTTTTCTGCCCAGTCTCAGCAAAGTGTCAGATCTCATAGTCTGGGGATTGATACATATCCTTGTGATACCGTGTTCCCTCATCGCCGCAAGTTTTCCGTCCGTGATCGTATCAGGACGTCCCGCTTCCACGGTGACCTCACATCCGGGAGTGATATCGAGATTTGAATAGATGCAATCAAGAAGCGAACAGAATTCGTTCTCTTCCAGCACAGTGGGGGTGCCGCCGCCGACATAAACAGCCGATATGGGTCTTCTCACAGATGGCGATACCATCCTGATCTCACGTTCAAGCGCCGCCTCATAATTGACCAGCCTGTCCATATGGCATGAGATGTCCGAAGATACAAATGAACAATACTCACACCTTGAGGGACAGAACGGAATTCCCACATAGATGCATAGACTCTCCTCCGGTACTTTAGTAAGGATCCTCTGTTCTTCCCTCGATGTCTCGAATGCCAGCTGTGCCTTGTCAGATCTTACGAAATATTTCTCTTCCAGATCATTCGCGCTTTCCTCCTCACATGCAACCAGTGTCGGTCTTATTCCTGTAAGGCAGCCCCACGGCATTTTTTTCGAGGTTATATCACTTAATGCCATATAGAGAGATCTCTTGATCTCACGGCCGGGTTCCAAAAGGCCTCCCTCATATTCATAAGTTTTACCTTCAAAATATGTGACAGATCTTCCGTCAGGAAGCAGTTCATTAACAAGTCTGATATCCGGACCATCCGGGGCAATGACCTTTCCCTCTTCCTTCAATTCCTCAGGAACACCGAAAAACATTCTGACCACATCAGATATGCCATAATACTTATCGTGACCTTTAAGGATAACTTCAAACATCCTGACCGCCTTCATACTTAAGATAGAATCTTACATAAACACTGTCCGGCACACGGTAGGAATCCAGCCCGGATTCCCCGTTGGACTTTAAGAAAGTATCGTTTACCATATCACTTGTCTCAGTGATATCGATCCCTAGTCTCTCCTTGAGTGAAGCAACCTCATCATCTATCTGCTTCCAATAAAGTGATGTTGCCCTCATATCCCTGAATACTGGCTCCATATCCGAAGAAGAGGCAAATTGCGGAACAACCTCTCCGGTTGCCTCTGCTATCTGTTCTGCTACGACATAAAGATTCCAGAATATCTCGGAGTAACCTGCATATCTGAAATCCGCTCTCGCAGATCTGCAGCAGGCCAGAGTCGCCAGTGTGTTACAGTCTGTCTCACTGGCATATCCTTTCGCATGGCAAAGCTCATGGCATAAGGTAACCGGATATTCTTCTATGTTCATATAATCTGTATTAACGTTTACTTCGGCGAGAAATGGGTCGTACATACCGACTATATGTGTATAACTCCAGTAATGACTCATTGATACGGGTTTGGCACGCACATAATTGTGACTTAACGGAACTCCATACTGATCACAGAATGAATTCAGAAGTGAATTCGCATATACTGCGGAATTCTCAAAACTCTCATTCATATGAGCCACACCGTTATAATCCTCACCCAATTTTTTTCTTGCTTCGATCATTCCGTTATATGCCCACCTGAGAGCATTACAGTAATCTTCAAAATCCAGCTCTTCACTGCCCAGCTGCAACGCTGTATAAACATGTGTCCTTTTGTAATTGAACCCGTGCATTGCCTGATAACCGATCGCCCCGATCAGTATCAGTATAAAGAGATTTCTGAATGATCTGTAAAGATATGAGAGAGCTCCGGTTCCGAGGATCTTCTTTATAAGTATCACAGTCCAGCATATGAATCCTATGACAAGCAACGGCACTAAACAGATGATGAAATTCTCGGTCAATGAAACCTGGAAAAACATATTCAGACTCTGCATAGGAACCGAAACATAGGGAAAGATATTCGTGCAGTAATAATCTGCGGCGCTGCGCGGTAAAAAAGCATTGCTGACAGCAGCTGCGATACACAGTAAAGGTAACACAGCGATCACTGCAATATGAAGAGCTCTTCTTCTCTTTCCCTTGCGCTCTATCTTCATCGCACTGTTCTGATGACCAGGAATATAAGATACAGGACGGCATAAACGACAGGCTGATGGACAAGATAGATGATCAGAGAGTGTCTGCCTATGAATTCCACCGGTCTGGCGACTGCATTCATCACCTTGCCCTTTCCGGCAAACAGCGTCTTCTTATCCTTGTAACATAATCTTCCGATCACGCATCCTATCAGGAACACGCCGAGCCACGGAAACAACGGCATATAATCTGCCATCCACGGCGCTCCCGATATCTCAAAACCCAGCGGAAGAAGGATCAGTGAGTCGGAGGAATAATCCATATAATGGATCTCACAGCCGCAGATCACAATATATAAACCAATAAGGCCCATGATAACGTTCACGGCTTTCTCATTGGCATTTATCTTTTTCTCGATAAATGAGATAAGGGCATATAAGAATATTCCGCATGTAAGAACGGCCAGAACATTAAATATGATCAGACACTCGATCCCGACAAATGTGGTTATAAGATATGTTCCGAGTCCCAGAGCCAGCGTGGCTCCCAAAAGCTTAAGACCTCTCTTAACATTATTGCGCGAAAAAGTACAGCAGATGCCCGATACGCTTACAAAGAGGACCACTATAACAGGATGAACAAAAGACCAGAACCATCCTTCTTCCAGATAGGAAAATGTATCCACCCTGAATTCATATCTGATATCCCATGACATATGCATAAAGAGCATCATCAGAAGAGCGATTCCCCTTAAGAAATCCAACTCCCACGCACGGTCTTTTGCCGGTCTTTTATTGCTCACTGTTCTGCCTGCCCTTCTGCAAGACAGCTTCCGAGTGCCGTGGCATATACGGCGTTTTCCGGGACGATCATGTTTACGCCGTAAAGCTCTTCAAAAGGAATTAGATACTTCTGGCATTCCTTGAGATCGGTGAGCTGCCCGGTGAAAACGATATCCTTCAGGTTGAACTGTCTGGATGCCATTACCGCAACCGTACCGACAGCCTGATATACAAGATTAAAGACTCCGGCAGTCTTGTCTTCTCTGGAAAGATCCTCTGCCGCCTTACCGAAATTAGAAGCCGTAACATCCATCGGAAGTCCCGTGATCTCTTTTCTTGATATATCTCCGATGGTCAGGTCACATTTTCTGGTATCACCCGATGTAGCCATATCGGAAAGCTTTACCGCGTCAGCCGTTCCCGTCAGTGCCAGGCCAAGTCCGACCAATGTTCCGCCGCCCACGCCTGAACCGATAATATGTCTTACACATTCTTTGTTTGCTTCAAGATATGCTGTTCCCGTACCCATGCTTACTACAATTGCGTGATCAAGGCCGGAAAGGAATAATCCTCCAAGTCCCGTAGCCTTGAATTCTTCAACCACAACCGTTTTGATCCCAAGGATCGGTGCCTGCGGGAAACCTGCTCCGACGCCGGTTATATTGATCTGTTCAATATCATTTATCGAGAAAGAATGATCGTTTATCAGTTTGCCTACAGCACCAAAAGCCGATGTAACAGGATCAGCTGCTCTTACGATCTCGCTGGCTATCAGTTTTCCATCCTGCATGCCGACGATCTTTGTCGTGCTTCCGCCAATATCCAATCCGACTTTAATTTTCATACGGGTCCTCTTCTTTTGCATTTTTAGGTAATTCTATCAAATTAGACGTCAGATATACAATAATGAACGGTTTTCTTTCAGTATCATCTGACTTTAGATAAAAAAAGCTCTGCAGTCAGACTGCAGAGCTAAATAATTATATTTTTTTCAGATCAGCCCCATGTATACTCGATTGCTGAATAATATCCGGGATGAGCATCTACGTAAGTCTGGATGCGCGCATACTGATCATTGGTATACTTTGCAAGATCACTTCCGCTCTGGAATGTTGTCTTCTTCATCTCATCGCCTTTAACCTCAACCTTTCTGGTAGCCTCAACGCCACAGAATGTTGCTCTGTCAGCATATCTCGGAAGCCAGAAACGGTCTTCATACATATATACAAAATTCGTATCAGTATATGCATCTTTTATAAAGATAACATAATCAACCGAGTTGTCAGTGCTGTTATATTTGTAGAACATACGGACTGACCATTTATATGATGTTGCGGAATTACCCATATGAGTCGGAGTGAAAACCGCACTGTCAACCTTATTGGGCGTAACTACGCGAAGCGTCGGAACATCGGAATTTCCGTCATTCTCCGGATCATTAACATACCATTTCCATGTCATGCCTTTTAATGAGGCATGGTCACTGTCATAGACCTGAGAATTTGCAATGAAGGAATTCTCAAAAGCCTTGGCATATAACAATGCATAATCTGAAGCATCATCAATGTTATATGTTGTAATAAAAGAATTTGAAATTGATGCGCACAACCCTGCTATAACACCACCGATCATTACAACAATTGCGATGGCCAGCACCATTTCAACCAGGGAGAAACCCTTTTTTCTGCTCTTGCTAAATCTATTCATAATCCGCCTCCGTATTCACTTAACCTATTGGTGTAGGGCTGACCGAATCCTTCTTATACTGACCGTCATTTACTGTCCAATAATATTTTTTCTCGGATGAAACATACATAACAATAATCTCACCCTTGTGGTTACCATCCTTATCAACACAATGCTCGGGATAATAACAGAATGATTTTCTGTTGTCAGCGCGCTGATCTGTATTGCTTGTGGGAGCAAAACGGCCGTCAGTGAATGCCACACCATCCGGAATTACATTTGTACGGATAGAATCATGCTTCTCATAAATTACATTAAGGGATTCCAGCGACTTTCCTCCATAAACTGAGGAAGTAGTAAATGATAACGTTGACTTTCCGCCGGTACCGGAAGGTGAAGTATAATCCTGAGCGTCAATCTCACGCTGAGACTTTGACTTCTTGCTCCATGTACCGATATCCTGCATGCAGACGGCGTAATTATCGCCTGAGGATTTATTATAGATCGAAGTCTGATAAGAATAACCGATTGCCGCTATAAATCCGTTTACGAGCATCGTTGATACTACAAACAGGATAAAAGTAGCCAGAATCGTCTCAACAAGGGTAAAACCTTTGCGGCTATTTTGCTTAATAAATCTCTTCATAAAACTACTCCTCGTATCCTGATCAGAATTTATAACTTGCAAGCTTCTGCTCACTGTCAGTAATTTGTCTGTCGAGCTGTGATGAACCTCTGGCAATAGCATCATCGGCATCGCTTGCGGTCTGTATCATGTCAGATATGCCCATAAAGAGAGCTGCTGCCAAAATAACAATGATACCAAGTACAAGAACTATCTCTACAAGTGTAAAAGCTCTCTTAGAACTGATTTCCTTAGATAATCTGCGCATATAGTCCTCCGCTTTAATTGAAGATCCTATTCATATATATGTATTATACTGTCTTCTTGGAAAATTACAACAACTTTATTAATAATTTGTTAAAATTTGTCACGATTTGTTAACAACTGTTGATTCTAGAATTTTATCTAGCTTTTTTATTATATCCGCCGGTCTTTTGATCTTCAATTATGCATTGGATCTATCCCTCTCACCTGCCAGTAAATATGTTTTTCCTCAGTCCGGGTTCACGATTATATGAAGACCGGGTCCGCTTATTCAGATCCGGTCTGTTGATTTATAAATAGTAAAGGGGCTGCCCCGGTTGGGACAGCCCCTGATGATTAGTAACCGTTAAGTAACTAAACTACTTATT
>JAEEGL011130443.1_pt1 | contig 10555 bp, 10 predicted proteins | sample 9134231 | NCBI WGS metagenome assembly JAEEGL01 (sample SAMN16246548, study PRJNA631951) | gut metagenome | biome: gut microbiome; feature: rumen; material: fiber-attached | host: Bos | place: Iran: Karaj | collected 2018-10
ACCTCTTCGATCACGATGCCGGAGGCATCCGTAGCATATTTATCCTTAGAAAACAACTCTCTTGCTTTTTCCAGTTTTGTCATGTCTTATTCCTTTTGCCCGCTGACATTAGCTCTTCTGTAGTCTCTCATATCAAAACCCGGCTCACTTGCCATCTTATCCATTTCCTCGTTGAGCTTTGCTGCGTACTCCTCAGCTTCCTTTCTTGTCAAAAATTCTCCCTGGAGCTGTTTCTCATAGGACTGAATTTATTGCTCATCCAGAAGCTCGCCCATCTCTTTTATGGAGTCAAATATAACATCAGGCTTAACTGTTGATTCCTTTGCATCATCCAAAGTGCATTCTCCTGTAAGCACCAGCACTCCCATGACTCCGTTGTTTACGCCTGTGGCCACATCAGTATAAATGCGGTCTCCCACAAAAGAGATTTTCTGCCTGTCAACACCTGTGGCATCAACCACCATGTCCACGGTTTCCTTAAAGGGCTTTCCCACATACTTAGGCTTGACCTTGGTTGAAAGCTCAATGGCTGCGCACATAGCTCCGCAGTCCGGGATAAAACCTCCCTGCACAGGGCAATTGATATCAAGGTGAGTTGCCAGAAATTTTGCACCCTTCATGATATAAACGCAGGCATTTGAAAGCTTCTCATAGTCTAAGGTCTTGTCAAAAGAGACAACTACAATATCCGGTATACTCTCGCAGTTGGCATGACTCATGGCAGCCTTCTCATCTCTTTCCGATACAAAAAGCTTGACACCAGCCTCCTTAAAGCTCTCCTCAAGCTCCAGGGTTCCAAGAAGATATACACTTTCTCCGGGATGTTGTGATTTTAAGAATCTTATCATCACATCTCCGCTGGTCATTATCATATCTCTTGTAATATGGCAGTTCATACCGGCAAGCTTTTTAATATACAGCTCGGATGTGGTGGAGGAATTATTGGTAAAAAAGATATACCTCTTTCCGGCTCTTTTCACCGCCTCCAGAAAATCCAATGCCCCGTCCAGAATGTTATTTCCAAGATAGAACGTTCCGTCCATATCTAGTACAAAAAGATCTGTTTTATCAAGTATCTGCTTTTTCAAATCCTTTTCCTGCAGCATTTCTATCGACTTCTTGCTCATACTCTCTCCAATAACAAAATAGTGAACCCGGTGGCGATCTGCCTTACAATCACCGGTCAGGTAATATTATCATTCTGAATAAATCTCTCATAAAGAAGAACCACATCTCCGGCCTTTAGGACGAGGCTTCCTCTTGGAATAATTGCCTTCCCACGCCTTCTTATCATAAAGATGAAGCTGCGTCTTGAAATATCAAGATCCTTGATGGCAACTCCATTCCAGGAATGTCCCTCACCGATAGTGATCTCCTTTAAATCGATGGGCTGTACGTCTTTTACCTTCTCAGCACACATAACTACTATGTCGCCCTTCTGAAGGATTGCATCTCCCCTTGGTATGATAGTATCATTCTTCCTTTGTATGGCAACAATTATTACATCCCTGGGAAGACCGATCTGGGTTATCTTTTTACCGGTCCAGCTGTCATTCTCAGCCAGTTTCACCCTTATAAAGTGGATGTTTTCCTCCTCTGTAAAGGAGCCCATGGTCTTAAGGCGCTGGTACTGTTCAACGAAGCCGGCGGAAATAATACCTGTCGGAATGGCTACCATACCAACTCCCAAGAAGCTTATCAGTATTCCCATTATCTTTCCCGCTATGGTAATGGGATAAATATCACCGTAACCAACGGTAAGAAGCGTTGATACAGACCACCAGATGCCGGAAAATGCATTCTGGAAAACCTCGGGCTGGGCATCATGCTCGACACTGTACATGCAAAGGCTTGATGCCATCATAAGGACAACGATGATGAAAACAGAAGCCAGAAGCTGCTGTTTCTTAGAACTGATAACCTCGGTGATAACATTTAACTGATCATAGTAGGAATTGATCCTGAAAAGACGCATTATCCTGGCTACTCTAAAGAGCCTGAATACTGTGCCTCCGGCTGGAAAGAATACCGGAAGATAGTATGGAAGAAATGATAATAGATCAACTATTCCGGTAAAAGAAAATACATACTTAATAATGGAATCTTTGTTTGAAAGCTTAGGATAAAGTTCCTTAGCTGTAAAAAGACGAAGCAGATAGTCCACCATAAAGAAAAAAGTGGTAACTGCTTCAATAGCAAGGAGGAGCCCTTTGTAGTGCTCCTCCATATAATCAAATGTAATTGCAAAAGCAGCAAAAAGATTAAGTGCCAGAAAGGCAATGCTGATCACGTCGTAAAGCTTATTAATAGGTTCATCAACCACACCGGTACTGACCATGTTAAATACTTTGGCTCTTACACGGTTAAAGTTTCTGTTATCCCCCATTACTTCTTCTCCCTGTTTTTGCGCTTTCCAAAGCTCTCCATCACAAGATCGCTCATATCCTGAAGATAATCAAGGCTTCGCTTTTTATTCTGAGCCTTAATGTTCTTCTTTTCTGCCTTGGACATATTCATGGTGTTGCTGTCCTCGCCCACATACCAGGCTTTTGTTGAACCCTCACCCTTGATGTTAATCCGTCCCACATTCTCAAAGGGATTCTGCTCAGCCTTTTTACGGCGGGTACTCTTTTCCGATGTCCTTGGCTTCTCATGATTCGAAGACTTATTTTCTGATGCCTTTCTGTCTCTGTAAGCATCCATAAGTCCTTCCATGGATATCTCATCGTTCTTAGTGAAATCGCGCTTTTTTATATCTCGCTTATTATCGCGTTTCCTATCATCACGCTTTTTCTTGTCCTGACCAAAAGCATTTTTGCCACGACCGTTTTTGTCTCTGCCATCACGACTCCAGGAACCCTTACCGCGTCCACCTGATTCCTTGCCATCACGGGCACGTCTCTCAAGCCTCTCACCGGTTCTTCTGTATCTGTCGCGCTTGGACTCTCTCTTTTCAAAGAGCTGCAGTTCCTCGATCTCAGCGCCCATTTTGAGCTTCATAAATCCGGCAGCCAGCTGCTCAGCAGTGTACTCGCCCTCTTCGATTTTCTGATTTACGAACTCAAGAGCCGAAGTAATATCTCCGTTTTCAATGATATCAATTACTTCTCCGAATACCTTTTGGGACTTAACCCTTGTGATCTCCTTGGCTCCGGGAACTCGTCTCTCCTCAATAGTGGTATGACAGATCCTCTCGATCTCACGGAGCTTATACATCTCCCTACCGCCCACAAGGGTAAAGGACTTTCCGCTCTTTCCGGCTCTTCCTGTACGGCCGATCCTGTGAACATAGTACTCAATATCCTCAGGAATATCGAAGTTGAACACTGCCTCAACACCGCTGACATCAATTCCTCTCGCAGCCACATCGGTAGCAATGAGAATATTTATCCTGCCGCTTCTGAACAGGTTCATTACTGTGTCACGCTGATTCTGAGACAGATCCCCGTGAAGTCCGTCGCAAAGGTATCCCTTGCCCTTAAGACTCTCGGAGAGCTTATCAACCATTCTCTTTGTGTTGCAGAAAATAAGGCTTCTTGCAGGATTATAATAATCCATAAGCCTTGTGAGGACTTCCTCCTTCATCTTCTGAGGCACTCTGTAATATGCCTGTTCGATGGCAGCCACTGTAATCTCCTTTGGTGTCATCTTGATGAATTTAGCGTCCTTTTGATACTTCTTTGTGATCTGAAGGATGGGTTCAGGCATTGTTGCAGAGAAAAGAGCTGTCTGTTTCTCTTCGGGCATTCCCTGGAGGATGGTCTCGATATCCTCTCTGAATCCCATATCCAGCATCTCATCTGCCTCATCAAGAACCAGGATCTTAACGTCCTTCATCTTCATGGTGTGACGTCTCATGTGATCCATGACACGCCCCGGTGTTCCAACTACTATCTGTACTCCGGCAGACAAAGCCTTGATCTGCCTTGAAATATCCTGTCCACCGTACACGGGAAGAACCTTGATCCCTGACATGTACTTGGCAAAATCTCTGATATCATCAGCAGCCTGCATGGCAAGCTCTCTTGTAGGGCAAAGGACTACTGCCTGAAGATGCTTGTTCTCAGGATCCACCTTTGAAAGAAGTGGAATACCAAATGCTGCTGTTTTGCCCGTTCCGGTCTGGGCCTGACCGATGATGTCGCCACCCTCCATCATCACAGGGATTGCAGCCTCCTGAATTGGTGACATGTACTCAAAGCCCATGTCTGTGACTGCACGGATAATTCTCTCGTCAAGGCCTGACTCGTCATACCTGACCTTAACTTCTTGCATATTACTCATATAACTCCTTAACTAAATACAAATCGAAAATCGCTCGCGATTTTCGCGCGCTGGATTTGTGTCTGCGAAGCAGACAAACTTCCTTACAAATCCATGTGCATCCTCGCGGAGCGTCTGACGTAGTCAGAACGGTCCACTCATAACATCCTTATTCTTGATAAGGTAATCCACAAGTGAAACGATAGTCAGGATAAGTGCTATCCATTTGATAACCTGTGTGATGAGTGGAATATACGGGATATTTTCCAGATTGGCAATCATAAGGATTACCATAAACATCTGGAAGGTTGTCTTAAATTTCCCCCAATAGCTGGCTGCAATAACTCTGCCGTTATCAGCCGCAATAAGTCTGAAACCACTGATGATGAATTCTCTGGCAATGATGACAATTACGATCCATGCTTCAATTCTTCCAAGCTCAATAAGACCGATCATGGCGCTGCAAACAAGAAGCTTATCTGCCAAAGGATCCATAAACTTTCCGAAATCCGTAACCAGATTATACTTTCTTGCAATCTTGCCATCAGCAAGGTCTGTAAGGGATGCCACAATAAAAATAGCCAGGGCGATCCACTTGAAATAGGGATTCATAGCATCGTTCAATAAGAAGAAAACAAAAAATGGAATAAGAATAACACGTGCGACTGTCAACTTGTTAGGTAAATTCATCTCTCAGCTCTCCTATTAAATCATATTCATTTGAACCAGTTATAAGAACCCTGACATAATCCCCTGTCATAAGCTCTCTTGTAACACCCGTGATAAAGAGATATCCATCAATATCCGGTGCGTCCTTATATGTTCTGGCAACATATGAAAGACCTTCTTCATCGTCAGTATCTGTGATCCTGCCTTCAATAACAGCATCCACCACCTGACCTACCATACCCTCCGCGGCTTCAAATGCAATCTCCTGCTGAAGTCGCATCAGCTTGTTTCTTCTGGTGTTCTTAACCCTCTCGGACACCTGATCCGGCATTTCTGCCGCAGGCGTATCCTCCTCCTGAGAGTATGTGAACACTCCAAGCCTGTCAAACCTAAGATCCCTTACAAGATCCATGGTCTGGTTGTGATCCTTCGCTGTCTCTCCTGGGAAACCACTAATAAGTGTAGTTCTGATGCAGATATCAGGTATCTCTTCCCTCAGGTGCGCCACAAGTTCTCTTATCTGAGCATTGTTGGTACGCCTTCCCATGCGCTTAAGGATCTCATCGGAGCCTGACTGGATAGGGATATCCAGATAATTGCATATCTTTGGCTCCTCTTTCATCACCTGGATAAGCTCCTCGGTGATCTCCTCGGGATAACAGTAAAGAACTCTTATCCACTTAAAACCATCTATCTTACAAAGCTTTTTCAAAAGCTCCGGAAGCATCTTCCTGCCATACAGGTCAATTCCATAAAGAGTTGTCTCCTGGGCAACCACCAAAAGCTCAGTGACACCGGCCTGTGCCAGTTCCTTTGCCTCAGTAATAAGGTCGTCCATAGGAATACTTCTGTATCTTCCTCTTACCTTTGGAATAATGCAGTAGGTACAGTGTTTGTCGCACCCTTCAGCAATCTTCAAATAATCGAAAAGTCCACCTGTGGTAATAACTCTTTTCATGCCGCCTCTTGGGGCCTTATCCACATCTTCGAAGTAATTCTTATGGGAAAAGAGCTTATTCCTCTTTATCGTCTCATCCAGAGCCTTAACGATCATATCCGTTGAAGATATTCCAAGGATCTCATCCACTTCAGGGATTTCCTTCTGGATTTCCTCCTGATACCTCTGTCCAAGACAACCTGTAACGATAAGAGCCTTCAGTTGCCCATCCTTACGGCGTTCTGAAAGCTCCAATATGGTATCGATACTCTCCTGTTTGGCATCATTGATAAAGCAGCAGGTGTTTACAACTGCTGCTTCTGCTTCTTCCTCATCGTCAGTAAAGCTGTAGCCATTACTCTCCAGCATTCCCAGCATTACTTCCGTATCAACTCTGTTCTTATCACATCCAAGTGAAACAAATAGAACTTTCATATTATTCGTTCTCAGTGTTCTCTTCCTCTTCTACCTGAACTTCTTCGCCTTCAGTAATAAGATCAGCCTTCTCCTCATCAGTAAGGATACGAAGCTGTGCCTGGTTCATCTCATCTACTGCAATTGAAAGAGGCTTCTGCTTATCCTTTACTCTTACCATAGGCTCATCACCTGCGATGATCTGGCGAGCTCTCTTAGCTGTAGCCATAACTACTGAATATCTGGAGTTGATAACAGGCTGCTCACCTTCCTCAACCTCCTTGTTTACTACGTTCATAAGATCAACATATGAAGGATGTATCATTTTGTTCCTTTCCTGCGACTATTTCGCATAACAAGTTATAATTGATTATAACTCATTTAACTGTTTTCTGATAGTTTCTATAAAATCAAGATTCCTTGAAGGACTGTGATGGGCTGCGTCAATTATCTGATTCACCTTCTCCACACACTCATCAAGATCATCATTGATAACAATATAGTCGTACTTCTCGATGCCTACTGATTCTTCCTTAGCCCTTGAGAGCCTCTGGTTTATTACTACCTCAGTTTCTGTTCCTCTGCCAACAAGCCTTTGTTTAAGCTCTGCAGCGGAAGGCGGCATAACAAACAAAAGTACCGCGTCAGGATACTGCTCTTTTATCTGAAGAGCTCCCTGGATCTCAATCTCAAGGATAACATCAATTCCCTGAGACAATTTATCTTCTACGAACTTACGGGGTGTACCATAGTAGTGGTCTACATATCCGGCATGTTCGATAAGTCCGTTTTCTGAAATGAGCTTTTCAAATTCCTCGTTGCTGACAAAGAAGTACTCCCTGCCGTCAACTTCACCGGGCCTTGGGCTTCTTGTGGTAGCTGAGACTGAAAGCGCATAGCTGTCATATCTCTTTATCAGCTCCTTCATAAGAGTTCCCTTGCCGGCACCTGAAAAGCCGGAAACAACTATAATAATACCTTTACGATTCATGCAATATCCTCAAATATCAATATCACTCAATGTTCTGGATCTGTTCCCTTACCTTCTCAATATCAGTCTTAAGGGCGATTCCTCTATCTGAGATCTTAAGATCTGTGGACTTTGAAAGAATGGTGTTTGCTTCCCTGTTCATCTCCTGTGCCAGGAAATCAAGCTTTCTTCCTATTCCATCCTTGTCATCTCCCTGTGAAAGTGCTTCCTTTGTAGCAAGGATATGACTGCGAAGCCTTGTAAGCTCCTCATCCACACAAACCTTGTCGGCGTAGATAGTTACTTCCATAGCAAGGCGATTCTCATCCACCTGCTTGTCCTCTAAAAGATCTGCAATCTTCTCTCTGAGCTTTGCCTTATACTCCTTGATGATCTCAGGAGAGCGCTCAGTGATATACTCAACATTCTCAAGCATTCCATCAAGCTTGCCAGAAAGATCTGCACAAAGGAATTCTCCTTCTCTTGACCTGGACTCCATGAACTGCTTTCCGGCTTCGTTCACAGCTCTTTTAATTCCGGACCAAACCTCTTCCTCATCCAGTTCTTCCTCTTCCATTGTGAAAACCTCAGGGAATCTGGAGAGAACAGAAATCCTCACGTCATTATCCAGTCCAAAATCATCTGCCATCTCCTTAAGATAAGAAAAATACTCCTGGGCGATAGCCTTATTATATTTAACTCTGGATTCAGATTCGGAAAAATCCTCGTAGCTGATAAATACATCAACCTTGCCACGTTTCATGAAATTCTTGAGCTCCGCACGGATTGCGGACTCGAATGCATTGAATTTCTTAGGCATCTTGATATTGATATCAAGGTAACGATTGTTAACAGACTTAAGTTCAACGGTATACTTGCGCTGACCTTCTGTGACTTCGCTTCTGCCAAAACCAGTCATACTGCAGACCATATATGAGATACCCCTCTTTCTTGGGCTATATTTTTACACAAGTCATTATAATATAATGCATTTTCAAGGTCAATGTCAATCAAATTCGTGAAATTTTCCTATTGTAAACGCTTACATAATCTGTTATAACAATATTAAGAAAAATAAGTTTTAACCTGCACTGTAAGCGGTTACACTTTAGGAGGAAACGGGTAATGGAATTATTAAACTATGATGTACTGGCTAAATCCGGCTATGACGGATATGTTCTGAAGGATGCTCCTATCAGGGTTCTTCAGTTTGGTGAAGGCAATTTTATGCGTGCCTTCGTAGATTATTTCTTTGATATCAGCAATGAAAAGGCCGGCTTTAATGGAAAGGTTGCACTTGTTCAGCCTATCTCACAGGGTCTCACAAAGCTTATCAATGATCAGGAAGGTCTTTACACTCTCTACCTTAGAGGTAGTGAGAACGGTCAGAAGGTAGATGCAAAGCGTGTAATCTCCGCCTGCAACTGCTGTCTCAACCCTTACGATAAAGCAGACTATGACAGGATCATGGAGATTGCTGAGAGCGACGACCTTGATATCATCGCTTCCAACACAACAGAGGCAGGAATCGCTTATGATCCTTCCTGCAATTTTGAAGATGTTCCTGCAAACAGCTTCCCAGGAAAGCTCACACAGGTTCTTTACAGAAGATACAAGGCAGGCAAAAAGGGAATCGTTGTTCTCTCCTGCGAGCTTATTGATAACAATGGAAAAGAGCTTTTGAAGTGCGTCAATCAGTACATTGATCAGTGGAAGCTTGAGGACGAATTTAAGAACTGGGTAAACAATGACAACATCTTCTGCTCTACTTTGGTAGACAGAATTGTTCCAGGTCGTATCCGCGATCCTAAGGAGGTTGAAGTTCTTGAGGAAGCAAACGGCTACCACGATGAACTCATCGATGTTGGTGAGATCTTTGGAGTATGGATCATCGAAGGACCTGAAGGTCTTGAGGACAGACTTCCATTCAAAAAAGCCGGTGTTAACGTTCACGTTGTTCCAGATGTAATGCCTTATAAGCATCGCAAGGTTCGTATTCTTAACGGAGCTCACACAGGATTTGTTCTTGGTGCATACCTCTCCGGCCAGGATATCGTTCGTGACTGCATGAACAATGCTGCAATTTCAGGCTTCATGAACAAGATGCTCAACGAGGAAGTAATTCCTACACTGGTGGACCACCTTGACGAGAATGATCTTAACCAGTTCGCTGCTGCAGTAAAGGATCGTTTCAACAATCCTTTCGTAAACCACGAGCTTATGTCCATCTCACTTAACTCAACAAGCAAATGGAAGGCAAGAAACATGCCTTCATTCCTTCAGTACATTGACAAGAATGGTAAGCTTCCTGTTTGCCTTACAATGTCTCTTGCAGCTTACATCGCCTTCTACTCAAACGATGTTCAGGAGCTTAACGACAAGGGTCTTGTTTGCAAAAGACCTGCTGGCAACACCTACACAGTAAGCGATGACAGATGGGCCCTCGAGTTCTTCTATGATCACAGAAATGATTCTGAGGAAGACCTTGTAAAGGCTGTTCTTGGAAATGAAAAGATGTGGGATCAGGACCTTAACAAGAACGCAGGTCTCACAGATGAAGTAATAAAGGATCTTAAGATGATCCGCACAGAAGGTGCAGAGAAAGCGTACGCTAGCTGCCTGTAAATAATATCAGGGTGGTCCCAAAGGGCCACCCTGTTTTATTTATTACAGCTGGTAAAAACCTATCTTCTTGTAAACTTTTCTGAGGGTCTTGTTTGCGATGTAGGATGCTCTCTCGGCCCCCTCTTTGTAAACGTTCTCAAGGTAAGCCTTGTCGGCGATGAGGCGCTTTGCTTCCTCACGGATAGGATTCAAAGTCTCAAGGACTGCCTCTCCTACTGCAGGCTTAAAGGCACCATAGCCCTGTCCCTCGAATTCCTTCTCAATCTCCTCAAAGGTCTTCCCTGTGATTGTTGAGTAGATATTCATAAGGTTTGCTACTCCGGGCTTGTTCTCTTTGTCGTAGCGTACGCAGTTCTCTGTATCTGAATCTGTTACTGCTCTCTTGAACTTCTTCATTACAACATCAGGCTCATCCATAAGGAATACGCAGCCGTTTGGCTCTGACTTGCTCATTTTGGAGCCCGGAGTTGTAAGGCCGTAGATACGAGCACCTGTCTTCGCGATGTATGGCTCAGGAACCCTGAATACATCACCGTAGATATTGTTGAAACGCTCTGCAATGTTTCTTGTAAGCTCAACGTGCTGTTTCTGATCCTCACCAACAGGTACATAATGTGGCTGATAAAGAAGAATATCTGCAGCCATAAGAGAAGGATATGTGAAAAGTCCCGCGTTGA
>JAEEGL011779424.1_pt1 | contig 10555 bp, 8 predicted proteins | sample 9134231 | NCBI WGS metagenome assembly JAEEGL01 (sample SAMN16246548, study PRJNA631951) | gut metagenome | biome: gut microbiome; feature: rumen; material: fiber-attached | host: Bos | place: Iran: Karaj | collected 2018-10
CTCGTCTATGGACAAGGGTATCTGGCCCAGGATGGCCACGGAGCTCCTTATGGTATACGGTATCCTCCTTATGCACATGGCTATTATGATTATCCATGCGGTCCCGACGAGCGGGAACTTGGGATTGTTGAAGGACATGATCAGTGCTATGCCTATGACTGCTCCCGGGATTATGTAGGGGATCATGGACATGGTGTCTATGGTCCTGTTTATGGCGTTGGATCTTCTTACAACCAGGTAGGAGATGAGTATGGCCAGTATGATGATCAGTATGAGAGCGCTTCCGCATATCCTCAGGGTGTTCCATATGGAGGAGCCCATGTTGTTGAACACGTATTTGTAGCTGTTCAATGAGAAGCCTTCAACAAAGGCGTTGCCCGACTTGCTCGTGTTCCTCAGGGACAGATATACGAGATAGAGGTTGGGCAGCGTCGAGATCGCGATCACCAGCCAGATGTAAAGGTTGATGAATATGCTTCCGACGATGCCGGGCTTCTTAGGCTCTAGATGGGGCATCGCGCTCATGGAGAAGGTCGTCTTCCTCGTAGCCCATGACTGGATGAGGAACACTATGAGCGTTATGACTATGGCTATGACCGAAACGGCCGATGCGAAGTTCTTGTTTACGCCGACCTCTCCTACGAACTCGTTGTATATGACCAACGGGAAGGTCATGTAGCCCTGACCTATCATCATCGCCGTACCGAAGTCTGCCAGGGCTCTCATGAAGACCATGAGGGCGGCCGCCAGTATGGACGGCATACAGAGAGGCAGGACGACCGTCGCGAACCTCTTGAAGCCGGTCCTTCCCATATTGGCCGAGGCCTCCAGGAGAGAGCTGTCTATGTTCTTGATGGCTCCGGAAAGGTAGAGGAATACCAGAGGATACATCTTCGTGACGAGGACCAGAACTATGCCCTTAAATCCGTAGATGCTCCCTATCTTCCAGCCGAAAGTAGCAAAAAGCCACTTGGTCACCACGCCGGAGTTACCGAAGAGCAATATCCATGAATAGGCTCCTATGAAGGGAGCGGACATGGAGCTCAGGATTATGAGCATCTGTATGAGCTTCTTGCCCCTCACCTGATACATGTTGTAAAGGTAGGCCAGGGGTATGCCCACCAGCAGCGAGAAGAATGCGACCGTTACCGCGATCTTGAAACTGTGCACCAGAGTCGTGCTGTAGTAAGGCGTCGTGAAGAACTTTTTGAAGTTTACAAGCGAGAACGCCTTGGTCGTCGGATCCAGCAGGGCCTGATAGAATACCTTCCCCATGGGAACGACCATGAAGACCAGGTAAAGAGCAAGGACCAGCAGGCTTGCAACGACCCAGAAATCCGCTTTCTTTTTCTTTAAAGTCATATGCGGCCTCCTACTTTACAAGGGATCTGCTTCCGTCTTTTGTGAACACGTTGATCTTTTCGGCCTTTACCCCGAGCTTGATCTTCGTTCCGTTTTCGATTATATCGTCTATCTTCGATTCCTGGACTATCTCGGCTCTCTGTCCGTCGGACAGATCTACGAAATAGTGGGTGTTGAGTCCGAGGAAGGTACTGTAGGCCACGACCGCTTCGAGTCCATCTTCTCCGTGCTCGTTTATGACCAGCTCTTCAGGCCTTATGGATGCGATGACTTCATCGCCCTCTTTGCAGTCCGTGAGATTGTTCATGGGCAGCCTGAAACCGTCTTTGAATTCTATGCCGCTGTCCGTTACCCTGGCTTCGATGACGTTTGTGCGTCCTATGAAGGTGGACACGAAGAGGTTGCCCGGTCTTTGGTAAAGGGTCTTGGGCGTTCCTATCTGCTGTATGACGCCTTCGCTCATTACGGCTATCCTGTCGGAGACCGCCATGGCCTCCTCCTGGTCGTGGGTAACGTATACGGTTGTGATGCCGAGGCTGTTCTGTATCTCCTTGATGACCTCTCTCATCTCGACTCTGAGTTTTGCATCCAGATTCGAAAGAGGCTCGTCCATGAGGAGCACGTCAGGCTCTATGGCAAGGGCTCTTGCAAGGGCGACTCTCTGCTGCTGGCCTCCGGAGAGCTTCTCCGGGAGCCTGTCCGCATACTGGTCTATCTTCATGAGCTTTAAGAATTTATCTGTCTGTTTTTCTATCTGATCCTTCGGGAGCTTCCTGTTCTGAAGTCCGAAAGCAACGTTCTTTCTTACAGTCAAGTGGGGGAAGATAGCATAGTTCTGGAACACCATGCCTATGTTTCTCTTGGCAGGATCCAGATCGTTGATGAGGCGGTCGCCGAAATAGAATTCGCCGCCCTCGATCGAGTTAAAACCGGCTATCATGCGCAGCAGTGTGGTCTTGCCGCAGCCCGATGGTCCGAGGAGAGTGAAAAACTCGCCCGGTTTGATCTCCAAAGAGAGATCTGGGATGGCGGTAAAATCCTGATATTTTTTTACCGCATGTTTGATGCTGATACCGACATTCATAAGCGTTCTCCAGTTCTGTAAAAAAGACGCCTCCGGCCAAGACGGCCGGAGACGCCCCGGTTTCTCAATACGATTTCCGTATTATTCTTTCATTAGTTGGGATGTACCTGTGCCCAGAGGTTGGTCCATCTTTCCTTGATCTCTTTCTGGTGTACTGCAAGAGCTTCTGTGTCGCACTCTTTGTAGTTGACCTTGGAGAGGTCTACCATAAGTTCGCTTGCGCCGACGATCTTGTCTGTCTCAGTGGTGATGGGACGTGCGCCGGACTGAGCATATACGCTCTGTCCTTCGGGGCTCTCAAGGAAGTCCATAAAGAGCTTTGCATTGTCGAGGTTCTTAGCGCCTTTGATGATAGCAGAACCGAATCCGACAGAGGTGACTCCCTCTTCCCAGTAAACTACTCTGCATCCCGGGAAGCAGAGGTCTTCGTTCATGATGACCAGCGGTTCATAGGTAAGTCCTACAACATATTCGCCCTTTGCAGTGTCCTTCATCGGAGCGGAAGAGGAATCAACAAGTTTTGCGTTCTTTGCGAACTTCTCGAGGTAATCCCATGCTTCCTGGCTGTCCCAGCCACCGAAGTCTGTGAGAACACACTGCATCCAGTTCCATGCGGAAGAGGAGCTTGCGGGGTTGGCGATGACGATCTTGCCTTCAAGTGCCGGATCAAGGAGAGAGTTCCATCCAGTGATGGTAACTCCGGCTTCCTTTTCAAGCGCTTCATTTACGATGAGGCATGGGATCTGTGCATCATGGAATGTGAGCTTTCCGCTCTTGTTCTGATAGTCAGGCATCATCTTGGAATCGTATGCGCATACATAGTCCTCGAGATACTGGCCATAGTTTGCGATGTCAGCATACTGGAGTCCGCCGAACATAACGTCAGCCTGCGGATTTGCAGCTTCTGCTTCGATCTTTGCTTTGCATTCACCGGCTTTGCCGTAGGTGTATACCACATGGATGTCGGGATACTTCTCATTGAATGCCGCGATGGTGGCGTCGAGCTGAGCATCTGCTACTGTCGTGTACATTACGAGCTCTCCGGATGCCTTTGTTTCCTTCTTGCCGCATGCTGCGAATGAAAGCACCATGATGAGGACAAGAAGTACTGCTAATACTTTCTTCATTTTAGAAATTTCCTCCTATAACTTTCCGTGCTGCCATCTGTTTCGGCAGCACATTTTAACTATTGAAAAGCAATAAAATTATATCATACCTGCAATAATATACAAACAATTAAGCTCAAATATGCGCCGGTTATTCAGTCTATACATCAAGGTCTTCGTCAGTGAGCGATACCATTTCGTCATCGCTCAATGACGCCAGTTCCTCTGCAGTCATTCTGCTGTTGTGCTTTTTTATGACTTCGTCGCAGAGGTTCCTTGCCCCTCTTGCGTTGCCGAAATCCCTATCTTTCATACGCTCTTCTATGAGCTTTTTAAGAAGCTCCTCGCTGTAGTCGGTCTCATAGCCCCTTTTCAGCATATCCCTGTTGAATATTTCTGTGAGCTCATCAAGAGTATAGTCAGGGAATTCCACGACTCTGGGTAACCTGCTGCGAAGGCCCGGGTTGCTGCTTAAGAATTCCTCCATCTCTTTGGTGTAGCCGGCAAGTATCACAGCAAGCCTGTCTCTTTGGTTTTCTATCTCGCTGACAAGGGTATTCACAGCCTCCTGGCCGAAGGTGTCACTGTCTCCGTTTATCAGGGCATAGGCTTCGTCGACGAAGAGTATACCTCCCAGGGCGGATCTTACCCTGTCCTTAGTCTTGATCGCCGTTTCTCCCTGATATCTTCCGACAAGGTCTGCTCTTACACACTCGATGAATACGTCGGGACGCTTGAGAAGTCCGAGATGATAGTAGATCTTCGAAAGCAGCCTTGCCACAGTAGTCTTTCCCGTACCGGGATTTCCCGTGAACACCATATTCAAGGAAATGCTGTTCGACGCTATGGGCAGACCTCTTTTCTTACTCTCGTTCTGTACCTTTACAGCTCTTACGAAACCGTTGATCTCTTCTTTCACAGCCTCGAGCCCGACAAGTGAGTTCAATTCCTCAAGACAGGACTCAAGGGAAGATTCCGGAGAAGCCGCCTTTTTTCCGAAGTCTTCCGCCTCAAGGACCTGAAGGTCCTCGCTCTTGATATCCTCGTAGTTTTCAGAAAGCCTCAAGGCCTGCCTCTCTATGGCGGCATCAAGGAGCCTTCTTGCGCAGCGAGCGTTATCAAAGGTCTCGTCGACTTTTTCCTTTTCTATCGAAGCCAGGATAACAGGTCCGGCCTCCGATTTGATATAGAAATGCTTGGATGCGGCCATGGATATCAGTATGTCCATTATTTCCGCCGCAGTGTAGTCATATATATGGATCTTATGATCGAATCGGGATGCAAGTCCCGGATTCGCATATTTGATCATATCGTCCATGCGGTCCCTGTAGCCTGCAAGTATACAGCAGTACTCGCCTCTGTGGTCCTCCATATCTTTAAGGAGGGTATCTATAGCCTCTGTCCCGAAGTCTTTGGGATCATCCTTTTTGAACAGATTGTATGCTTCGTCTATGAAGAGGGTCCCGCCTCTTGCGGAATCTATGACGGCCATAGTCTCCTTTGCCGTAGCACCTATATACTGTCCTACGAGCCTGCCTCTGTCCACCTCCACGAAGACGTCTCCCTTGAGGAAACCGAGATCTTTGAGCATCTTTCCTATTATCCTGGCCACCGTGGTCTTTCCGGTGCCCGGATTTCCCGTGATGATGAAGTAAAAGCCCTGCTTCGACTCCTTAAGTCCCAGGGTGTCCTGGCGCATCTTGTCTATGCGGAAGCGCTTGTACATAGTGTCGAGCTGGTCTTTGACAGTTTCCATGCCCACTACGCCTTTGAAATAGGGCTGGAGCTCTTCGGGGTATTTATCGTTTCCCCTGTACTGAACGTGAAGGAAGCTTTCGTCGTCCTCTTCAGGCTTCCAGATATTTTCAGGTTCCTTTTCCTCCTGAGCCGGGTCTTCTTCTGAAACGGGAACCGCTCCTTCCGTACGCTTTCCGTTGAGGTAGTACGCTTCCTCCCTGCTGCCGTCCCTGTACCTTATCTCGAATCTGCCGTTGAGATCGTCGTTCCTGAATTCGCCTTCGTAAACGGTACCGTCGGCTGCGATGAGCTTTCCGTGGCCTTCCCTTGAATAACGTCCGCCGAGAAGCTGCATAGGTCCTTCGTATACCCATCCGGCAAGGACTGACTTCAGTTTGCCCTCCCTGTTGTTTCCGTATCGGTAAACTACGGTCCCCACGGGATCGTAGCCTCTCATGACGCCTTCCATGGTATCTCCGTTGGACCAGCTGGCAAGGCATTTTCCGTCTATCCTGTCGTTTCTGTATTCTCCCTTGAAGACCGACTGAACGCTGCCGTCGGAGTTATACCAGCTATCTGCCCCCTGGCCGTCCCTCATATTGCGGTACCAGTGACCTTCGTAGCTGCTCTCGAGCTTTCCGTCCTTACTGAAGAACTCCGCCTTTCCGTAGCCGTGCCACTTATCTTCCAGAAAATCTCCTTCGTAGATCTTTCCCGACGCATAGACCATACGCCCTCTTCCGGTGAGCTTTCCGTCCTTAAGATCGCCTTCGTAATAATCGCCGTTCTCAAAATTCAATTGTACTCTGCCGTCGGGCAGGTATTTTACCTTTGCGTTCATACTGTCAGTGTCTGTACATTTCTCTTTCAGCTCTTGCCATGAACGAAAGAGCCTCTTCCTTTGATGGGATACCGGCTCTTCCGCCGGTCTTTGTGCATTTAATGGCAGAGACGGCCGATGCGAAGCGAATGTTTTCTCTTAAGTCCATCCCGCTCAGCCATCCCGCAAGGAAGGCTCCGTGGAACACATCGCCGGCGCCTGTGGTATCCACTGCTTTTACGGGATAGGCAGGAAAATGTTCTATCCGTCCGTCTATGACCGCCTTGCAGCCCTTATCTCCTTGCGTGCCGATCACTATCTTTGCAGTACCCCCCGACGCTATTTCGAGGAGGGCTTTATCGTAATCGCTTATGCCCGTTACCCTGACAGGATACCTGTAATTCATGATCAGGATATCGGCAAGCTCCATAAGTTCTATATTTATTTCGTTGGGTTCCTTGAGGGACGCCCCGTCCAAAGATACGGGAACTCCCCATTTTTTCGCTATACCTGCGGCCGCCATGGCGTTTGCATGGTTGGTGCCGTCAAGATGTATGACCCTGGCCTCTTTTATCGCCCTCTCAAGATCCTTCGTCCATTCTATATCGGGATTGGTATCCCTCTGGGGAAACTTCGTCCTCGAGCCGTTTGCAGGATTAACCATAACGAAGGACTGAAGGCCGAAGGCGCCGCCCATCGGGATGAGCTTCGAGCAGTCCACCCCGTCCGCCTTCAGATGGGATACTATCTCATCTGAGACCCCGTCTTTTCCTATTACCCCTATGAGCCGGGTCTTCATACCCAGCCTGCTTGCAGCAACAAGGGCGGTAGCTGCTGCGCCGCCGCCCTGTGTTTCAATTGATGTGATGTGGGTGGAACTGTCCTCGGCAGGATAGTTCTCCACAGTGCAAAGCCTGTCTATACAGTTGTAGCCTACTCCGACTATATCCATTATCTCTTTGCAAGAGCCTCCGCATGGGCTTTGATGTTTGCGGATGTGATGCCGTATTCCTCCAGCAGTTCTCCGGAAAGGCCGGATTGACCGAACCTGTCCATGACGGCTACATGATCGAACTTTATGCCGTCTTCGTTGACAAGGCCGTAGGCCACCGCTTCTCCGAGGCCTCCGTACATGTTGGCCTCCTCGCATACGAGGACTCTTCCCCCGCACTTCTTCGTGTACTCTTTTATCGCGTCCATGTCGAGAGGTTTGATAGTATGGATGTTGAGGAGCGCTGCGTCTATGCCTTCTTCTTTAAGCTGCTCTGCAGCTTCCTTTGCAAGGCAGGTCATGACGCCTGTTGCGACTATGCATACGTCCTTTCCTTCCTTTAAGACCTGGGCTTTTCCGAGCTCTATCTTATCCTCAAGGCTCGTTATGATGGGCATGGGCTCCCTTGATGTCCTCATATAGCAGGGACCCTGATGCTCGTACATCACTTCTGCCATGAGCTTTGCCTGGTTGAAGTCGCAGGGAGAAAGGACCGTCATATTGGGAAGAGATCTCATTGCAGCGATGTCTTCTATGCACTGATGGGTGCCGCCGTCGCCGGCAGGGGTGATACCGCTGTGAGAACCTACTATCTTTACGTTTACGTTGGAATAGCATACCGAGTTCCTTATTATCTCAAAGGCTCTGCCTGCCGTAAATACGGCAAAGGAGTTTGCGAAGGGAACGAAACCAGTTCTCGCAAGTCCTGCGGCCATACCTATAAGATCCTGCTCCGCTATACCGGTCTCAATATATCTTTCGGGATATGCTTCTCTGAATACCAAAGATCCCGTCGCATGACCGAGGTCTGCGTCAAGGCATATGATATCCTCATGTTTTGCCGCGAGTTCTACGAGGCCTTCGCTGTATCCGTGGCGTGTTGCTTTTTTGACTACCTCTGCCATTTTACTTACCTCCCAGTTCTCTAAGTGCGGTCTCCAGCTGTTCCCCTTTGGGTACGCTGCCGTGCCAGTCCACGTTGTTTTCCATGTAGGAAACGCCTTTGCCTTTAACGGTCTTTGCTATGATGCAATGGGGCTTTCCTTCTTCATGTCTGTCAAGGGCAGCCAGGATCTCTTCAAAGTTGTGTCCGTCTATGACGTCTGTTAGGAAACCGAAAGCTTCGAACTTTGCTTTAAGATCTCCGTGGGCCATGACATCTTCCGTATTTCCGTCAAGCTGGAGCATGTTCCGGTCGACTATGACCGTCAGGTTGTCGAGCTTGTAGTTCGCGGCTGCCATGAAAGCTTCCCAGCAGAGACCTTCGTCCAGTTCGCCGTCCCCGACCATGGCAAAGACCTGGTTATCAGCTTTTTTGAGTTTGAAGCCAAGCGCCATTCCCGTGGCTACGGATATGCCCTGTCCGAGGGATCCTGTAGAACAGTCTATACCCGGACACTTGTTGCTTTCCGGATGCCCCTGGAAGGGATGGTGGAGCCTTCTTAAATAGTTCAGTTCATCCTTGTCAACGTAGCCCTTATCTGCCAGTATGGCGTAAAGGGGCGGATTTGCATGTCCTTTGGAAAGTACGAAACGGTCTCTTCTTTCATCATGGGGATCTTCGAAAAGCTTCATCTTTGAATAGTAGAGAGCTACCAGAAGATCTGTGGCGGAAAGAGATCCGCCCGGATGTCCGCTCGTTGCCTTTGCCACCATCTGTATGGTCTCAAGACGTATCTGACGGGCTTTTTCCTGAAGCTGTGCTGTTGTCATGTCGTTTCCTTTCAAATTATGCCTTTCCGAGGCTTCCGAACATTGTCATCTTTTCGATGCATACTCTCTTTGTTTCAGCAATACCTGTCTTGAATATCTCTCTTTGAGTATATCCCTTGCCGACCTCATCCTTGTGCTCGGCATAGTATTTCTTGACTGCATCAGAGAATGCGACCTGGCATTCTGTATTCACGTTGATCTTGGAAACTCCTAAAGAGATAGCCTTCTTGATCTGATCCTCCGGTATGCCGGAACCTCCGTGAAGAACGAGGGGCATATGGCCTATCTGCTCTTTTATGGCTGCCAGCACATCGAAATTGAGTCCTGCCCAGTTTGCCGGATATTTACCGTGGATATTTCCTATTCCTGCAGCAAGGAAATCTATTCCGAGGTCTGCGATCCTCTTGCATTCCTGGGGATCTGCGCATTCGCCCATTGCGATGACGCCGTCTTCTTCTCCGCCTATGGCTCCAACTTCAGCCTCTACGGAAATGCCCTTGGCGTGAGCTCTTTTTACTACCTCTTTGGTTTTTTCAAGGTTTTCTTCAATGCTGTATGCAGAACCGTCGAACATTACCGATGAAAAGCCGTTCTCAATGGCGTTGAGAGCGTCTTCATAGCTGCCGTGGTCTACGTGAAGAGCTACGGGAACGTTTACATTGAGGAAGTTCATGAATCCCAGTACTGTCTCTGCTATGGTGCGATAGCCGCCCATGTACTTGGCGGATCCGCCCGATACGCCCAAAATAATAGGAGAGTGAGTTTCCTGCGCTGCTTCGAGGAACGCTCTGATGCTCTCCATGTTGTTCAGATTGAAATGTCCTACTGCATAGTGACCCGCTTCAGCTGCCTGAAGCATTTCTTTTGCTGATACTAAATATGCCATATTATCCTCCTTCGATAATCATTAATATCTGAATGATTCATTTTAACACGAAAAAGGAGCTTCGGCACTCTTAATGTTCCTGCGGCTCCCCATTTTGTTCCTGTTTTTCTTCATGACCGGTCTTGTTGAGGTCAAGAATATCTTTTACTCCTTCTTTTTTCGAATAATAGCCGAGCAATATCAATGATACGATGAATGTGATCCCGTAAAGGATGACTGCCAGTATCGTTCTCCCTTCGGCGAAAGATTCTCCGACTATGGTCGATGAAACGATACCGGGAAAGCGAAAAAGCGTCGAAAGAATGATGAACCGGGGCACATTGACGGGCATCATGGCTCCCACATAAACAAGAAAGTCTTTAGGTGTCCCCGGGATCACAAAGAGTAGCAGAAGAAGCCTCTCCGCTTTACCTGTCCTTAAGAATTTGCTGTTTTCTATCTTATCTATCCGTTCTTTCCCAACAAGGGTATATACCGATTCCTTACCCACTTTTCTAACCAGGTAAAAGATTATCCCGCAGGAAATGAACAGACCGAGATATATGATCAGAAGACCACGAACCGTGCCGTAACACATGCCCGTGAGAAGCTCTACAGGTTCGCCGGGAAAAAAGAAAAGAAAAACCTGGGAGATATTAAGGCCCAGAAGGGCCAGCCATCCCCAGGCTCCCATATCCATTATGGTCTCCCTGAACTCCAGCCTGCCGCTTTCCGTAAGAAGCATCCTGAAAACACCCAGGAGCTGATAGGAAACCGCGATGACCACAGTCAAAGATAAGATCCATATTATAACTTTTTTCGCATTCAACTTTTTCATACTGCTATTTGATGCGCCTTATGCCCAGGTCCGTTCCGA
>JAEEGL013783693.1_pt1 | contig 10555 bp, 8 predicted proteins | sample 9134231 | NCBI WGS metagenome assembly JAEEGL01 (sample SAMN16246548, study PRJNA631951) | gut metagenome | biome: gut microbiome; feature: rumen; material: fiber-attached | host: Bos | place: Iran: Karaj | collected 2018-10
AGGACGGAGTTGCACATTTGCGTTACTGACAGGACTACCAGTTGCCAAGTCCGTAACCGTTCCATAGATGGAGCCACTGCCTGAATTGCCTCCGTCCGAAGGGTCGTCGGTTTTCCCACACCCAAGCATTGCACAGCATACAAGCAATAAAGCTGCAAATTTGACGACATGTTCTTTCATGATTATATGAGAATAAATATTAGTTATTCTTCTTCAAAGTCAAACTAACATCCACCGTGCCTCCTGCTATAGTGGTAACAGTCTTACGATTGGTTTGATAGCCAGATTTCTGCACTGTCACAGTGTATTGGAGGGCGTCAAGGTCGAGGAACTCGAAATGGCCGTCAGTGCCAGTGTAGGTGTTCTTCCCGCTGGGACTTAGAGTCACCGTGGCCTGCGGAACGGGTTCGCCGGTATCCACATCGATGACAGTACCCGAAATGGTACAAAAAACATCGTAATCCACCAGACCATCATCGCAGGACGTAGTGACACATAATAGCATGGCGCATGCCATTAAAACTAAACCGATTCTATTCTTCATACTATTCTATATGTTAAAAGTTATAATTCACTGAAAAGGCCACGGACTCATCCGTCACCACTGGTATTAGATTCCATGAAGTGCTATTTGTACGCACTGAGTGATTACTGCCTCTGGAGACGATTGCATCTAGCACATTCCACACATAGACGGCAGCGGCAGCTCCAATACTAATGTTGCGGACTGTGGTAAACATGTTCGCTTTATCTGCATATTGCTTTTTTAGACTGGCATTATTGGTGTTGTTCATTTTATTAATATAAGAATGTCTCATACTCTGCCCAACAACAATTCCGCCGATACTCGCAGCTTCACCAACGAGAAAGCCTATGCCTTTGCCAGTTTGTCCCTTATGGAATTGGCCCAAGCCAGGAACCAAAACTGATTTCAGAACAGCCATGCCGTCAACGCCTTGACGGTCACACTGAGTGAAATCACTCCACAGCACGGTGATATTTCCCCTTGCCGCTACTTGGCAAAGAATATATACCGTCCATTCTTCCCCGTTCCTTTCAGGATATTCGCAGACTTTATTGATGGGTAAATTATACTGAGCGGAAATCACATTGTAATCGGTTCCATTTTGCAAAGCCTTATTGATTTCATTAGATTCAAAAGGCTGTCCAACTTGCATCGCTGCATAACGAAACACCTTAGCAAAGGCTTCATTCTCGGCTTCTTTAGCCGTCTTTCCCATCCCCAATTCCATATCATATAAATAAGTGCTGTTTTCAGGTTTCGGTTTGGTGTAAATCCAGCCCGGCTTGTCCTGTGCGAAGGAGCCCAACCCCATTAACAACAGGGCGATGGTAAGAATACGTTTATTCATATTTGTTAAAGTTAAAAGTGCAATGTCAAATAAACGCCATTGGGCGTAAAACCATAATCCAATTCAATATCGCTTTGCGAATACATCCTGCCGTTGTTGTAGAGATTAACTGCTTTTCGGATCTTGGCTTTTTCTTATGCATTTACAGCAGCTTTAGTAAAAAGCAATGCTCAACCTCTTCCTGTTGTAACAAGACCCGTTTTACCCATTCGTTTAAACAATTCCACATTCTTGTAATCACCATCACTTTCGGCCAAGGGAGCTAAACCATATCCCATTAATGCCATAGTTCCTCCCAAGGCAAGAATGGTATAAGAAATACCATTTGCAACTGGAAGCCCCCAAAGCTCTTTGTTCCAAAATGAGGAATAATAAACACGCATGCCTTTATCGTAATAATCGTATGCTTGAGAATTAGCGAAAAGGCTTCTTACTTCATTTTCTTTTATCAGTTTACCGTTTTTATAAACACTAAAACCATTAGCAACCAAAGCCTCCTCGGCGTAGAACTTATTGGCCCCTTCATAGCAAGCATTGAAATCATCAAACTCCACCCTGAGATTTCCTGCCTTTGCCACTTGACAAAGCACATAGACACGGCATGGTGAAGTCTTATTGTCGGTATATTCACACACTTTGTTGATAGGAACATTGTACTGCGAAGAAACCACATAGTATTCCGTACCTCTTTGTAGCGCTCGATTGATTTCTTCCGAATCAATGGGTTGGCCGATGCGCATGGCCGTGGAACGGAACACTTCGGCGATAGCTCGGTTGCGTGCTTGCATTTCGGTTTGTCCTGTTGCCGATTCCACCACATAGAGATAGGTGTTGTTCGTCGGTGTTGGCTTGTTGATGATCCAATCTGGGAGTTTTTGTGCCATGCCCATAAGGTCTAACAATATAAGCATGAAAGCAAGTGCAATTTGTTTTATCATGTTTTTTCGTATTAACTGGTAATAATCAAAAATCGTAACATCTACAATTTGTATACTCCGGGATTGGTCTTAGTATATCGTGGCATGCACTCGCCCACGTTGGCTCCAATATAAGTCGGGTCGCTGATATAATATTTTTGACCATCTAAGATAATATAGGAGCCATTCAAGCTCTCAGTATAACGAACCGCAGTGGCAAGATGGTCGGGATAATGCAGCAATACCACATCAAGGCCCAGCAAGTCGCGCACTAGGACGGAGAAGAGAATGGAGCGATCTTCACAATCGCTGTATGGATAATGGAACGTTTCGTCGGCGAAGAACGAACGCTCGTATCCGAATTGTTCACCATCGGTCTGGTAATCAAATGCAGTTTGCACAAAATTGATCAGGCGGTTAGCAGCCTCTATCTGACTCTTGCCTTCAATTCCTTTTCTCAGAACAGGATAGAGCTTTGCTTTCACCTCATCGCTAAGCCCAGCCCTACTGTAATTGGGCCATTGGCATTTTGGATAACCATTATAGAAATCCATCAAGTTTTTGTTGGCGGACAGCGTAACCGTCAATTCGGGGTATCTTTTGGAAGTGCGTGTTCTCTCTCCTCCCGACTTAAAAGCAAGCTTTGGAGGGCAAGACATCCTTAGTGACAGCACCCGGTCGTTATCGGTGAGCGACCTGTTGAACGCATAATACGTGCCATTTTTGTTCCCATTGTCGCTATCCACATCATAGAAGCAGATTCCCGAGAACGACAGATAAGTAGTCTGATAAACTATGCCGTCAAAAGGCAACAGCACGATCAAATGATTGTCTTTGCGACTAATCCTAACATTGAAGCCCGACTGAGCCATCAAAAAGGTTCTTAGCACCACCGCCTCATTGGACCCTTTGCCAAAATATTGTTCTGAGAAGTCGCGCAGCATGCAGTAGTAAGCCCAATCGCCAAGTTTAAGCTCCTCACGCAAAGCGAGGCAATCCTCAAGAAGATATTCTGAAGTCTCTGAAGCCAATTGCTCCCATGCGTCTGCAACGCTATTTTCCGAAATATCTTTTAGCTTGATATTAAGGTTATTATCCATGTGGACAGACAGCGGAGTACCATAAACTGTAAAGTCAAATTCCGGCAAGGATGGGGTATCAGGGATAACTGGTGCATCAGGACGCTTCAATGGTTCTATCGGCTTTGGCTCAGGTGTGGGGAGTGTAAGTTTGTCGAATTTAATCGGCAACTCTGGGATAGGCGTATCTTTTTCCCGCTCAAAAGGTTGAGGCGGCTCTGGAATGTCAGGAACAGGAACACCTTTCATGGACTGGAACTCTTCCCAACGTTCACGCATAAACCGAGCATAATCCTCGTTGGCTTTACGGCGGAACTCATCATAATTCTGCCGAACCGAGTCGGTATAATGCTGCATTTCTTTTTTGATTCTGTTTTTGTATTCTTCAAAGCTCTCGCCTCCCACTTGAGCTTTCAGCGGAACAATGAAAAGCATCATTGCCATTGTTATTAGAATTCGTTTCATGGTTTGTTCTTTTGAGTCGCTTGGATTAATCACATTTGTTAAAGTTCTCGAATTTTGGGTCATCAAGTGCGTTGTTGGCCACTTGCCAAAGGACATAAAGGCGTATTCCTCCAGAAGTGATGGAGCGCTCCTGATACTCACACACTTTATTAATAGGCAGTTTCATTTGTCCAGGGTCCGACGATATTGCCGTCACCACACCTTCCTTTATGGACTTTTGGTCACTTCCAATATTCACAGCGATGCCAGACAGTTTGGAATAGCTCTCGTAAACAGCCATGGCAAATGCTTCCGCATAAGCATCCTTATAATTTCTTCCTTCTGCAATGGTGACACGATAATAAAAATTACCACTTTTGGGTATTGGCAAATGTCTTGTCCACGAAGGAGCCTGGGCGTTGGATACCATCGCCCAGGCCATCACCATTGTCGCAATGAGCAGCAATCGCTTCATAACGGTCAACGTGAGTTAATCTTTTTGCATTTCTTCCATGCGCTTCTCGGCGAACTTACGGAACTGTTCGCGGTTGAATTCTATTTCAAGTTCCTCATTTTGAGAAAGCACATTGGAAGTTTTATTGATGATTTCCTTTTTGGAGATTTGAATAGCATAGTAAGACTCAAATTCTCCCGAACTCAACTGATACATGTCCTCACATGTTTTATCGGCATCATTGAGCATTTTTTCCACCACCTGGGTGAACTCCTCCTCAATGATACGCTGCACCTTATCAGCAGGAGCTTGACCAGCCACCGTACGACTATAGTCGGTCGACAAACCTTTGATCATACCACCCAGACGACTTTTGATCATCGATTTGGCAGCTTCAACAGCGGCTTTACGTGCACTCTGCTTGTTGATTGAGGTACCAATGCCGAGGTCTCTGAAATAGTCTTCATCATCCTCAGAAGAGTCCATGCATGGCAAGACAGTTCTTTTTCCAGGAAGCTCAGCTTGGGAATTGTTGGTGTAATTGTTGTTTGCTGTTTGTTTGTTGCTCCCGCATCCAGCAAGGGCAAGCATGGCCAACATCGCCATTCCGAATTTGTTCAATGTTTTCATTTTTTTATGTTTTAAGTTAATAAGGATTTCGGAGTTATTATTGAGCTTGATATAGGCAATGGCATTTAGAAGCTATAACCTATGTTAAACATTTTAATGGATAAAGAACTATCTAACCAACTCATGCTAATAAAGTCACCAAACAAGTACAGACCATTCTTAAATCTGTAGCCCAAACGGAAGTCTGCTCCACCATAATACGGAAATTCATGAGCGTAACCTCCTCCGAGATAAACAGAACCTCCTTTATCAAAGTTTATCAACATTAATGGACCTGCTTCCACCAGTGCTCCATACCCGGCAAATTCAAAACCGCCAGACACATACGCGCCAAGGTTTATCCTTTGACTAATCGGGAATGCGAAGTCAAAGCCCCCAGTCAATGCCACATAATCCATATCATGGTTTTTTTTTGACACACCTACACCTACATTTATTCCAATGATGGTATTACCTTCCTTTTTGGGCTCCCTAGGCTTCTCAACAATTCGAGGCTTGGGCTTTTCTGCATTTCTAAACGTCCAAGCCACTTTACCTTCATAAGAGTTCGGAGCGTAGCATCTTAAGTTTTGCCACTGCGTTATCAGGTTGTCAGCGATTTTATCAAACTCACCATACATTTGAGAGACATTGGCTAACAGTTCAAATCCTTTGATTTTGTCATTGCATCCACCGGTGAGTTCCGCACCAATACGTCTGAGTTTATCCTCTTGAGCATCAGTAGTGATGTCAACGCCTCGGACGCCTCGCATAATTGAGCATAGATACACATTGTTACCAATCGATTTGCCGTTTAATCTCTTGACTTCATTATAATACGCATCTGTAGTACGAATTCCTTTTTCCAGATTTCTTGAAGTTTGGTCCAACCCATCAGTAAAAGTAATCATTAATGCATTGGCAAAGTCTTTTCTTTCATTACCACTAAGCCCGACATAGTATTCTTCAATCATTTCAACTGCTTTATCCATCGAGTAATACAAAGCGGTACCTGGATAAGTTCTGTCAAGAGTGTTTTCGATAAAGTCTTTCATTCCATCTTTTCCCATATAATTGCTATAATTCAGCGGTCTCATAGGAAACACCTGCGTCTCACCGATAGTGGAAAAGCCAATGATACCTAAAACAATATTACCTTTCCCGTTGGATGCCACAAACAAACGATTAATAAAGTTTAATGCCCCGCTTTTTACCGTTTTAAAATCAGCTCCCAATGATGACGAGCAGTCAATCAGCAACATCACCGCCATCGTTTTGGTCTCTTCATAACTCATGGCACTTGGTTTAAACTCACTGTCAGTCTGCCATTTGTCATCACCCTCGATATCCTCGTCATATCTCCAGAATTGAAGTCCTGAGGCGAATCCTCCAGGATGATCGGTTATAGCCTCATACAAAGTGAAATAGACATTTTCATCTTCCTCCACCCCTTTCTGAGAATGACCTGAGAAGTAGATGCCTTTGTGGTCCAATTGTGTTAGTTTGTAGATAACACCTCCTCTGCCATCATCTTCGACCGACAGATAACCTTTAATGTAATACTCAGCTTTGTCCGGGTTCGTGGCATTCACCTGTGCCTTTGCAGCTACGGAAAGAGCAATTCCGAGTGCGAGAAGTAAAAACTTTTTCATAATTATAGTATTTGTGTTTTCTATTCCTCTTTTTTCCGTCAAATACCCAAATCCGGAATGAAACATTTCAATTGTTTTGCCACATACAAAAAGAAAAGCGGGGTATCTGTTGCTGCTGTTTGGCTCTTTTGGCCCAGGAAAACCCAAACAACAAACAGAATGATACCACGCTTGTACCGCGCGGCATCTACCTCTGCTTCGTTTTTGCTTGTGCTTTTTTGAATTTTCCAGGTTCAAAGAGTACAAAAACAAGCTCGGCAAACGCCTTCTTTCAATATGTCATCTCCGCAGGGGGCGAATTTTACAATTCACCTTCTGCCTAGATGGCACAAAAATAAGGAAAAAAACTAAAAGTGCAAAAGAAAATGAAAAAAATCAAAGAATCGCATTTGCGTTATGACAATCATTTATTATGCATTTGGTAAGAAGCCAATTTAGAGAAGAATTCTCCATTTGAACCTCGTGAATAAATATAAAGATCACCCCATTCTTCCCGTTTAAAGTACAAGTTGCAGTTATCCGGCACATCAGCATCCCTGCCGAGAGTTCCTATTTCAGCTATTGTAAAATCCGAATGACTATTGTAATCCAGCAAGGAGACTGGATGTACCTTGCCGTCGACAAATTCGTAAACGAATATCATCGACCTGTCGTTGCTTGGGACATACAACGATTTCTCACCCGATGATAGAGGGTTCGTTATAACCACTCCAAACTCTGCTGTACTGTTTGGGAACGCTTGACCCGGGGTGAGAGGTTGCACGACAACCACCTCGTCAATCAGAGCAAGTGTTTGTTGAGAGACTAAACCCACGACACGTCCAGTTATTTTGGTGTTTATTGCTTGGGTGTCATTTATCCTGAGAGTATCAACGGCAATTTCGATGCACTGGTTTAGGAACAAATCGCTCACTATCAGACTTCCCGTGATGTGATCCTCACCGAGCCAATACTCATCACTATTTTCATCAAAACCCAAGACTTCGTTGAACATATCCATAGCCACGTCAGAAACCATCACATTGGGTGCAGGAAGCGTAGTGAAACTCACCTCATCGCCATAGGCTGTTCCCACACTATTAATAGCATAGGCTCTCACGAAATAAGAGGTATTGGCGGCAAGACCAGTCATGTTCACGGTGAAAGCACCTACACCCGTGCCAATGCTAGCGTGGCTGCCGCTCGTGGTTGGATTGTGGCCAGTGCTCCAACAAATACCACGCTCCATGACACTTGCATTGCCATCATCGGTCACAACAGCACCTCCGATGGCTGAGTTCCATGTAATGTCAGTCACTTGATTTGTTATTACCGTGGGAGAACTGATATCTTGGGATGTGGTAAAACCGACCTCGTCTCCATAACTAATCCCCACGCTATTCTTGGCATAGGCCCTAACATAATATGTCGTATTGGGGACAAGCCCAGTCAAACCAATCGCAAAACTGCCCATACCGCCACCCTCACTGGCATGGCTATCACCCACAACAGGATTATGGCTGGTGCTCCAGCAAACTCCGCGCTCCGTCACCGCTGCCCCACCATCTCCAGTTACAACACCTCCAGCCTGTGCCGTGGTCTGTGTAAGGTTGGAGACCTCCTTCGTAACCACTGTTGGCAAATTCGCCTCAGTAGTAAGCTGTTTCTCATGACCGTATCCAACTCCCTGACTATTGATGGCGTAAGCTCGAACATAGTATTTTGTGCCAGGTTCAAGACCCGTCATACTCACCGTGAATGTCCCAGTGCCACTGCCACTGCCAACATGGGCATCGCCAATTGTAGGGTTATTGTTGATGCTCCAACAAACGCCACGTTCTGTCACGGTTGCTCCGCCATCAGAGATGACGTTGCCACCACCGACGGCTGTGGTCTGTGTTACGTTAGTAGGATTGGAAGTATTCACCATTGGCAGATTGGCTTCAGTGACGAACTCTTTCTGTTCACCGTAGGTTGTGCCTTGTGTGTTGGTGGCGTATGCACGAACATAATATTTGGTACCTGGCGATAATCCATTGATATCGGTGGTGTAGCTCCCCCCCCCTGTGCCAGCATTAAAGTGGTTGTCACTAATGGTCGGGCTTGGGTCAACGCTCCAACAAACGCCACGCTCCTTCACCGCGCTGCCTCCCTGATCGACCACTTCACCGTGAGCCTTGGCTGTATTGGATGTGACGTCCGTCACCTCCAAAGTGGTCACGACGGGCAAGCCCTCCATTGCCGTGAAGCTCACCTCGGCACCATATGCGGTGCCTTGCTGGTTCATCGCATACGCCCTCACATAGTAGGTGGCATTTGGTGTCAACCCCGTCATATCAACGGTGTATTCGCCTACCCCTTGACCATTTCCAATATGACAGTCGTTTATGGTAGGGTTGTGGTCCATGCTCCAACATATGCCTTTTTCAATCACATCACTGGCCCCCTCGTCAATGACATTGCCACCTCCTTTCGCACTTGTAGCAGTGATGCTAGTTATGCCCAAAGTAGTTACTACAGGAACGCCTTCGGCTGTAGTAAAGCTCAGGTCTTCACCATAGGCAACTCCCTTTATATTTATGGCATAGCAGCGTACATGGTAGGTCGTTTGAGGAGCCAAACTAGCAATAGAGACATTGAAAACGCCCAATGACACCACGTCAGCAACTTGATGACTACCATCCACGCCAGGGTTGGCCTCCACCCCCCAGCACACCCCCCTTTCGATAAGATCAACACCTCCGTCATCGCTTATGTTTCCAAGAATGTTAGCCGTCGTAGCCGTAACCCCACTTATCACTACAGTGGACACCGATGGCGGTGTTATGATCGAACCCGTCCTGAAATCAATCACTTCGCTGAATCCCGTACCCATGCTGTTCTTGGCGTACGCACGCACATAGTACCGAGTGGACAGCACCAAATTTTCCATGCGGATGGTATATTGCCCCAATCCGCTATTGGCATAGGGTATCGTCTCGTCATCCATCGTAGGGTCTCCGTAAGTGTTCCAACAAATGCCCCTTTCAATGATTTCCTGGCCTCCATCCGTCAACACTTCGCACTTGATGCGATAGGTGGTGCTATCGATTGAAAGGACATTCGAGACGTTAACCGTTGGAGACTCTCCATTTTTTCTCGCCTTCACTTTCAGTTCCTTCCCACCATCAACCGATGATGTGATAATCAAGGACGTAGAATTGTCGCCTGCTGCCAAAGACCTGCGATTTATCTTAACAATTACTGGACAGGTGGCCCCAACATCAACTGTTCCATTAGGTTGTTCTATAGACTCTATCCAATTGACAGTTTTCGTGATGGCGTAGTTAATCGTCCGATTACCTCCGTTAAAGATATTGAATGTCTTTACTTCCTCATTTGCTCCAAAGTCCAATTCCGAAATCTCCTGGCTTTCATTGTCAAAAAGATGCAACGAAGATGGGAGTTTCTCTATTTGGACATCTCTTTGCGTCCGCATTCCACTGTTTACCACAATCTTAAATTGATCGACACAATCGGAATATCCTTCTTTTGTGACATTGAGGAAATAGGTACCAACGGGAACATCCAGAAACTCATACCCGCCAGCACTACCGGTCAACATGGATTTGCCGATAGGCTGAAGCAACACATTGGCATTATCGACAGGTTCACCCGTGGCGGCATCGGTAACTACTCCATAAATGGAACCAGGCTCTTTATTACAGCCAAACAATGCAAATAATACAAATACAGATACTACAAAATTACAAGGATGTATTCTTCTTAAATTCATTATATCCAACTATTTATTTTCTTCCAAATAATTAATCAAAAATGAAACATTTCACTTTTTTTGCTACATACAAAAAGAAAGCGGGGTATCTGTTGCTGGTTGCTCGACTCTTTGGGTCCTGGAAAAACCTGTGCACAACGAACAAACAGTTGGATACCCACGCTTTCAATCGCGGGGCATCTACCGCTGTCTTGTTTCTGCTTGTGCTTATTGAATTTTCCAGGTTCAAAGAGTACAAAAACAAGCTCGGCAAACGCCTTCTTTCAATATGTC
>JAEEGL014243419.1_pt1 | contig 10555 bp, 7 predicted proteins | sample 9134231 | NCBI WGS metagenome assembly JAEEGL01 (sample SAMN16246548, study PRJNA631951) | gut metagenome | biome: gut microbiome; feature: rumen; material: fiber-attached | host: Bos | place: Iran: Karaj | collected 2018-10
GCGGGGGCGCCGGATTCTGTATTCTCGCGATTTTCTATATGATCGTCGTTGATAAGAAACGCGACGTCGGCATATTAAAGTCGCTTGGCGCAGGCGGTTCGGGAATTCTTCAGATTTTCCTTTTTTACGCGCTTGCTCTCGGCGTTATCGGAATGGGACTTGGCATGCTTCTGGCGTTCTGGTTTATCGCGCACATTCAGGAAATCGCCGATTTCCTCTCCAGACTTATGGGACACGAGGTCTTTGACCCGACGATCTACATGTTTACGAAGGTGCCGGCGATAGTCGATCCTTGGACTGTCTTCTGGATCGACGTCGGAGCGCTCTGCGTCGCCGCCGCGGCGAGCGTTTTTCCCGCTCTTAGCGCAGCTCGACTCAAACCGGTCGACACGCTCCGCGTATAAACGACGCGAACTTAAAACGTCGAAGATTTACGACTTTAGAACGATTAGAGACGAAGACAGTGCAAAACGACAACGCGAGAAAGAAGGACGCCGAGATTTTAGCGTCACTACGTAGACGTTCCGCCGACGATCCGTCGCAGGCGACGAACGGCGAACGCGCGACGACGGAAACTCAGGAGCGGAGCGAGTCCCAGAATCGCGCCGACGCGCTCCGAAGATTGCGCGACTCCAAAGGCCCGACTTCTCCGATGAGCGCCGTAAGCCCGACGCTTCGCGGTTTGCGCGAAGAACAGGAGGACAATTTCGCGACGCCGACTCTCCCGGAACAAAGCGTCGTCGACGAGAGCGTCGGCGCTTTAAAACCGACGGCGAAAATTGTTCGCGACCTTGAGTCCGACGACGCGATCGAGAGTGAAATTATGATCGTCTCGGAGCTTTATAAAGGCTACGTGATGGGAAAAAAGAAGGTTCCCGTTCTCCGCGGCGTCAATCTTTCGGCGCATAAGGGCGAATTTCTCGCGGTCGTGGGGCAAAGCGGCTCGGGGAAAAGCACGCTGTTGCACTTGATGGGAACGCTTGACGTTCCGGATTCTGGAACGATTTACTTCGACGGTCAGCGTATCGACAACCTAACGATCGGTCAACGCGACGTTTTGCGCAATCATTTCATCGGAATGATCTTCCAGTTTTATCATCTTCTTCCAGAACTCACGGTATTAGAAAACGTCCTTTCGCCGTTAATGATCCGCGACGGCGTTTTCAACTACATGCGCCGTCGTCGGCGTTACGTCCAAGAGGCGAGCGACCTTTTGGAACTTGTCGGGCTTTCACACCGACTTAAACATCGCCCGAACGAACTCTCCGGCGGCGAGATGCAACGCGCTTCGATCGCGCGCGCGTTGATTTCTAACCCTCGGTTGCTTCTTGCGGACGAACCGACCGGAAATTTGGATTCGAAGGCCTCGGCGAGCGTTCTTGAACTGCTGAGAAAACTCAACGACGAGAAGAAACTCACGGTCGTTATGGTTACGCACGATATGGCGCAGGCGCGCGACGCGGATAGGTCGATACGAATCGTCGACGGACAAGTTGTCGACGAATCGCGTTATTCTTAAAACGTCGACTCCAAACGCGCTTGGACGCGTTGAGAAGCGCCGATCCTTGACGGCGCCGTTCCTTTTCCGATTTTTTTTCTCCGCGCCTAGTCAAAAGGTTGAATTTTAACCGCGCACGATTAGAATGAACGTGTCGGATGGCGCGCGTCGGCTTCGACGTCGCAACCTACGGCTTAAAGGAATATTTTACCCGCCAGAAGGCGTATCGCGCCGAATCGACGGATTCATAGAGTCAGACGAAGCGTTTCGAATAAGATCCCGCGTCGGCTCGGCATTCATGTGAGGCTTGATAAATGTCCATCAAGATTTTTCTGGACGGTCGGTTAGTAGACAAAGAAGACGCAAAGGTCAGCGTCTTTGACCATGGTTTCTTGTACGGCGACGGAATTTTCGAAGGAATCCGTTACTATAACGGCAAGATTTTCCGCGAAAAGCAACATATCGATCGTCTTTGGGATTCTGCGAAGACCGTCAATATCAAGATTCCGATGACGAAACAGGAAGTCGTTAAGGCGATTAATGACACGGTCAAGGCAAATAATTTTACCGACGCGTACATTCGTCTCATCGTTTCTCGCGGCGAAGGCAATCTTGGCATTGACCCGCGTTCTTGCCCCAAACCTTCGGTGATTGTGATTGCGCAGGCGCTGTCGCTTTACCCGGCCGAGTTCTACGAGAAGGGCATTAAGATTGTCACGGCGAGCACGATTCGCAACCCGTCTGATTCTCTCAACGCGCGCGTCAAGTCGTTGAATTATCTCAACAATATTATGGCGAAAATTGAAGCGCATGTCGCAGGTTGCGAAGAGGCGTTGATGCTCAATCATAAGGGCGACGTCTGCGAGTGCACCGGCGACAACATCTTCATCATTAAGAACGGCAAAGTGATAACGCCGCCGATCGACGCTTGTATTCTTGAGGGCGTGACGCGTAACGTCGTCATTGAGATTTGTCAGGAACTTGGACTGGAGTGCGTCGAGGCGGCGTTTACGCGGCACGACGTCTATACCGCCGACGAGTGTTTCCTTACGGGAAGCGCCGCCGAATTGATTCCCGTCGTAGCCGTCGACGGGCGCGAGATTGGCGACGGCAAACCGGGTAAGACCACGCTTCAGATTCTCAGCGCCTTCGCCGACTTTGTTCGACGAGACGATTCGAGAATCGAATGATTCCGTAGTCTCGTTCCGCTTGATCGACATTTCTCCCGCTGGTCGTCTTACGCGTTAAGAGTTCGACCAACGGGATTTTTTTTAACGCGTTGCGAGAACCGACTTTTCAGAACAATGCTTTCGAAAATTACCCTTATCGGATACCGCGCGACCGGAAAATCGAGCGTAGCGAAGCGCCTTTCCGAACTTATGGATATTCCGACGATCGATACAGACGCGGCGATTGAAGAAAGGTCGGGGAAGACGATCGCTCGAATTTTTTCCGAGGACGGAGAACCGTACTTTCGCGATTTGGAGGCGGACGTTGTCGCCGAGTTGCTCGCAGCGCCCGAGTCGCTGATCGTCGCGACTGGCGGCGGCGCTCCGATGCGCGAAGAAACACGTCGGTTGATGAAATCTCGCTCTCTCGTTTTTTGGTTGACCGCTTCGGTCGAGACGATTGCGCGACGTATGACGGGCGACGCGGACACCGCGTCGCGTCGTCCTTCCCTGACAGAGTCGCGATCGCCCGTCGACGAAATCGCGACGGTTCTCGCCGCGCGCGAACCGTTTTATCGTGAAGCCGCGACTTTTGTCGTCGATACGGAAAACAAAACGGTTCAAGAAGTCTGCGACGAGATTTGCAAACTATCGAGAGCCGACTTTACTTGTCGATAGATTCTGTATTTTACCGACTGTTCTAAGAATACGCAGAGAGACAATTTGTGACGCCGACACCCTTTTTTTCACGATATATCGTCGAATGGCTTGCCGCCCAGACGATGACGCGCGCGCAGCAGATGGTCGTCGACGAGGTAAAGTCGCGCGTAGAGTCTGGCGATTTAGGCGATTACGAGGGCGTCCTCTTTAAGGACTCCTTTAGAGGGAGTTCGCCCAAGGATCGTATTGTCGCCGCAGGCGTCGATCTCGGAATCGTCGTCGCGACGAAACGTGAAATCGTCGGTCTTCTGGATAAAATGGGAACGCCAAGTTCCTCCAAAGGGAACGCGTTCAAATATTATTATGGGACCTGGAAAGGGCGCAGGATCGCGATCGTGCAGACCGGCCTGGGGCTCGACGCCGCGCGACGTGGAACCGAAGCCCTCTTACAGGCGTTTCGTCCCGCGCGCATAGCGTCGATTGGCTTTGCCCAAAGCGTCGCGCCGACCCTCAAACAGTTGGCGCTTCTTGCCCCCGACCGTCTTGTCGCCGCCGACGGTTCCGTCGTCGACTTCAGCAGGATGGCGATTGCTGCCCCAAAATCTGACGACGACAATTTATCAGAGCGATCTGAAACGTCGGACGTCGAATCGCAACCCTCGCCAGGCAATTTCGAAACGGAGAAAAACGCGAAGCCTAACCCGTTATTCGAACTTGTGGCAGGGTTCCATTCGGGCGCGCTGTTAAGTCTTAACGAGGGAAAACCGACAGCCGAACAGCGCGTTGGAATCGTCGCGTACGACCATTCCACGTCGGCTGTCGCGGACGCGTGCGCCCAAGCGGGCGCGCCCTTCATGCCGTTGCGGATTATTTACGACGTCAAATCGCTCCAGACGAGTCGCGTGGCGGTTAACGTTGTGAAGAGCAACCAAACTTTCGCACGGTCCCTTGGCGCGCTTGTCGGCGCGACGTTGAACAAACCGTCGTCGCTCGTCGACGTATATAAAATCAAAGAAGAGGAACTTAAGGCTGCGGATAAACTTGCCGACGCCGTCTGTCGCATCCTTGCCGCCGTCGTCGTCCCAGCGGGACGCCAGTCTTAAACGTTTTTTTGCCGCCGAAACGCCGTGTAAAAGCACGCGCCTGTCGCTGAAGATTTCCGATCAAAAAAGAAGGGACTGAGTCGTATGAGTTTCTTTTCTGAAACGCTCCGACGCTTAACGCAAACAAAACGCCAAGCGCCTTCCCCAGAAACGACGAATTTCCCCGACGGAAAAAACGAAGAGTTCCGCAAGGACGGGACGAAAACGAAGACCGTTCTTGTGCAAGACGGACTTGCGATTCTTGCCGCAGCCGGATTGCTTATCTTCAGCGCGGCGGCGCGCGGCGTGAACCTTCTTCTTGCGCTCGGCGCGTTCTTTATCGGTTTCCTGATTGTCGATTATCATTGGGGCGCCAAGACGCTTAAGAAACTCTCCGTTAAACGTAAACTTCCCGGAACAATCTACGCCGGCGAACCGTTTTATGTCGAAATTGAACTTGACGGAACTCGGCGGCGTTCGCCTGCTTGGTCAATCGTCGTCGAAGACGAATGGGAAGACGAGGATTCTCGATTTGCCGTTCCTGAGGCGCTTGCCAAGGAACGAGAGGCCGTTAAACGGGAAGAGACGGCGAAGATTGACAGAAAAAAGAGAAAAAAGGAGAAATCGCGGCGGGAACGGAGAAAATCTTCCGATAAGAAGAAGGCGAGCGTACCTGCCGAAGGCCAAGCGGAGGTTGATCCGATTCCAAGCGCCGTCGCGGACGGAGCGGCTACGATTTGTCCCGTCGTGTATTTTCCGGCGATTAAGTCGACGGAAAAACTCAAGGAATATTATGTCGGCGTAATGACGCGTCGAGGGCGTCGCCGCCTCAAAGGACTGACCGTTTCGACGCGTTTTCCGTGTGGCTTTTACAGAAGTTCACGCGCTTTTGCCGCGCCCGAGAACGTTTTAGTCCTCCCCAAGACGGGTAAGCTAACTCGCGTTTGGGACGCTTATGCGGGAAGTTTAACGCAAGAGACGAGCGTCGCGACAAGTCAGACGTCGCGCGCGCCCGACGAGACGGTTGCGATTCGAGATTGGCGTTCCGGCGATTCGAGTCGTATGATCGCATGGCGAGCGACTGCAAAACGTAACCGACTTCAGTCTCGGGAGTTCGCGAAACGACATACGAGAACGATTATTCTCGTCCTCGACCTATACGTTCCTGCGCCAGATTCGCCGCGAAAAGACGAGCGCGATCCAGAACTTTGGCGTCTCGTCGAGAAGGCGGTTTCCTTTACCGCGACGCTCGTTAAAGAGTGGTCCGTCGCCGACTCGCGGCTTATTTTCGCCCTTAACGGGGGCGAGGTCTCCGAGTCGGGCGAGATTGAGCGAAGTTCTGAATGGAACGAGATTCTCGGCGGCGGGTCGACTTTGAGCGTGGCGTCGCGTCTTGCGGTCGCCGTCGAGACGCATGAAGACAAGCTTGAAGAACTCCTAGGAGGAGCGAGCGCGCACGCGCCACGAGACGCGCAAATCGTCGTCGTGTCCATTGCGCGAAATCGCGAATCGGCGTTCCGTTCGTCTGACGGTTTACGTCGGATCGCGTCCGTCGATCAGAGCGCCGCGCTTTTGGTCGACGTGTCGTCGGAGGTTTTTGATCAGTATTTTGAATGGAATTCCGACTTCGACATGGTTGCGAAGTCGTAGTCGTTCCCACGACATGGCGTCGTCGGAGCGCCGGTTTTAACGAAGGGTAGAGGAACACGACGATGTCGACAAACGCGGCGAACGACCGGCGAAACGACGAGCCTGACGCTCTTTTGGACGATGATTTCGCCTCCGAGCCGCTTTCTCTTTTCGAAGAGTATATGCTGACGGACAATTCTCCGCAGTATCGTATGGAGCCGGCGATATATCTTTACTTTCGTGGAACGCTCAACCGTGAAGTTGCGCGTCGGACGTTCCATGAGGTTCTGAAGCGACACCCCTTTTTGCGAAGTCGCGTCGAGAAAAGGCGCGGGCGTTTCTTCTGGGTTCCGTCGGAAACGCCGCCAGAGGTTGTTTTCGTCGATTACGACGCGAGTCCTAAGGACGTTTTCAACGAAAGCGACTGTCCTTGCCTTCGTCCGATCAAGATTTTCGACGAACCTGGGTTTCGTGTCTACTATATCGAGTCGAAACGAGAAAACTGGACGCGTTTGGTTTTACAGTTTCACCATGCTGTCGCCGACGGGATCGGCATGCTACAGGCTCTCGACGAATGGTTGACCCTTTATGCTCGCGAGGTTGGCGACGTTTCTCGCGACACGACGCTTCCCGAGCTTAATCAAGCGGCTCTCGCCGAGCGTCGGCGAATCGGTTGGAAGTTAAGGTCGTATCTAAGGAATTACTGTCATACTGGGCGCACGACGAGGCAGTATCTTCTTTGCCTTCCGCGTCCGCTTGTTTCTGTCGGCGCTTTCAACGACGTCGAACCTGAGACCGACTCGCCCTTCGTGACGACGACGAAACTATCGCGCGCGGAGACGACCGCGTATCTCCGCCGCGCTAAAACGATTGGCGCGACGGTGAACGACGCGTTGCTCGCCGACTGTTTTCGCGCAATGGACAAATGGCTGACCGACGTTATGCACGACGAAAAGAACGGACGCATGCGCGTTATGGCGCCGATTAATATGAGGACGGCGAACAATCGTCGCGCGCCCCTCTCCAACGTCGTTTCCACCGTTTTTATCGATCGATCGCGGCGTAAGTCGTCCGTTCCGGGCGATTCTCTCCTTAAAAGCGTCGTTTCAGAAATGCAGTGGGTTAAAAAGAAAGATCAACGCTACGTCTTTCTGCTGATTTTGAGAATCTTACGCTGTATTCCCGGTTCCTTGAAGCTAGCGCTAAGGTCGTCGGCTTGTCGTTCGACGTGCGTACTGTCGAATCTTGGACGAGTTTTGGAAGCTTCGTCCACGCGGAAAGACGAGAACGGCAGGGTGGTTCTCGGGGACGCGACGCTTGAACGCGTGGAGGCGGAGGCGCCGATCCGTTATAAAACGGCGCTCTCCGTCGTCGGTTTAACCTACGCCGGAGAGCTTAATCTTTGCGTTCACTACGATTCGCGCCTTATCACGAACGATCAGGCGCGCGAGTTTGCGCGAATTTACCGTGAACTTCTCTTATGACGTCGTCGTTTGACGCGTTCACTTCACTGTGAATCGACGCGTCGTCTTAGCGGTTTTACCGTCGAGCGTCGCGACAAATTCGAGCGTGTTTTCTCCGACGGGAAGGTCGGGGTTGCTCTTGAAGAAGCCTTCTTTGTCGACTTCGACGGGATCGCCGTTAATCGTGACGGTCGCGCCGGGCGTCGTAACGCCGTAGATTTCAAAGAGCGTCGGACCAACGAAGACTGTCGCGCCGTCTGCGGGATACGTTTGAACAAAGAGTTTGACGGGGCCCGTTAGGTTTTTGATCTCATTGACCGCGTCCATTCGCGCTTTATTGACGACGTTGACGTCCAAGGTCGAGGTTGTGACCGACGGGAGGACGCGACGCGCTATTTCCATCGCGCGGCTCTTCGGTTCAATAAACCATGTCTTTTCGGGGGCGAATTCCTGCTTGAGCGCGGAGGTTTTCGCTTCGAGCAACTTCAAATATTCAAAATCTTCGACGCTTTCACGTTCGATTTCCCAGCGAATCGAATCGAGCGGTCCTCCGTCGCCAGGGTAGACGACGTGCGAATCGCCGGGGCCCCATTGTCTCGCGGGAGGACCGAAGGGATCGCCCTGCCAGTAGTTGTAGCCCCAATGGAGATAGCCGACGAGGTCTTCCGTGTAGTTGAGCCAATGAAGAGCGCGCACGCGGACGCCCGGCAGGTCGATGAAGCGGTTCGGATATGTCTCGCCGAAAGGATGGCAGCAGATGTAATACCAGAATTCGCCTTTGTCGCGTCGCGCTTCAAAAGCAGATCGCCAGCGGTCGAAGTGGCTGAGTTTGGGAACCCAGACGTCGAGGCAGTCTTCAAAGTGAATCGCTTCGATCGCGTCGATCTGCTTGAGTTTGGGTTCAATCGCTCTGACCTTATTAGAAGCCTCGCGCCACGAGTCGACGTCAGGTTGATACGGTTCGTCGGCGATGTGAATCATCGCGCGATCGAAGAGGTCGCGTTCTCGCAGATGGTCGCAGAGCGCCTTGAGAACGGGAGGAAGCCATTCGTCGATTCCAAGACTAACATTCTCCTTCTTTCTGGCGTCATAGACCGTGACCCCGCGAAAACTAACGACGTGATCCGTTCGATCGATTCCGCCGATGTGGTTGAGTTCGATTCGGTCGAGAACGTGATGTTTGAGCGCGAGATCAAGAAGTCTGTCAAGATTCTCAAACGTAACGTCCCAACTTCCGTCTTCTCGAATCGACGCTTTGACGAAATCGCCCGGAACCCAATAGACGTGCAACACGTTCTGATAATGCTCGTCCATGTCCTGGAGATATTTCTCTAAAATCGTCCAGTATTCTTCGCTGAGGAAGTCGACTTTATGTTGGACGGCGATATTGCCCGGCGACCACCAGTTTGTCGCGTACAGACTGCGCTTGTCAGAGAGTTGGAAGGGAAAGACTTCGAGTTCGACGGGAATCTCTTTGACGAGATCGCCTGCGACGACCTTTAGCGTCCCGGCGTAGTTTCCGCTCGGCGTCCCAGGGGGAACGAAGAGGGTTATCCAAGCGCTTCGAGACTCGTCTTTCGGAAGCGCGAACGTCGAACGGTCGTAGAGAATCTCGGGGACGTCGCCAGGAGCCTTGAGCGTTACGATACTGTCGGCGCTAGGCGTGTTGTGTTCGATGTGAATTGTTCCAACTTCGCGGATACGGAGGTTCTCCGCCGTGACGAGACCGTTTTGCTCGACGCCCGTAAGGGACGAGATTTCGAGTTTGACGGAGTCTAGCGCCGCGTCGGATCGAAGTCCGATTTGCGCGGATTCATATTCGTTTCCGGCCGCTTTAAAACGAATCGGAGTCTCTTCGCCAGCAGGCGTCTCCGGAAAGATTTTGTCGCAGACGTCCGCCTGCCAAACGGAGATTGTTTGGCCGTAAACGACGGCGCACGCGCACAGCGCCGCCGACGCGGCGAGAACGGACGCCGCGCGCCTTGTAAAAAGCCAGAGTTTCATAGGAGTTTCTCCTTAGGGTGAGCGTTGAAAAGAGACGGCGTGAAAACCAGAGGCTCCGCCTCTTTCGTTAATTTTATCAGGTTCGCGGCTAAGTTTCCAGCGTTTAGATCGAAGCGGCAAAAGATCGTTGGAAAGTCGTTGGCGCGGCGCCCCTCGATTTTATTTCTCCGGAGCGTATAATATCCGCGACTCTTTCGTGGTTTGACGCTCGACGTCGACGACGAATCCAAACAATTAGCGAATCAAATTTTACGCGTCAAATATTGCCAAAATAAACTACAAGGAAAGACAGCCATGACCGTTGAACGTCAACCGAATCTTAAGGCGACCGACAGAGAGGTTTACGATCTTATTCAGAAACAGGCGAATTACGAGCGCACGACGCTCAAGATGATCGCCTCGGAGAGCTATGCGATCGAAAACGTTCTTGAAGCCTGCGGTTCCATTCTCACGAACAAGTATGCGGAAGGCTATCCTGGCGCGCGCTATTACGAAGGGAACGAGTTCGTCGACCAAATTGAGAACCTTGCGATCGAGCGCGGCAAGGCTCTCTTCGGTTGCGAACATATGAACGTTCAGCCGTATTCCGGCTCGCCCGCGAACAACGCCGTGTACCGCGCGTTGCTCAGCGTCGGCGATAAGATCATGGGCGTTCCCGTGTCAGACGGCGGGCACCTTACTCATGGTTGGAAGGTGAGTTTCTCTGGAAAAGATTACGTCCAGATTCCTTACCGTCCGAATCAGGAAACCGGTCGTCTCGACATGGACGAGGTTCGCGAAATCGCGCGTCGCGAACAGCCGAAGCTTATCTGGGTCGGCATGAGCGCCTATCCTTTCAAACTTGATTACGCCGCTTTTGCTTCGATCGCGGAAGAGGTTGGCGCGTATCTTGTCGCCGATATCGCGCACATCAACGCGCTCATTATCGCCGGCGTTCATCCGGATCCCGTTCCGTACTGCGACGTCGTGACAAGCACGGCTCACAAGATGCTACGCGGTCCGCGCGCGGGCTTCATCATGTCTAAGGTCGAGGACCGTTATCACGAAAAA
>JAEEGL014941389.1_pt1 | contig 10555 bp, 8 predicted proteins | sample 9134231 | NCBI WGS metagenome assembly JAEEGL01 (sample SAMN16246548, study PRJNA631951) | gut metagenome | biome: gut microbiome; feature: rumen; material: fiber-attached | host: Bos | place: Iran: Karaj | collected 2018-10
ACACAGGGTATTGCAGACTGGTTCCAGCCACCTCGCTGGCAATCGACTTGTAGTACCACCAAGAGAACTTTGGTATGAGCATCGTCTTGCTACCTCCATCGGTCAAGAAATAGTGGATAGTCTTCTTCAGCAAGTCTTCAGCACCATAGCCCAACAGAATCTGTTTTTCGTTGATGTCATACAGCTCTGAAAGGAATTCCGAAAAGATGCTCTTCTTACCCTGGTCGTAGATACGGGTATAGAAGCAGAGTTTACCGATGTCAAAGTTTTTCAGAGTGGAGACAACCTCCTCTGATGGTTCGAAATTGAACTCGTTGCGGTCCAAAAAATTCATATTCTTTTGTGTTTTTTGATTTCGGTTGCAAATATAGTAAAAAAATCCTTCTTATGCAGAAACTATGCACTTATTTCATCCACTCACCCCCTCATTTCCACTCTCGGAATCATCTGTTTTTCTTGCAGAGTGACAAATCAACGAATAAAACGCGAGTTCGTGCTCATAATAATTCTCTACTTCACATGTACTGGCGCTCTCATTTGTTTGTCCTGTTGCTCTCATTTGATTATACTGAAATGCCGAGCCCTCATCGTAGTTCTGCCGAACCTTCGCTATCGCAACGCCGAAAGCTCGGCAAGTCGATGCCGAACCTTCGGCAACTAGTTGAATCCAAAAGAACGCCTCAGTGAATCCTCTCATACACTTCAGACAATCCCCTAAAAGACCGCAGCGTGTCTTCTTTCAAGAACCGTGGATACGATTGCGGATAACCATATAATTCTTTGACGACTTTCATGTCCCGAACTCGCGCAATAATAGAAAATCCCCACACCGAAAATGGTATGGGGATGATATTGCATTAACAAAGGCGCATGTCTATGATACTATAGCATTTCATCTAAGCGCTCAACGAAAGCAGTTGACATGTAGTGTGGAATGTCAGAGAAATCGTAATGTCTTCGGTCATTAGTCACAATATAGTCGCAAGCTGCAGACTTGGCGCATTGATATTGTAGCATGTCCTCGAAGTCCTTTACTGGTTGTGCTATGGCATTCAGTACCTCCTGTTTCCCTAACGGCAAAATTTCTACTATGTTGGCCATCTGCCTCAAAGCGTCGTACTTCTCTTCTTGAGTGTGGCCTTTAATGATGTAAGCCATGTTGGCGAAACTGAGCGAAGAAGCAAACAATAATGCCTCGCCCGAAAAACCACATGCGAAGATTTGTTCTGCATTGTCAGCACCTATGCGGTTGTCAATGTAGTCAATCAAAATATTAGTATCAAGAAATATGCGTTTCATCGTTCCATGATATGTGCTAAGTGTGAGTCTTGTGCCATATCTTCCTCGCTGATGTTCACCATGCCGCGCAGCTTCTTGAATTCCTCGGGCACCTGTCGCTTTGCTTTTGGCTCCTCCATTGATTCGGTGAGAAACGTCACTACAATCTGCTTCTCCTCACGAGTCATCTCTTGCATCAGTTCAATGTATGGTGCCATTCGTGTCGATTTCATTCTCTGAATTGTAGTCATAATCCTTCTGTGTTTGATTTGTTGCGACAAAAATACGCAAAAAAAGTTGAAATGACGGAATAATATGAATAAAAAAACAAAATAAAGAGAATTTTGTCCCTCCTTCGCCGAAAAGACAAAATCTTTCTTTCGAATAACTTGTAAATCACAATTTTTCCATATCTTTGCACGGCATTTGTGCGAATAATCTACTGAGAAACTTTAATCAATTAGGCAATATGAAAAAGATTTTACTAATGGTTGTAGCCGCCATAATGGTTACGATGAACATGAATGCCCAGGAGCAGGGCGAGTTCAGCTATAAGACACGATTTGGTGGTGCTTTATCAACGTTCACGAACAACAGCGATGCCAAAAGCAAGTTGGGTTTGGAATGGAGTTTTGGTGCAGACTATATGTTTACAAACAACTTTGGTCTGAGTTTGGAAATTCATCATGAGTACCTTGGTGCCAAGTACAAGGAAACTAACAAGCGCGTTTCGGTAGATTATGTTGGTGTGCCTCTTCAGGCTAAGTTCTACATTGTGCCTTGGTTGGCTGTGCAGGCTGGTCCACAAATCAGTTTCCTCCTCAGGGGTAGGTATAACGGCAACAAGGAGCACATGGGAATAAAAGTGAGAGACGGATTCAAGCCTGTTGAGTTTGCCGTGCCTGTTGGCTTGTCGTTTGAGCCTCAGATTGGTAGCTATGGTGATAGACTGCTCATCGATTTCCGTTACCGCTTAGGACTGTCTAAAGCCAACAAGGAGCCTTATAAGAATGAGGACTTCCGCAACAGTGCTTTCATCCTCACGTTTGGTTACTTGACAGATTTCTTTAACTAATACGTCAGTTCGTGATAATAAACAATTTGGGCAGCACCTCTCATTGCAGGGTGCTGCCCAAATTGTTTTTTGCTTTTCCTGGCTCTTGGCTTTAGCGTTGGCTTACCATCTGGATTGAAAAGCCAAAGCTAAAGCCAATGCCAAGGTCTCGTTATTTGTTCCACACTTTCTTGCCGTTCTTGATGACGATGCCTCGGTAGTTCTCGTCAACTCTTTGTCCAGCAAGGTTGTAGATGTAGCCGTTGTCGTTGCGAGGTGTGAAGGTCACATCGTCGATGGCACTGCTCTGCAGGAGTTTCAGTTCGAGTTTGTCGATGTTGCAGTTAGCGCCGTTGATGGAGATGCGGAAGATGTGCTCGCCTTCCTCCAACGTCTTGTTGATGTTGGCTTTCACCACTTGATAAGTGTCCCAATTGCTGTTTCCAGTCTGTGGCACATTGATTCTGCAGAGAGTAGTGACCTTGCCATCCTCCACGAGTCCGAGTGTGAATGCAGAGCCTGTAACACCCGACGAAACGGTTGCTTCGCAGGAGTATGTACCTGCCTCAGTCACGTTCACGGTGTATTCAAGCCATTCGCCAACAGCCGTGTAACCGATGACGGTGCCTCCGTTACCCTTCACGAGGTCCACACCTTCGCCGTCAGTGCGGTAGGAAGCTGCATCGCCTTGGTTTTCGGAGTCGGAGTCGTGGAAGGTGAATCCTTCGCCACCCTTATCGAAGTTCTCTGCCTGGATGACACCTGGCATGGCGATGATGCCTTTGTAAGGAACGCGCTTGTTGTTCACCTTCAGTGAGTATTGAGCAATTTTCGACTGTTTGCCCTCAGCATCGGTGGCAATGGCGGTGATGGTGTAGTTTCGCTTTTCGGTAGGCTTGAATGTCGTTTCGAAAGGTTCTGCCGTCACTTTCCTCAGCAGCACATTCTCCACATAGAAGCTTACGCTGGCAATCGTGCTGTTTGTTGACGAGGTCGTTGCCTTCAGCGTGGTGTTCGTGTTGATGGTAGCTGGCGAAGGATCGGCTGAGAGAGCGATTCGGATATTGTTATCCACTTCGATGTGGCGGAATACAATCTTGTCGATGTTGCAGCTACCACCCGTGATGTTGATGCGGATGATTTGCTTTCCTTCCTCCAATGGAATGCTCAGTCGGCCATGCACAGCCTTGTAAGTGTCCCAGTTGTTAGCCTGTACGCAAGGCACGCTGAGAGCATCGGTCAGTGGTGTGAGACCATCCTCGGTGTTCAGAGAAAGACTGAACGACGATGTGGTGGCACCCGACGAAACGTATGCATCGTAAGAGTAGATGCCAGCTTCCGTCACGTTGACCGTGTACTCGAGCCATTCGCCTGTAGCCGTGTAGCCAATGGCATAGCCTCCGTTGCCCTTCACGACATCCACACCACCACCGTTCGAGCGATAACCAGATGCATCTCCTTCCACTTTCGAATCGCTGTCATGGTATGTGACACCTTCACCACCTACGTCGAAGTTCTCAGCCTCCAATGTGCCTGGCAATGCAATATCGCCACTGAAGGAAGAACGTGGATTGTAGGCTGTGAATCCTGACAAGCGTTCATATTTCGAACCGTCGGTTGCCACGACAATGGCCTTGATGTCGTGCTTGCCCAATGCGGTTGGTGTGTATTCCACCGTGTAAGGTTCCTCGGTCAGCGTCTGATAGAGTTTGTTCTTCACATAGAGGTCAATGTGGTCGATGATTTTGGTTTTCAATCGCGCATTCACGGTGATGGTCATCGTCTCCTCCTTCGTTACGCTCAGCGACTGAGGCTTGACATACACCGAAGCTTCCTTCACCATGCCTGGGAAAGGACTCTTGGCGTTCTTGGCGGCATCCGTCTTCATGTACTCACGCAGCCATGCCATGGCAGGACGGTCCTTGCCGTCTCGGATGATACCCGAGTTGCCGTCCGTGGTCCAAGTGTGTCCGTAGATATATCCCCAAAGGGTGATGCCGGCGCAATAGTCAGCTTCCCACATGTAAGGAATCTGCTCCTTGTAGCGTTGCAACTGCAAGTTGTCGTCGCTCGTACCAATGTCGTACTCCGTGCTGTACATCGGCATCTTGAGCGCATTCTGAATTTCCTGCATGGCAGACTTGAAATTGTTCACATTCATGTCTGTCAGGTCGTGCGACTGACAGCCGTAGGCATCGATAGGTGCACCTGCGTCGCGCAGTGTTCTGACAAGGTTGATGAACTCCGTTCGTTGCCATTGGAAGGTGTTGAAGTCGTTGTAAATCAGAATGGCATCAGGCCAGCGCTCATGTGCCATCTCGAAAGCTTTGATAATCCAGTCGTAGCCCGTCTTTCCGTCGCCACCGAGTGCAGCCTTATAAGGAGCAGGCGCATGACCAGGCACTGCCTCGTTCACCACGTCAATCAGAGGCAGATTAGGGTAGTGCTTCTTCACGGCATCCATCCACTCCACAATAGCTTTGTACTGCTCACTCGTGGAGAGGTTGTCCATCCAACCAGGATACTGCGAACCCCAAATGAGGGTGTGGAACTTGAAAGGGAAATTGTGATTCTTGGCATAGTTGTAGGCATTGTCGCAGCCGCCCCAGTTGAAACTGCCACGGCGTGAACCCTCGATAGATGCCCACTTCGATTCATTCTCCGGAGTAATCTGATTCCAGAGAGTGTAGAACTTCTCATTGCCGTAATCCACTTGATAGCCTGTGGTGATATTACCCAAGAACTTGTCGGGGTTCGACGACAGTTGGGCATGTACTTGCGTGCAAAAGAGGCACGCCACCAGAACCGTTGTTAAGCGAATAGTTTTCATCTTTGATATTCTTTATTGATAAATTAATATTCTTGGACTCAGTTAGTTGAAAGGCTCATTTATCAGTAAAGGAAGGAATAGTTAGGAGTCCCTCGATGTCATCATCGAGGATTTCGTGGTAAAGTTATGCCTTTTTTTGCAAACGAACAAAAAATGGCGTAAAAAGATACCTGAAAAGCCGTTTTTTAATCATGAAAAGCAACTATTGCCGATACAGCGCTCTGAGCTGGTTGGCAATCTCTGCGCGGTTGAATAGCGTGCGGGCGTATTGATTGCCTTCAGTGGCAAGTCGGTGATGGGTTTTGCTGTCAATGAGGAGTTTTTCGATGCAATGGCAGATGTCCATGTAGTCGTAAGGGTTGGCAAAGAGAGCGCCCTTTCCACCAGCTTCGGGCAATGACGACACATTACTGGTCACGACAGGACAACCTTGCAGCAGTGCCTCCACTACTGGTAAGCCGAAACCTTCGTAGAAAGATGGATAGACAAAAACGCGAGCACAGGTGTAGAGGGCTTGCAGACAGCGGTTGTTGATGTTGCGCTGAGGGAAGATGATACGCTTTTCCAAATGATGTTCGCTGATGTAATTCAGCACTTCTTGTTTGTAGGCTGTGCTACCACCGACTACAATGAGCGGAATCTGCACATCCTTCGGCAGTTTTTCCACAGCTTTCACAATGCCCAAGAGGTTCTTTCGACTGTTGATGGAACCCACATAGAGCAGGTAATCCTGCGGCAGACATTCCACATTTTTTTCTGCAATGATTCGCGCCTCCTCGGGTGGAATGGGGGAGTAGAACAGTTTTTGTACGGGTTGGTAAATCACGCTGATGCGACTTTCCTCCACGCCATAGAATTTCATCACGTCACGCTTGGTCGATTCGCTGATGGCGATGATGTGGTCGGCATGACTGCAGGCATAACGCCACTTCAGGTCGTAAATCTGTCGGTCGATCCAGTGATACATGTCGGGATAGGTGCGGAATGCCACATCGTGGATGGTGACGATGCTGCGGATGCCGTTGCGCTTCAGACCGACGGGCAGTTCGTTGCTCAGTCCGTGGTAGATACCGATGCCGTTCTGTTTCAGACGGGAAGCGATGCCGAAACTGCGGTCGAAGGCACCGCCAAGCTTGATGGTGTGGCAACGCTCATCGCGCATAAAGGGATTGGTTTCTGCACATTCCCTAATGCGTGGCGAGAGCAACCAGTATTCGTCTTCCTCGTCTGTCTCCCGAAGAATGTCGATGGTGGTGCGGCTGTAGTTGCCCAACCCCGTGAAATTCAGAAAAAGCCTTTTGGCATCGAATGCTATGTGCATGATGAACAAGTGTTTTTGAATTTGCTAAATTACATCTTTTTCCCTAATCCTCAAAATATAAAACGATTTTCTTTGCAAAACTTTTGATTTATGGCTGGGAGTTATTAAATTTGCACGAAGAAACTATAATATTATAAATGTATGAAAAAAATCATTTCGCTTCTCAGTGCAGTCCTCGTTGCAGTTGGTTTGCAGGCTGCCAATCCCGTGAAAGTAACAGTGTCTAACTCGCTCAATTCGGCTCGCACCCAGGAAATGGTGGAGATTCCGTTGGCAACGCTTCAGAAGAATCTGGGCAACACCAACCAGTTCATCGTCACCGATGCTGACGGCAAGGAAGTGCCTTCGCAGCTCACCTACGACCAGAAACTGATTTTCCAGCCAGCCGTGGGCGCCAAGGGCAAGTCGGTCTATTACGTGAAACCTGGCATCCACAGTTTCTATGAGCCTCGCGTCTTCGGTCGCCAGTTCCCAGAGCGTGTCGATGATATGGCTTGGGAAAACGACCTCGTTGCTTTCCGTTGCTACGGTCCTGCCCTGCAGAAGAGTGGTGAGGGTGCTTGGGGTTACGACATCTGGAACAAGCGCACGTCGAAACTTGTTGTCGCTGAACGCTATGCACAGGAACTCGACAAGGAAATCAGTAGCGTGCGCAGCAAGTTGCAGAAGCTCGGTCAGAACGACTTGGCTGACGATGTTTACAACGCCGTTAGCTATCATGTGGACCATGGCACGGGTATGGATTGCTACAAGGTGGGCCCTACACTCGGAGCTGGCACCACAGCCATCCTCGCCAACAACGGAGCCGATATTGTTTATCCTAAGTGCTACTCCGAATACGAGATTCTCGACAAGGGTCCGCTTCGCTTCACCGTCAAGCTGGTGTATGGCAAAGAAACGCTCAACGGACAGGAATACACAGAGACTCGCATCATCACCCTCGATGCTGGTTCGCAGTTGAATAAGGCTGTTGTGACTTACGATGGCTTGACCAAGGCTACCCCAATCGCAACGGGCATCATCGTTCACAACGAGAACCCAACGGCTTACGTGTTCAACAACACGGCTGCCTATATGGGTTATGAAGACTTGGGCGACCCTAATCAGTACAAGGAGAAGTATCGTGCGAAGCAGAACAAAGACTTCGGCAAGATTTATGTAGGTGCTGTCTATCCACAGAAGCCAGCCAAGATGGAATACCGTGCTGGCGAAGGTCTGCCAGGCGCTTGCGGACATATCCTCGGCATCAGTAACTACAAGCCATCTTCTGCTTACACCTACTATTTCGGTTCGGGCTGGAGCCGCAATCCGAACACAAACTTCCAGTCGCTCACGGATTGGGAAGCTTACCTCTCCCGCTTCGCTCAGCAGGTGAAGAGTCCACTGAAGGTGTCTGTCAAATAATATCTAAAACAGTTCCTTCCCCTTGTCAGTACAGGAAATCATCCACACCATGGCATTGACGCGCATTCCGCGTCTCAGTCTTGTCAGTTCCCGTATGCTCTACGAAGCGATGGGAAGTGCTACAGCTGTGTTTGAGCATCGCAAGCATATCCGTGATGTTATTCCCGAAGCCACCGACAAACTTGTCGAGGTGTTGCAGGATGTGGACGACGCTTTGGAAACTGCCAAGAAAGAATACGACTTTGCCGAGAAGAAACACATCCGTTGCCTTTGCTTCGACGATGAGGCTTATCCGCAGTTGCTGAAGGAATGTCCCGATGCTCCGCTGGTGCTGTATTACTTGGGCAATGCCGATTTGAATGCGCAGCGTGTCATCAGTGTTGTGGGAACGCGTAACATCACTCCAATGGGCAAGGACATCTGTCGCACATTCATCGCCGACCTGCAAAAGGCATATCCCGACACACTCGTCGTGAGCGGTTTGGCTTACGGTGTAGATATCAATGCCCATCGTGCCGCACTCGAGAATGGCATGAACACCATTGGTGTGCTGGCGCATGGACTCGACACCATTTATCCTTCATTGCATCGCCAAACGGCTGCTAAGATGGTGCAGCGAGGTGGACTGCTGACGGAATACATGACGAACACCCGTCCCGACAAGGGCAATTTCGTTCGCCGCAACCGCATCGTCGCTGGCATGTCGCAATGCACCATCGTCGTTGAAAGTGCTGCAAAGGGTGGTGCACTGATTACGGCCGAACTGGCCAACGACTACAACCGGGAGGTCTGTGCCTTTCCTGGTCGTCCGTATGATGAATTTAGCAAGGGCTGCAACCAACTCATTGCGCACAACAAGGCTCGACTCATCACCTGTCTCGATGATTTCCTGGAGACGATGGAATGGCCTAACCCACTGGCAAAGAAAACGCAGGTGGTGCAGCAGGAACTCTTTCCCGAGGTCAGCGAAGAGGAACAGATAATCATCGACTCGCTTCGCAACGTGGAAAACAAACACATCAACCAAATCGTTATCGACACCAATCTCAATGTAGGTAAGGTCACTTCCGCACTTTTCGAACTTGAGCTCAAGGGCATCGTTCAGGTGCTGGGAGGTGCCCGCTACCGATTGGTCATCGCACGATAAAACATCTTTTTCAATCAATCACCCAAGTCTATGTTCCAAGAAAAATATAATTTCCTCAACAGCGATTTCACCAAGAGGAACCAGCGTCCTGTGATTGGCATCACGGGCAACTACGAAAACCAGAAGTGCACGATTGCCGAAGGCTACTATCAATCGGTGCTTCGTGCCGGTGGCATCCCCGTCATCATTCCGCCGTTCCGCATTCCCGACGTGAACGGAAAGAAAGCCCTTCAGGACCTGGAGGACTACCTCGACTCGCTCGACGGCGTTCTCTTCAGTGGGGGTGGCGACATTAATCCGCTACTATTGGGCGAGCAACCCATCCCTCAACTCCATTCCGTCTGCCCAGAGCGCGACGAACAGGAACTGCTCTTGGTTCGTCTGGCTGCCGACCGTCAGATTCCGATGCTCGGCATTTGCAAGGGCATCCAAGTCATCACGGCTGCACTCGGCGGTGAACTCTATCAGGACATCTATTCTCAGGCAGAAGGCGTGAGCATCAAGCACAGTCAGGACATGCCTCGCGAATATGCTTCGCACACCATACAAATCGATGCCGACACCCTGCTGCACGATGTATTCCAGCAGGATGAGTTGGCAGTCAATTCCTTCCATCATCAGGCTGTGAAGTCGGCTGCCCCTGGTATGCGCGTGTCGGCACGGAGTGCGGATGGTGTGATTGAGGCTGTGGAATCCACCGAGTTCAAGTCGATTCTTGCTGTGCAGTGGCATCCCGAATGCTTGGAAGAGAATTTCTCAAGCACTGTGGCCACTGCCAACGTTCCGCTTGCATCAGCCGTCGGTTCTTCCGCTAAGCCCCTCTTTGCCTGGCTCGTCCGCGAAGCCGCATCATTCAAGGCAGCGAAGTGCATCCACGAGCGTGTCCTCTCGCTCGACAGTCATTGCGACACACCGATGTTCTTTGTTCAGAACATCGATTTCGCTTCGCGCGACCCGAAAATCCTTGTTGACCTCCACAAGATGACGGAGGGCAAGCTCGACTCCACCATCATGGTGGCCTATCTCGAGCAGAAAGAGCGCGACGAAGTATCGCTGGAGAATGCCACGGCGAAGGCAAACCGCATCCTCACCCAGATTGAGGAGATGGTGGCAAAGAACTGCACGGCAGTGGAGATTGCCTACACGCCCGACGATCTCTATCGCTTGAAGCGCGAAGGAAAGAAAGCTATCATGCTTGGTATTGAGAACGGCTACGCCATTGGCAAGGACCTCTCGAACGTGGAAAAGTTCCGCAAGCGTGGCGTAGTTTATATGACGCTCTGTCACAATGGCGACAATGATATTTGTGACTCTGCCCGAGGCAACCATGAACACAACGGCGTGAGTGAATTTGGTGAGAAGGTCATCCAAGAGATGAACCGCGTGGGCATGATGGTGGACCTCAGTCATGGTGGCGAGAAGAGTTTCTACGATGCCATCGACATCAGTGCCTTCCCAATCGTTTCTTCCCACTCATCCGCTCGTGCCCCTTGCGACCACCCTCGCAATCTCACCGACGAA
>JAEEGL015162838.1_pt1 | contig 10555 bp, 7 predicted proteins | sample 9134231 | NCBI WGS metagenome assembly JAEEGL01 (sample SAMN16246548, study PRJNA631951) | gut metagenome | biome: gut microbiome; feature: rumen; material: fiber-attached | host: Bos | place: Iran: Karaj | collected 2018-10
AGGAATGACAGGATATGGATAACAAACCGCAGAAGATCTATTCCGAAGAATATAAGGCAACATACTGGAGCAATGAATTCAGATCGTTTAGGGCTTTTTGCTATGTGCCCGATAATGACCTTGAAGACGGCGTTTTGAATTTCGGGTTCACAGCGCCGTATCTGATCGTTTTTGCTCCATTTGGCCCCGATATCGACAGTGCACATGAATTTGCTGTTTCACACGGATTTGAGGCGCTTGCAAAGAAGTATGCGACCTCGGTGCTTTTTATATATCCGCCTGAGGGTAAAAGCTGGCAAGATGCTCCTTCGGACATGATAGACGTGATATTTGAGGAGTCAAGGATACATCAGTATTATGACAAGGGGATTGTCGAAGCTCATAACAGATTTACCGGAAAACTTGACGGTTACTATATCCGCGGAGCAAAGTACCGTATGTGCCTCTACGGATACGGTGAATCGGCTGACTATATAGGCAGGAACTGCATAAAGCACTTTGAGGGCGAAGGAATGTGGGGAAGAGCAGACTGCTCGCCCACGGTATGTATCCTCTCGGGGTTATCCGCCATTCCGCAGATAGAGTGTGATGATATCCCGATAGTGTCTGTCGGAAATACCGAAGAAGTAAATACATATATTAAAAAGAACGCCAGATACACATTTTTTAAGGAAAAAGAGGATGTGCCGGGTGACCATGATACTTTCATCAGGCACTTCCGCCGCATGATAACGAGGCTTGAAAAGGATCCCGACACCGAAAAGGAAGGCCTTATCACCGAGTTTGGAACGATCAATGTCAGGACTTCTCCCGACAATGAGCGGTTTAAGGATAAGAGCGAGCATCCGATGGGTTATTTTGCTTTTTACCGCAAAGGAGCATTTGATAACGGTCCGGTTCCTCTTCTTATGTGCTTTCACGGAGGCGGAGACAGTGCCCTTTATATCGCTAATATGGCAGGATGGACATCTATATGTCTGCGCCACGGATTCCTGCTCGTATGCGTTGAAGACCATGTGGATTCGACGGCAACCGAAGCGATAGAGCTTATTGAGTATATAAAGTCAAAATACCCCGTTGATAAGAACAGGATCTACTCGACCGGCTTTTCAATGGGCGGATGCAAGACCTGGGATATGGTGCAGGAGTATCCGGATGTATTTGCTGCAGTCGCTCCTATGGATGCAACATTTGAACTGGGGCTTAACATGTTCGGAAAAGAAACGTTAAAGCCAATAAATACAGGTGTTATGGTTCCGGTATTCTATTCAGGGGGAGAAAAGACACCGCTTCCGGAGCTTCCTTTTCAGGCACAGAAGTGCCTGGACCGTATGGGCTATGTCCTAAAACTCAACGATGTACCCGTCTGTTATGATGTAAAGCTTGAAGAAGCGGACAAATGGGAAAATCCCATATGGGGGATAAGCGGAGATAAAAGGGTAGTCACTCATGATCCCTACTGGGACGGAAATCTTACGATAGAATTATTTGAGAGCAGCAACGGTAAATGCTATTGTGCGTTTTCAAGCATAGACAATCAGGGACACGAATGCAGGGAACATACCTGTGAGAACGCATGGCGGTTCCTCAGCTCATTCTGCCGTGATGATAACGGTAATATCGTCGGCGGTGATATAAATGATATTTATAACTGTTTTACATTTTAAAGGAGAACTATGATGAAAGATCTTATGGATAAGGCTGATATCATGTGGCTTGATGATCCTGAAGTGATCGGGGTCAACCGGGTCCCTGCACACAGCGATCATGAGTTTTTTGCAGATGAGGAAGAGTATCGCAGCCAAAAGAGCTCGCTTATCGAATCTCTGGCCGGAGAGTGGAAGTTCATCTATTCCGAATCTGCCTTAAAAAGACCTGCGGATTTTTATTCGTGGGATCTAAGCGACGGGGCCGTTGCTTCGAAGTTTGATACGATAACCGTTCCCGGACATATCGAGATGGCAGGATATGACAAGCTTAACTATGTAAATGTGATGTATCCATGGGACGGTCATTATTTCAGACGCCCGCTTGATAAAGACGGCAGGGCACATCTGACCGGAACATTTGCCAAAGCAGATTATAACCCGGTGGGATCTTATATCAGGGAATTCGATATTCCTGCCGGAATGAAGGACAGGGATCTGAGACTGCGCTTTGAAGGTGTTGAGCAGGCGTATTATGTCTGGCTCAACGGAACCTTTATAGGATACAGTGAGGACAGTTTTACCGCCCATGAATTTATGATAACTGATGTTATCAAAGAAAAAGGCAATGTTCTTGCTGTTGAGGTTCACAAGCGTTCTACAGCAGCTTTTCTGGAAGGACAGGATTTCTTCAGGTTCTTCGGAATATTCAGGGATGTAAAGCTGATCGCCACCCCGAACGGACATATCGAAGATCTAGATATCAAGCCGATATTAAATGACGATTTAATATCCGGGAGTATTTCGACGGTTCTTCGGATCAGAAATGCATCGGGAAGTATCAGGATCGAACAGAAAATACTGGATACGGATAATAAGGAAATAATAAAGAGTGAGACTGCGCTTGAAAATGCTTCAGGGGATGATATCAGGGAACTGAGTATTCCGTCTCTGGAGCTTAAAGGCATTCTTCCCTGGGAATTTAAAAAGCCGAACCTTTATACAGCAGTGTATTCGGTGTATGACGGTGAAGGGACACTTATCGAAGTCGTACCGTACCGGATCGGATTCAGAAAACTGCAGATCAGGGATAATGTCATATACCTTAACGGTCACAGGCTCAGGATCTGCGGAGTGAACCGGCATGAATGGAACCCTTCGGGGGGCAGGTGCATTACCCTTGATGATATGAAAAAAGATATGGAGCTTTTCCATAAAAATAATATCAACGCTGTCAGGACATGTCATTATCCCGACAGGATAGAATGGTATTACATGTGCGATGAAGAAGGCATATATATGATGGCCGAGACCAATATGGAGACTCACGGATCATGGATGAAGCTTGGCATGATAGAGCCTTCCTGGACCGTTCCGGGAAATGATCCGGTATGGGCAAAGGCTGTTCTTGACCGTGCAACCAGCAATTATGAATGGTTTAAGAACCACACGTCGGTTCTGTTCTGGTCACTGGGCAACGAATCGTTTGCAGGTGAGGCCATAGCCGGCATGCATGAGTATTTCAAATCGAAAAATGACGGCAGATTAATACATTACGAAGGTGTTGTAATGAACCGGGAGGGCTACGAGAACAGGATATCAGACGTTGAGAGCCGCATGTATGCCAAACCCTGGGATATCGAAGAGTATCTTGACAATTCACCGAAGAAGCCTTTCATTTTGTGCGAATATATGCACTGCATGGGTAATTCTCTCGGAGGCTTCAGCTCATATATGGCGCTTTTTGATAAATATGACAGTTTTACGGGCGGATTTATCTGGGATTTCATAGACCAGGCCATATATGTTACCGATGAGGTGACAGGTAAAAAGGTTCTCCGGTATGGAGGAGACTTTGATGACAGACCGTCCGATAACGAGTTTTCGCAGAACGGGATCATTTTTGCCGACAGGACAGAGAAACCGGGTGTTCAGGAAGTGAGGTATTTCTATGGAAAATACAACTCTTAAGATAGTATATGCAGACAGCCATCTTGGCGTAAAAGGAGATGGTTTCGAATACCTTTTCTCATATCAGATGGGCGGATTGTCCAGCTTTAATAAGGACGGGATCGAATGGATGTACAGGCCTCCGAGACCGGCCCTGTGGCGTCCTGTTACCGATAATGACAGAGGTAATTTTTTTCATCATAAATCGGGAATGTGGCTGGCAGCCGATGCCTTTATAAAGGCTGATAGTGCAAGTGTCTGCATTGACGGTGCGTCGATACCCCTTCCTTTGGGACCTTATAACAACAGTTTTACCGGGCAGGAAACGGCACACGAAGCCAAAATAACTTTTGTTTACAAAACCATCACATCTCCCTCAACTGATATAGATATATCATATACAGTAACTTCGGACGGCAGGATCAGGGTCGACGGTCTTTTCCACGGCCAGAAGGGCCTGCCCGAGCTTCCTGTTTTCGGAATAAGGATGATCATGCCGACGGTAGCGACAGGATTCACATATGAGGGACTCTCGGGTGAGACCTATCCGGACAGAAAATGCGGAGGAGTACACGGAGTTTATGATGTGGAAGGACTCCCGATGAGCGCATATCTTGTTCCCCAGGAGTGCGGAATGCACATGGATACCGACTGGGTAAAGGTTAAGAGAAACACTTCTTTGAGTAATGTTACCGGAAGCAACAGGGAGGGGACGCTCTGCATTTTAAAGGCTGAAGAACAGTTTGCCTTTACAGCACTTCCCTATACGCCGATGGAGATAGAAAGCGCAGATCATATGGAGGCACTTCCTCTTCCGAGGCGTACCGTACTGACCGTTTACGGTGCAGTAAGAGGAGTAGGTGGAATGGACAGCTGGGGCGCTGATGTTGAGGAAGCCTATCATGTTAGTGCCGAAGAAGATATCAGGGTTTCGTTCATAATGAGCTAGGTTGACATAACACAAAATGCTTACAACAGATAAGTTCTGCAAAAAAGAATATGGCGAGAAGCTTTACCGGCTCTCATTTAATGCACATATGGGCTGCCCCAACAGGGGCGGCCCTGTTCTTGCAGATGACGGAACATCTCTGCACACGTCCGGGCGTGGCTGCATATTCTGTTCCGAAGGCGGATCAGGCGAGTTTGCGGTTGACATAACAAACGATGTCGATCATGACATGAAGCTGGCGATCGATAAGGTTTCATCCAAATTCAAGGGGAACCGCTACATAGCATATTTCCAGGCATATTCAAACACCTATGCGCCTGTCGAGGAATTACGGAAACTCTATACCGAGTTTATTTCCCGTGATGAGATAGCTGTCCTTTCGATAGCAACGAGACCTGACTGCCTCGATGAAGAAAAGTATTCCCTTCTTGAGGAACTCAACAGGATAAAACCCGTGTGGGTGGAGCTGGGACTGCAGACCACCAGGGAAGAGAGCATCAGATACATAAGGCGCGGATATGATAATGAAGAATATGACAGGGCAGCAACCCGTCTTTATTCCATGGGGATCCATACAATTACACATGTTATATTATATCTTCCCGGAGAAACCGCAGAAGATATGAAGAATACAGTCAGGCATATCGTTGAGGTTTATGAAGATGCCCGTATATCAGGAAGCGGATATGGACCGGAAAACGGTAAGCCCGGAGTTTTGACCGGTGATCATGTGATGCCGGCAGGGATCAAATTCTCTCTGCTTAATGTTCTTAAGGGTACAGACCTTGCCGCGGAATATGAGCGTTCACCTTTTTTCCTTCCGACACTTGAGGAATATGCCGGTACTTTAAAGGAATGTACTGATCTTCTTCCGGAGGATGCGGTAGTTCACAGGCTCTGTTCGGACCCTCCTAAGAAGCTTCTTATAGAACCGAAGTGGGCAGCCGATAAAAAGCGAGTTATGAACACTATAAATGAGATCATCGCTCCGCCGGAGGACTACTATGTCTATATCATAAGGTGCAATGACGGAACCCTTTATACAGGTGTTGCAAAGGATGTAAACAGGCGCTTTAAAGAACATACCGAAGGCCGGGGAGCAAAATATACCAGGGCCCACCATCCCGAGGAGATAGTATATACCGAAAGGATCGCAGGTAAAGGAAAGGCTCTTAAAAGAGAGTACGAGATCAAGCAGTTATCGCGTGAAAAAAAGCTTGAATTAATAAAAAGGAAATAAGCATCAGGAACAGAATAATGTATAAGGAGATGTAGAAACGATACATTTCCGTGGCGGGGTAACAGTATGACTATCAGAGAAAACATAGAAGAACTTGAAAAGAGGAACTTAAGTCCCTATGCGATGCATTCCGTTGACTCCAAAGGAAGAGCAAGGGAAGAGGAACAGTGTGACATAAGACCTGTTTTTCAGCGTGACAGGGACAGGATACTTCATTCCAAATCTTTCAGAAGATTAAAGGATAAGACACAGGTTTTTCTGACTCCCGAGGGAGATCATTACAGGACCAGGCTGACGCATACACTTGAAGTTTCCCAGAACGCCAGGACAATAGCCAAAGCACTTCGCATGAATGAGGACCTTGTTGAGGCGATAGCTCTCGGACATGATCTCGGACATACACCTTTCGGACATGCGGGAGAAAGGGCCCTTAACAGAGTCTGCCCGCTTGGCTTTGAACATGCCGAACAGTCTGTAAGGACAGTTGATATACTCGAGAAATCGGGACAGGGACTTAACCTCACATATGAAGTCAAGGATGGTATATTAAATCACCAGACCAAGGGGATGCCGGTCACATTGGAGGGCAGGATCGTCCGCCTTTCCGACAAGATCGCCTATATACACCATGATATGGATGATGCGATAAGAGGCGGAATATTAAAGGAAGAGGATGTCCCCAGGTCGATCTGCGAGGTCATCGGATACACGACTGGAGCGAGACTAGACCATTTTATCCACGATATAGTAACAACGAGCTATGACAAGGATGATATAAGGATGTCTGAGCCCGTGAGCGAGGCAATGACTGCGCTTCGTAAGTTCATGTTTGAAAACGTTTATACGAATCCCGAGGCCAAGTCGGAGGAATCCAAGGCCGAGATGCTAATAGAGACGCTTTACGATTACCACAGACGTCACCTGGAACTGCTTCCGGCAGATCTTCGTGCTCTTATTGATAAAGGCGAGCCTGAGGACAGGGTGGTATGCGATTACATAGCTGCAATGACGGACAGATTTGCCATAGCCAAGTATGAGGAGCTGTTTATTCCCAAGTCATGGCATGGTTAACATAACAACACCCTGACCACGCGGTTTACATAACTCAAAAACAGATGTATTGAGGATCAGATGTATTATCCAGATGAGATAGTTGAAAAGGTACGTTCCTCAAGCGATATCGTTGATGTCGTCGGAAGGTACGTCAAGTTACAAAAAAAGGGGAGCAGCTATTTCGGACTGTGTCCCTTTCATAATGAGAAGAGCCCGTCTTTTTCGGTTTCACAGCAAAAGCAGATGTACTACTGCTTCGGATGTCAGGCAGGAGGAAATGTCTTTACTTTCCTCATGGAATATGAAAACCTGACATTCCAGGAAGCAATAAAGATGCTGGCCGAGCGTTCCGGCATAGAACTTCCGGAGGTTGAGTATTCGGAAGAGGCAAAACGTGCCAAGGACCGCAGGTCCAAACTTATGGAGGTCAATAAGGAGGCAGCAAAGTACTTTTACTACCAGCTCCGTGCCCCGCAGGGACAAAAAGGCCTTGAATATCTCAAAGAACGTAAGCTTACCGATGTGACAATGAAGCAGTTCGGACTCGGATATGCTAATGTCACTTCAGATGATCTGGCCAAATACCTTAAGTCAAAGGGCTACGAGGATGACCTCATCATGGAGGCAGGACTTGCTACTTATGATGAGAAGTACGGACTGCATGACAAGTTCTGGAACAGGGTGATCTATCCGATCCAGGATGTGAGCAACAAGGTCATCGGTTTCGGCGGAAGGGTAATGGGTGATGCCAAGCCCAAATACCTTAATTCTCCCGAGACACCGGTCTTTGATAAGAGCCGGAACCTCTACGGACTTAATTTTGCAAGGTCATCGCGCTCAAAGTACTTTATCCTCTGCGAAGGCTACATGGATGTTATAGCGATGCATCAGGCCGGCTTTAACATGGCTGTAGCTTCTCTCGGAACGGCCTTTACGGCAGGACAGGCGAACCTCCTTCGAAGGTATGCGGAGGAAGTGATACTTGCGTATGATTCGGATGAAGCGGGTACTAAGGCGGCATTGAGGGCGATAGAGATCCTCAATGAAGTAGATCTTCCCGGCAAGGTCCTTTCAATGGCTCCTTACAAGGATCCTGATGAATTTATCAAAAATGAGGGCAGGGATGCTTTCCTTGAGAGGATAAACACCGCAAAGAACAGCTTTTTCTTTGAACTTGAGGTACTTAGCCGAAGTTATGATCTTAATGATCCGGAATCCAAGACCAGGTTCCACAAAGAGATCGCCAAAAAGATCTGTTCGTTCAGCGAGGAAGTAAAGCGTGATAACTATATCGAAGCCGTCTGTGAAAAGTACGGCATAGGCCCTGAGGCCATGAGAAAGCTTATTTCCTCATATGCAATGAAGACGGGAGATGCGGTTCCGGTTGAGAGGCCAAGATCCGGTATCATATCCAAAAACAGCGAGGGAGAGGGCAAAAGAAACGTTCAGCGCCTGTTCCTTACATGGGTGGCAGATGAGCCGGGTATCTACGGGAAAGTCAAAAAGTATGTCACACCCGATGACTTTACCGAAGAGATATACAAAAAAGTGGCTGAAGAACTTTTCCGCCAGATAGAGGAAGACAGCATTAATCCGGCTGCGATAATAAGCATGTTCGGTGATGAGGACTCACAAAGGAGTGCAGCTTCGCTCTTTAACGCCAAACTCGAGTCGGTTTCCTCAAAACAGGAAAAGGAAAAGGCTTTTCACGACATTCTGTATTCGCTTAAAAAGAACAGTTACGATTATTATTCATCTAAGCTCGGTTCGGACGTCGATGCCCTGAAACAGGTTATAGACGGCAAGAAAGCTTTGGAAGAGATAAATAAAATACATATATCACTGGAGGATGACTAAATGGCAGGCAAAAAGAAAAAGGCTCAGGAATCTATGGTTGAGGTTTCAAACGAGATCGTGGAACTTGATGACGAATTTGACAACGATATGTTCGAGGATATCCCGGATATCCCTGACAATCCGGAAGACATCAGGGAAGAAGAGCCCATGGATGAAGCAACTGTTGAGAGGTTCAATGAGAGATTAAAGAGCCTTTTAAAGGTTGCCAAGAAAAAGAAGAACGTTATGGATTACAAGGAAGTTGTCGACCATTTCTCCGACATGAACCTTCCTGACGATCAGTTCGATAAGGTTACCGAATTCCTTGAGCAGAACGGTATTGACGTGCTGCGCATGAGCGATGAGGATGATGTTGATGAAGAAGAGATCATCCTTACGGATGAGGATGAGGTAGATGTTGAAAATATCGACCTTTCCGTACCTGAGGGTGTTTCAATAGAAGATCCCGTCAGGATGTACCTCAAAGAGATAGGTAAGGTCCCGCTTCTTTCTGCCGATGAAGAGATAGTACTTGCAAAGAAGATGGAACTGGGTGATGCAGCCGCACACCGCCTTCCCGAGGCTGAGGAAGAACTTGAAAAGACCAACGGCAAGAAGAAAAAGGCTGCTCTTGAAAAAGAGATAGAGGAACTTACCGAAGTCTACAACGAAGGTGAAGATGCCAAGAAGAAGCTTGCCGAGGCAAACCTCAGACTGGTTGTTTCAATAGCCAAGAGATACGTTGGACGCGGAATGCTCTTCCTTGATCTTATCCAGGAGGGTAACCTCGGTCTTATAAAGGCAGTTGAGAAGTTCGATTATACCAAGGGATATAAGTTCTCTACCTATGCAACATGGTGGATCCGCCAGGCGATCACCCGTGCTATAGCCGATCAGGCCAGAACGATCAGGATACCTGTTCATATGGTTGAGACGATAAACAAGCTTATCAGGGTCTCACGCCAGCTCTTACAGGAACTCGGAAGAGAGCCCATCCCCGAGGAGATCGCAGCACAGATGGATCTTCCGGTCGAGAGAGTGCGTGAGATACTCAAGATCTCTCAGGAGCCCGTATCACTTGAGACTCCCATCGGTGAGGAGGAGGATTCACATCTTGGCGATTTCATTCAGGATGATAATGTTCCCGTACCTGCCGATGCAGCTGCATTTACGCTCCTTAAGGAACAGCTCGTTGAGGTACTCGGAACACTTACCGAACGTGAGCAGAAGGTTCTCCGCTTAAGATTCGGTCTCGATGACGGCAGGGCAAGGACACTTGAGGAAGTCGGCAAGGAATTCAACGTTACGCGTGAGAGAATAAGACAGATCGAAGCCAAGGCACTTCGTAAGCTTCGTCATCCCAGCAGATCACGCAAGTTAAAGGATTATCTTGATTAAACTGTCAAAACGCATGGAAGCGATAGCATCCATGGTGACACCGGGACTTAAGGTCGCCGATGTCGGCTGCGACCATGCATTTATCGATATAGCACTCGTTTTACGGGGTACCTGCCCTGCGGCGCTTGCCATGGATATAAATGAAGGACCGCTTAAAAGTGCCGGATCAAATGTATCGCAGGCAGGATTATCCGATAAGATAACTCTAAGGTTATCCGATGGCCTTGACCGATATATAAAAGGAGAGGCTTCCTCTCTTATCATATCCGGAATGGGCGGGCCGCTGATGTGCGATATCCTTGAGCGGTATCTTAATGCGGTTTCAGACGGGAAAAGTGAAAGAATCTTTAATAACACATGTGATTTTAAAGAGATGATCCTTTCACCGCAGTCTGAAACAGATGAGTTCAGAGCATATATTTCATCCGTCGGTTTAAAGATCGCCGATGAAAGGATGGTCCTTGATGAGGGTAAGTTCTATAC
>JAEEGL015332293.1_pt1 | contig 10555 bp, 7 predicted proteins | sample 9134231 | NCBI WGS metagenome assembly JAEEGL01 (sample SAMN16246548, study PRJNA631951) | gut metagenome | biome: gut microbiome; feature: rumen; material: fiber-attached | host: Bos | place: Iran: Karaj | collected 2018-10
CCCATGACACGGCGGCTCATCATGCGGCCTGCAATACTCACTTCGCGGGGCTCGGCATCATCCTGAAAACTCTCTACAATCTCCGTAGAGAATGCGTTGGTAGGAAATTCTGCTGCGGGATAGGGATTGATGCCCATCTCGCGCAACTGTTGCAGACTCTCACGTCTGCCGATTTCTTGTTCACTAAGTTCTAAAACGTTCATATCTTGTTGCGATTATTTCATAAATCGCTGCAAAGTTACACATTTTTTTTGGAATATGGTACAACAATTAAGAATTATTTACTACCTTTGCATCATGATTGACAGAGCGACGGTAGATAAAATCATGGAAGCCACCAATATTGTTGATGTGGTGAGCGAGTTCGTGAACCTGCGTAAAGCGGGTGTGAACTACAAGGGTCTGTGCCCTTTCCACGATGACAAGACACCCTCGTTTATGGTGTCGCCAGCTCGTCAGATTTGCAAGTGTTTTGCTTGTGGTGAGGGCGGCAATGCTGTCAATTTCCTGATGAAGCACGAGCAGATTACCTATCCGGAAGCGTTGCGATGGTTGGCGAAGAAATACAATATTGAGATACAGGAACGTGAGTTGACTGACGACGAGAAGCGCGAGCAATCGGAGCGCGAGTCCATGTTCGTGGTCAACGAGTGGGCGTGTCAGTACTTCCATGAAATTCTGAAGAACGACGTCGATGGTATCGCTATCGGCAAGCAGTATTTCCGCAGTCGAGGCATCCGCGACGACATCATTGAGAAGTTCCAGTTGGGCTTTGCTCTCTCGAAACGTGACGCATTGGCTAACGAGGCACGTCGCAAAGGCTTTAAAGATGAGTTCCTCATCAAAACGGGATTATGCTATGAGAGAAGTGATAAACGAGAAGTGACAAGTGATAAGCTCGATGCGCATGCTGACTCATCACTTATCACTCATCACTCCTCACTTCTTGTTGACCGTTTCGCAGGTCGCGCTATGTTCCCGTGGCTGAACGTCAGTGGCAAGGTGGTGGCCTTTGGTGGTCGTAAACTCGACGCCGCCACCAAGGGCGTGCAGCAGAAATATGTCAACTCGCCTGACTCCGAAATCTATCATAAGGATCGTGAACTCTATGGCATCTATCAGGCCAAGAAGGCTATTGTGAAGGAGGACTGTGTTTACATGGTCGAGGGCTATACCGACGTCATTGCTATGCACCAGTGTGGACTGGAGAATGTGGTGGCCAACTCGGGTACAGCACTCTCCAACCATCAGATTCGCCTGCTTCATCGCTTTACGCAGAACATCGTGTTGCTGTATGATGGTGATGAGGCTGGTATCCATGCGGCCATGCGTGGTACAGATATGTTGTTGGCCGAGGGTATGAATATCAAGGTGCTCGTGTTGCCCGATGGTGACGACCCCGATTCTTTTGCCCGCAAACATACTGCCGAACAGTTCAAGAAGTATATTGAGGAACATCAGACCGACTTCATACAGTTTAAGACCGACCTGCTGTTAAAGGGTGTCACAGACCCTCAAAAACGTTCCGAGGCCGTCAGCAGCATCCTGAAAAGTGTATCGGTGATTCCTGATAAGTTGAAGCGCGACACCTATCTTTCTGAGTGCTCTCATCGTTTCAATGTCAACGAACAGGCTCTCGTAACCACTGTCAATACCTATATCCAAAGGGAAAAAGAGGAGAAAGAAAAAGAACGCGAGCGTGGTAACAGTCAGGACGTTCAACAACAGGAAGAACTGATTGTGCCTATTGGCTTGCATACCGCTCAGGAACAAACGACGGAAGTGGAGCGCCTGCTCATTCAGAACATCATCCGTCATGGCAACGAGGTCATCTATGAAGGTGTAGAGACAGACGATGGTCAGTTCATCAACCTTAATGTGGCTCAATATGTCGACTATGACTTGAGTTCCGACCATCTTGAATTCAGCAATCCGCTTTTCAATCGCATCCTTCAAGAGGCCGTCGAACATTCTGCTGACCCTGATTTCAAGGCCGACCTTTATTTCATGCAGCATCCCGACCCGCAGGTGAGTCAGCTGGCAGCCAGCTTAGGTATCGACCGCCACCAGCTCAGTCGTAGTTTTCAGGTTACTGCCAGCGGTACATCGTTGCGCCAGCGTATCGAACATCTGATACTCGATTTCCGTATGGATATCGTCAGCCAGCATCTCAAGGAATTGCAGCGTCAGATGAAGGAGGTGGGTTCGGATATGTCGAAGATAAAACCGTTAATGGATGACTATAAACATACACAGGAACTGCGCAATGCCCTTGCTCGACAACGCGGCTCCGACGTAATCGTCTAAAAAGGTAATCATAATTACTAATTTCTAATTCCTAATTAATAATAGATGGGCGGATTGGTTTACATAGGCTATGTGTTGATGGTGGTGGCGGCAGCCTTTGCCATTGTTCATGTGCTGATGGACAATCGCCAGCCTGCCAAGACAATGGCGTGGGTTTTGGTCATCGGCTTCGTGCCTATTATCGGCGTGGTGTTCTATCTGTTCTTTGGCATCAATCATCGCAAGGAACGCATCATCAGTCAAAGCCAGATGGACGAATTGACTAAGCGTTCGATGCTGAATTTCGTGGAGCAGCACGACTTCCGTGTTCCTGAGCGCCAGAAACCGTTGGTAGACCTCTTTGTCAATCAGAACCTTGCGTTGCCCTTCAAAGACAATAGGATTGACATCATGACGGATGGCTATGCTTTCTTCCCAGAACTGCTGAAGGATATTGCTGAAGCCACCCATCACGTTCATATTAATATGTATATCTTCGAGGACGATGCGTTGGGGCGTCTCTTGGCTGATGCGCTGATGGACAAAGCACGTCAGGGTGTCAAGGTGCGTCTTATCTATGATGATGTGGGATGTTGGCGCGTCCGTAGTCGTTTCTTCGAACAGATGCGTGAGGCGGGTGTCGAGGTGGTGCCATTCCTGCCCGTTCGTTTCCCGTCGTTCACCAGCAAGGCCAACTATCGTAACCACCGTAAAATCATCGTTATCGACGGGCGTGTGGGCTATATCGGTGGCATGAACATTGCCCGTCGCTATGTGTCGCAGAAGTGGCGCGACACGATGTTACGTGTGCAGGGTGGGGTGGTCTATGCGCTGCAACGCGCCTTCTTGGTCGATTGGTATTTTGTAGATCGTACTCTTATCACCGAGCGTATCTACTATCCAGAATTATCAAATGAATCAAATCATAAACTTCAAACATCAAACTTCAATCTTCAAACTTCAAACAACTGTCTTGCTCAGGTCGTCACCAGCGGCCCTTTGGCGCGTTATCCTGAAATCATGCAGGGCTTTGTGCGCATCATTCTCGCGGCCCGTCGTTACATTTATATTGAGACGCCTTACTTCCTGCCCAACGAACCCATTCTTTTTGCCATTAAGACGGCTGCTTTGGTTGGCGTCGATGTGCGTGTCATGTGTCCGTTGAGTTCTGATGCACGCTTTACGGATTGGGCCTCGCGCTCCTATTTGCGTGAGATTCATGAGGCTGGTGCACACGTCTATCTCTACAAACCAGGCTTCCTGCATTCCAAATTGTTGATTTCCGACGATTCATTGGTGTCGTGTGGCTCCGTGAATGTCGATTTCCGTTCGTTGGAGAATAATTTCGAGGCCAACGTGTTTATCTACGATGAGGGGACGGCCCTGCGACTCAAGAAGGTTTTCCTCGACGACCAGTCGCAGGCAGTATCGTTGAGCGATGTTCCCCACCGTCTCCATCCAAAGTTCTCTGCCCGTCTCTGGGAAAGCTTCACCCGCCTTGTTTCACCGCTGCTGTAGTGGATTAAATTATCGCATAAATGAGTATTGGGCTACATGGAAATGGTCCTTGTCTTTCTTCGTTCCTTTGGCATCTTCATAATAAGCATCATACCAATCAAAGACCAACTGTTTATTTGACATGGTCTTCATAACAATGCGGTTGTACACTGTATTAGATTCTGTACATAAATATTCGTTTGATCCCATTTTCTCAAAAACAAGCGTCTGATTATAGCCATTCCCTTTCCATTTGGTAGTAAAATTCTCGCCGTTTTTGGTTACTGTCATACGGCGACGATTTGACGTATTCAGACTTCTCAGCCTTCTATGCGCCCAGCGTAGGAGAGCAGATAGCCAACTGGTATGCTAACAAGTAGCACTAAAAATGAAATAGTCATAGGTCATACCGAAGCTATTTCTGATTTTGCTTGATAACCAGATCGACGAGGGTCATACCGTAGGTGTCATAGAGCTTTACGGCAGAGAAGCTGGGACTCTTCTCCATACCAGCGAAATCCATGTAGATGATACCTACTGAGCCGGTGTGAGTGGCCAGCCAGTCGGCAGTCACCTTGTTGGCCTCAACGGCATTTTCGCGGTAGCTGTCGGAGAGCGGCATGAGGAAGTAGGCCGACGGATAGTTGATGACCCATGCGGGCTTTTCGGCATTCATGTCGCGAGCGGCAGCGGCTTCCAGCATGCGGAGCACGGCCTCGTCCTTGCCGTCGCGTTTGTTCTCTCCCCAATAGTCCTGCACCCAGAGTGGGGTCTCCACGCCGTCAGCAGCGGTAATGTGGCCCTTGGTCTGCTTCTCCAACTCTATATCATAAACCCATCCGTAGCAGTAGCCGCCGATGGGCTGTGCGGCATATTCTTGGCGCGAGAGCATCAGCACGTGGCCTCGCATTTCGCCCACCGTAAGACGGGGCTTGAAGTCGGCAAACATGCTGCGGAACTCATCGCTGCTGACAAGCTCCGTAAACGCCTTGCCCCAGGCTTCCTTGTTACTGGTGGCACTCAAGTCGACCGTCAGTATGCAGAACTCGGATGGGTTGGCAGCCAGGAAGTCCTTCAGCTGCTGGAAGAAATCACGGACCAGCATCTTGGTTGACATCATGCCGTGCGAGCAACGCAATACACGGTTGCCGCCTTTTTCAAGCACATGCTCAGGACGCAGGTCGAATACGCGCATACCCACCTTCAACTGTTCGAGAATGGTCAGGTCTTGCGTCTTGGCTGTCATCTCGGCTATAATGCTCAAAAGTTCTTCCTGCCAGCCTTCAGCCGTGCAGGCATCGTGACTGCCGGGCAGTGAGAGGTCTGCCACGAGGCGACTGTCATCCAAGGTGTTCATCCACTGACTGTTGTCCACACCTATCGGTTTGTAGTCGGCTACGTTGAATTTTTCTCCGCCTTCGCCATTCCGTTCTGACAGATTGTTCAGTGCCGTCTGTACTTCTTCGTCTGCACGTTCCAGTGTCAGTGTCTGTCCATCTACACCCTTGGCAGTAATCGTCTCATCGGCATATCGTACAGTCCATTGCTGCGGATAGCTCTGATTCCAGTTGTTCGACAGGGAAATGTTGACTGTTCCGTCGGCTGTCGAGCTATACGAAAACACACCATAGCCTACAAGGCCGTGCACTATTACCGGCTCGGTGCTGCTGTAGTCGAAGAAAAAGCGCTGGAAGCTGCCGCTGCCGTCCTCCTGGAAGTCGTAAACATCCATCACGATGTTATAGGCCGCCTCAACGCTATTATCATCTTCGTCCTTTGCTGTTCCGGAAGCTTCGTAGATACTGTAAAACGAACGTCCGCTCAACTTCTGAGCCAACGAAAGAGGATCGACATTAGTCGTTTGATTGTCTACTTTGCTGCACGAGGTCAGCAGCATGGGTGTGCCGCAGATGGTAAGGATGGCGGCCAGCATCGCAAGAACTTTCTTCATAATCTGCACGTTTTTATTTGCAAAGATACGTTATTTTTACAGAATGACAAAGAAAAGAGGAAAAAATCTGCAATATCAGTGCGATGGCTTAGCGAAGCCTTCCTGCAAGAAATGCATAGGGAGGTGGAATTCTTTTTCTGGAAATGTATACGTTTTTCAAAGATTTTTTTGTACTTTTGTACCCAGAATTCAGAAGTTATGGAAACAAAAGGTATTAAAGAGACTATTTCGCTTTGTCTTCTTTCTTTTGCCACCATCCTAACACTCAGCGGTCTTGTAACGGCCTGCAGTACAAAGGACGGCCGTCAGGAAACAGACGAGCAGAAAACTGCCACGAGCAATGGCGACACGACGGTGGCCGACAGCCTGATGGCTCAGGCCATGGCTGCTGCCGATGCACCGCGTATGCTGTCTCTGGCCGATAGTCTGGAGGCTGCTGGTGACTTTTCGTCTACTGCAGCCAACTACTACCGTGGTGGTGCCTATTCTATACTTCAGAAAGTAGTGCTGGCCGACTCGTTCCTGCGAAAGGCTACGGACGACGTTCATCCAGCACCGAGGGACCGCAAAGTGTATCTGAGTGCCCGCACGCTGCTGGCTCAGAATCTGCTGGAGAAAAACTTTGCCGCAGCCCTGCACGAGGCCTTGCCCCTGATGGCCATCATTGACTCCGCCGACTATGAAGCGTCGTACTCCGATAAAGTCAGGGTTGCCCGTGTCGTGGCCAGCAGCCAGCTTCATCTGGAGCAGGAACGCGAGGCCGACCAGACAGCGGAAAGGCTCTATGGCTACATCCGGGGGTGGATGGACTCCGACGTCAGCGGTCACACCCGCCACAGCATACTGGCCCACCTGTTTAACGTTTCGTCCGACTATCTTGATGCCAAGAATTTTTCCAAGGGTGCGCTATGGACACAGCGTGCCGATTCAGTCTGGCACGTCTTTGACGCCATGCCCGATTCTGACCGCGACGACCTGGACTTCTTCCAGGGGTGCATTGCTCTGAACTATGCCCGTGCCTATCAGGGACTAGGGTGCACCAGCGAGGCTTTGGCAGCCTACGACGTCTTCAAGAAGTCGCCCTTTGGTGCCCATCCCATCGGACGCATCAATTCCACCTATTATCTTTTGGAGGCTAAGCGCTACACCGAGGCAGCCAACAATCTGACCGACCTCGACCAGATCATAGAAGATGCCGGCTACGACATGTCGCTCGAGAATATTGGCAGTCTGATGATACCCAAGCTGCTAGCCAATCTGGGCGCCAACCGTAAAGACACGGCACTGGCTGTAGCTACCCGTATAGCCGAATCGTTTGAACAGGCATTTAAGGACCAGAAGCGCGGCGACGCTGCCGAAATGGCCGCTGTCTACGACACGCAGGAGAAGGAGCGCAGCCTGCATGAGCAGGAACAGAAGATAGCTGCGCAGGACGCCAAGCTGTCGCGCACACGTCTGCGTGCCTTCGGTATTGGTTTTGTGGCAGTGGTGCTGTTCCTGATATTCTTTATGCTCTACCGCCATCGTCAGGCCAAGCGTCTGGCCAAGGTGAATGCAGCCAAAGAACGCATGGAGGGCGAGCTGAACATTGCACGCAACATCCAGATGTCGATGGTGCCCAGCACGTTCCCTGACTACGAAGGCCTCGACATGTATGCTTCGATGACACCTGCCAAGGAAGTGGGCGGCGACCTGTACGGTTATCAGATACTGGGCGACCTGCTCTACTTCTGCATTGGTGATGTCAGTGGCAAGGGTGTGCCCGCATCGCTGTTCATGGCGCAGGCTACCCGTCTGTTCCACGCCATGGCCTCGCAGGGTATGTGTCCTGCTGAGATATGTACCATAATGAATAGCGAATTGTCGGGCGAGGACAACGAGCAGGGCATGTTCGTCACTATGTTCATCTGCCGCCTCAATCTGAAACTCAACGTGCTGGAGTACTGTAATGCCGGACATAATCCGCCTGTGCTGGGCAATGTCGACGGACAATTGTCTTTCCTCGACATGGAGGCTAACGCGCCCATCGGACTATGGCCGGGACTGGAATATGTGGGTGAGTCTATAGAATTCTTCAAAGACCGTCTGCTGTTCCTATACACAGACGGACTGAACGAAGCGGAGGATACCGAACAGAATCAGTTCGGCGATGAGCGGTTGTTGGATGTTCTTCGGCAGACGTGCTTCGAATCAGCCAGGCAGGTTATTGAAGCAATCACCCAGAATGTAGAACGTCACCGCAACGGGGCAGAACCTAACGACGACTTGACGATGCTTTGCTTGCGCATCAGTTAAGTAGTTTACGGCTCAAAATCTATGATGTCATTGTTGGAGTTAGTATTGCTGGCTTGACGGGAAGCACGCTCACGACGATATTGTTCGATGCGAGCCTGTTCTTCCTTGTCGGCCTGGGCCCCTATGGCAGCACCAACGGCAGCACCGCCTGCCATTCCAACAATCTGACCCAGGTCGCTGCCTCTCCATCCGCCAGACAAACCGCCAATAGCAGAGCCTATCATGGCTCCGAACATACCGCCGGTCATTGCACCATCTGCGGTGTATGTGCCACAGCTGCCCAGTGTGAGCGCTGATAACATGATGATTACAATACTCTTCTTCATAATTGTCTGCGTTTTATTGTTTGACGTTGCAAAGATACACATTTTTGACCGAACAATGATAGGGAATTTCCCGAAAAGATGTGAGGGAAAACCCTATATCTGCATTTTACCTGAGTGAATCGAGCAGAATTTCTATCAGGCGGGGTAGGGCGTAGTTGTTGATGTCTGCCTCTGGAATCCAGATGTAGTCGGCAGGAAGTGAGGGCTGCTTATCAGGCTCCCACAGGTAGAAATCAGCATAGAGCACACGGTGGGTAAGAACGTGTTTGACGTTTTGACGCAGCAAAACTGCGTCATACGGTAGTTCGTCAGTCAGCCATGGCTCCCAAAGTCCTTGCCAGATGTCACCGGCACCGCGACGATGGATAGCGGTCTGACCCTTATACCTTATATATATATAAATAAGGTGGCGCTCACGAATTTTCAGGGTCTTCAGTTTGACTGGCAACTCCGCGATGCGGTTGGTACGGAAAGCCTCGCAGCTCTCCATCAGCGGACAAACGCTACAATCGGGCGACTGGGGCGTACACTGGATGGCGCCAAAGTCCATGATGGCCTGATTATATTCCGAGGAAGGAGGAACGAGGAGGGAGGAAGGAGATGTGTCTGTTGATTGGGATGTAGGCAGCAACTCTTGCGCCATCGTCGCAAAGAGCTTTTTGCCCTCGGTGGTGTTGATAGGTGTATCGATGCCGAAGTGGCGGGAGAGTACGCGATAGACGTTGCCATCGACGACGGCAGCAGGCAGACCGAAAGCGATGCTTCCAATGGCAGCAGCTGTGTAGTCGCCTACGCCTTTCAGTTGCTTGATTTCAGCAATCGTGGTGGGAAAACCACCACGCTCAACAATCTGGCGGGCAGCATAGTGCAGATTGCGGGCACGACTGTAATAGCCCAGTCCCTGCCATTCGCGCAACACTTCGTCTTCCGTTGCAGCAGCAAGTGCTTCGACGGTAGGCCAACGGCGCATAAAGCGTTCCCAATATTCCCAGCCCTGCTTGACCTGTGTCTGTTGGAGTATGATTTCAGAGAGCCAGATGGCATACGGATCGCGCGTCTGTCGCCAAGGCAGATCGCGTCCGTTCTCGCGGAACCAGGACAAAAGTGTTAATGCAAAGCTACTCAAATTAATAAAAATTATAATTTTCCTTGGTCGCCGAGGTACGAATCCTTGAAGCCGAGGAAGTAGAGCACACCGTCGAGTCCGATGGTATTGATGCTCTGTTCAGCATTGGCAACGACACGGGGCTTGGCGTGGAAAGCGATACCCAAGCCGGCCTCACTGATCATGGGCAGGTCGTTGGCACCATCGCCTACGGCTATGGTCTGGGCCAGATTCACCTTCTCGACCTGAGCAATGAGCTTCAGAAGTTCGGCTTTGCGATGTCCGTCGACGATTTCGCCTACGTAGCGACCAGTCAGTTTGCCGTCTTCGCCAATCTCCAATTCGTTGGCATACACGTAGTCAATACCGTATTTGCGTTGCAGGTGTTCGCCAAAATAGGTGAAGCCACCGCTGAGGATGGCAATCTTATAGCCACATGTCTTGAGGATGCTCATGAGGCGGTCGACACCCTCGGTGATGGGCAGATGCTCAGCAATGTCCTGCATGACGCTAACGTCGAGACCCTTCAACAAGGATACACGACGGGTAAAACTCTCCTTGAAGTCTATCTCGCCACGCATGGCGCTCTCGGTGATGGCGCGCACTTCGGCACCTACACCGTTACGCTCAGCCAGTTCGTCGATACACTCCGTTTGGATGAGCGTCGAGTCCATATCGAAACAAATGAGGCGGCGCATACGGCGGAACATGTCGTCCTTCTGGAACGAGAAGTCTATCTCCATCTGTTGTGACAGTTTCATGAGTTTCGACTGCATTTCCTGACGGTTGGTGGGTTCGCCACGCAGTGAGAACTGGATGCAGGCACGTGTGTGCTTATCCAATTGCTTGATGCTCTTGCGACCCGTGAGGCGGAGGATAGAGTCGATGTTCAGACCCTGATCGGCCAGAATCTGCGTAGCGGCCTGTATCTGGCGGGCTTCCAACTGTCGACCCAACATCATGAGGATGTAGCGGTTCTTGCCTTGATGGCCCACCCAGTCCTCATACTCATCGTCGCTGATAGGCGAAAATCCGATGTTGACACCTAACTCTGTAGCCTTGAACAATAGTTCCTTCATGGCCAGTCCCGACTTC
>JAEEGL015362001.1_pt1 | contig 10555 bp, 10 predicted proteins | sample 9134231 | NCBI WGS metagenome assembly JAEEGL01 (sample SAMN16246548, study PRJNA631951) | gut metagenome | biome: gut microbiome; feature: rumen; material: fiber-attached | host: Bos | place: Iran: Karaj | collected 2018-10
CCGGTACTGCTGGGTGTCGTCAGGCAGTGCAACGACGACAACACCGATAATCGGTTTAACCCGCCGGTTGGCCGCTTCCCCGAAATTGAAGAAGACGAGGCTCCGTACCGCCTGCTCTGCAATGAGTATCCGCCGGCAAAATGAGGAACCGTTCTGTATGAGATAATCGCACGCAGTGCAGTCTTCTGAAAGCAGAGTCGTCGAAAAATTACAGAAAGAAAGCCCCGGAACGTTTCGTTCCGGGGCTTTTTGTACGGAATCGTTCAAAAGCGGGAGGCGATTCTCGCAACCGCAGGGCGGTGAACTTCGATCGCGCCTTTCGGGCAGAATTCCTGGCAGCAGAAGCATCGGATGCACTTTGAGCGGTCGATCTTCGCCGGCTTTTCGCCAACGGCAACCGCCCCGGCGGGACAAACCTCGGCGCATTTTCCGCACCGGACGCAGGATTTTTTCAGCACGACCGGCTTCGGGGCGAGGATCGAGCGCAGGCTCTTTGTAAGTACGCGGCCGAACGCCGTTTTCGGATTGTTCAGAACCTCGAGGCTGCGGCGGTTCGCGATCAGGCCGTAATCCTCGATCACAAACGGCGCATAGTCGCCGCGGATCTCGAGCGCTTCGACCGATTGCGGGCAGAGCCCCCGCGCCTTCATCACGCGGACGGTTGGCGCTTCAAGATCGCTGATGCCGATCAGCTTTGTGGCGAGCAGGTCGGCGCAGTAGGGCGAGCGCGAGGCGATCAGCGCGCCGATCGCGCGCGGCGTCCCCGCCGTGGGGCCGTTGCCCTCCATCCCGATGACCGCGTCGATCAGGTTGAGCTGAGGCTTGAAATATTCGTTGAGATCGATCAGCATCGAAGCGAAACGTTCTTCCCCCGGAAAACGGAAATGGTACTCCGGCTTGATGGACCCCGGAACCGTTCCGAACAGGTTTTTTACCGCCGCCGTCATCCCCATCATTCCGTGGGTCTTGAGCTTCGCGAAATTGATGATCGCGTCGACGTCGTCGAGCCAGGCGGTATAGGCAAAGGTCTTTGCTTCCTTCGCTTCTTCGAAACGCGCTTCCTTCTGGGAAAAATTCGAATTGAGCAGCGCGCCGTGACGCTCCGCCTCGGTCATCCCCGTTGCGCGGTAGACGATTTTCAGCGCCGGGGAACTGAACGCCCCTCCGGGACTGTCGCCGACGATCGGCGTTGCGCCTTTTTCGCGGATCAGATCGCACAGCGCGCACACGAGCTCAAAATGAGTCGTTGCGGCGCGCTCGGGCTTCAGCGCGGCGATCAGGTTTACCTTGATGCCGATCTTCATCCCCGGCTTTACGAAATCGAGGCCGTCGATCGCTTCGATCACGCCCCGCAGCGCCGGCGCGCAGACCTCCGGCAGATAGCTTCGGCATTCGGCTACGGCAACCGGTTCAAACATATCCCATCGCTTCCTTTTTGCGTTAAGAATTCTGAAATCATTCTTATGATAAATTCTTTTCCACAAAAAGGCAACCTTTTTTTCACGCAGGGTTCTCCGGTGCGGGGAGCGGGCTATAACGCCCGGCAGGAAATGCTGATCTTCGCCGCCTGCTTTTTCGCACGCAGGGTCCTGCGGACGGCGATACGCAAGGTTCTCCGGTGCGGGGAGCGGGCTATAACGCCCGGGAGGAAATGCTGATGCAGGAGCAGTCGTTCTGCCCTTGGGGAGCAGGCCGAAAACGCGAGCGAAATATCGTTTTTCCTTCTCTCAACCAATTACGCGAATGTGAAAAACCGCGAGCGAAAGTCTTTTTTCCTTCTCAGCGCCGATTACGCGAAAGTGAAAAAAGCCGATCACGCGGAGGTAAAATCCTCGCGAATCGCGTAGGGCGCCTGCGGCGCCGGTGACGGCTGCGGGCGCGGCGAAGGAAGGCCGAACGAGACCGAAAGCGCCTCGTCAACGCGCCGAAGGTCGCTTTCATCGAGTTTTCCCATCCGCTCGCGCAGGCGGTGTTTGTCGATCGTGCGGATCTGCTCAAGCAAAACGATCGAATTGCGCGTCAGGCCGGTTTTTCCGGGCAGGAGCCGGATATGGGTCGGAAGATCGTTTTTTCCCGACCGGCTGGTAATCGCCGCGGCGATCACCGTAGGGGAAAATCGGTTGCCGATATCGTTCTGGACGATCAGGACCGGGCGCATCCCGCCCTGCTCGGAGCCGACGACGGGGCTGAGATCGGCGTAATAGATCTCTCCGCGTTTAACGTTCATGTAGTTCACGCTCCGTATCTTTGCGAGGTTTCTTTTGATTCTATTGTTGCCGCGGAGCGTCCGCTTTAATCGTACAAAACCAGATTTTTTCGTTTTGCTCCGCGTTTTCATTCTATGAAGCGCCGGCAAAACGGGTGAATTCGCCACGTGGAATTTCTCTCTTTCGCAGGGGAAGCGAATAAAATCCGCATTCTTATTTTTTGATACGATGGAAAACGACGCAAAAAAAGCCGCGGCGGGCGCCGCAGCTTTTTTTTAGGGGATCAGTCTGTTTCTGTTTCTTGTGTTGAAAGCTCCTCCTGCGGGCGTTCGCCCGCGCTTTCTTCAAGCTCTTCCTCGGAGCGTTCTTCGGAAGTTTCCGCCTCCGCCTGCTCCTCCTGCGGCGTAAATTCGGCGGATACGCCCCCGAGCGTCAGGCGGGAGATCGCGCCGTTTTCCGCGGTTTCGAGCGAGAACGCCTCGCCGGAAGCGGTATGGCCGGAAAAGCCCGCTTCTTCGCGCGAAAGTGCCTGCGTGTTCGAGGCGGCTTCGATCGCCGCGAAGAGCTCCGGCAGGCAAAAGCGCGAGAGCAGATCGCCCGCATAGGAAAGCGCGCCGAACTGCGTTTTGTCGCCCGCGGCGGTATGCCTCAGGCGCAGGCCGGAGAAGGCCTCCGGGGAAGTCAGGGTAAAGAGGAACGTTCCGTTTTCTCCGGCGCTCAAAAGCCCGGAGATTTCCTGCTCGCCGCAGCGGATTTTGACCGCGCGGCTGTCAAACACGGTTTTGGGGAGGGCCGGCGTCTTCGCCTGCGTATTCCCGCAGCCGGAAAACAGCAGCAGGATGAGCAGAAAAAGTGCCGCCGCGGCTTTTTTCAATCGGCATCATCTCTCAATTTTCCCGAAAACCTCCGGCAGCGTTTCGATCAGATCGCAGGGCAGCATCGCCGTCTGGGAAAGCCGTTCGGCGCAGAGATCGCCCGCGAAACCGTGGAGATACGCGCCGAGCGCCACCGCGGGGAACGGTTCGATCCCCTGCGCGAGCAAAGAGCCGATCATCCCGGCGAGGACGTCGCCGCTGCCGCCTTTTGCCATTCCGGGGTTGCCCGTGGGGTTGAGGCAGAATTCTCCCTGCGGCGAAGCGATCACGGTCCCGCTGCCCTTGAGCACGCAGACCGCGTCGAATTCCTTTGCGATCTTTCGCGCCGCGGCGCGCCGGTCCGCCTGAACCGCAGCGGTTTCCGTTTTGAGCAGCCGCGCCGCTTCCCTGGGATGCGGGGTCAGAACGAGCGGAGTTTTTCGTAATTTCAGTATATCTATATGCCGCGCGATCAGATTTATGCCGTCCGCGTCGAGAACGACCGGTCCCGCCGCGTAATGAAGCGCCGTCTCGAGCGCTGCGCGCGCCGCTTCGCTTTGGGACAGTCCGCAGCCGATCAGCACCGCGCTCGCGCGCCGGGCCGCCGCCGCGACCGGCGAGAGATCGCCGGCTTCGTAAAGGCAGAAGACCGCCTCGGGCAAGGTCGGCGCCAGAACGGGATAGAGCTCCTTCATCGCCGCGAGTTCCACAAGTCCGACGCCGCAGCGCTGCGCGGCTTTTGCCGCCATCATCGCCGCGCCGGCCATCCCGAAGCTCCCCGCAAGCGCGAAGAGCCGCCCGAAGGTGCCTTTGTGGCTCTCGGCCGCGCGCGGTTTCCACCGCGCCCGGATCTCATCGAGGCCGAGGACCTCGTATCCCTCGTAATCCACCGCGTCCTGCGGGTCGATCCCGACCGGCAGAACGACGCATTCGCCGCAGAAGCCGCGCGATTTCGGGAGGACGTGGGCCGGCTTTTTCGCCGTAAAAACTGCGGTCAGATCCGCTTTGAAGGCGTCCTGCGCCGCGTCGCCGCTGTCGGCGGCAACGCCGCTCGGCAGATCGAGCGCGAGTTTTTTCGCCGGGCTTTCGTTCATTTTCCGAAAAAGCGGCCGCAAAAACTCCGGCAGCTCGCCGTGAAATCCAAAACCGAAGACGCCGTCGACCAGGAAATCCGCCCGAAGGACCGCTTCGAGCGCCTGCGGCGCGTTTTCGCCGTAACGGATCACGGGGATCTCCTTCGGCAAACGCTCGAACGCCGCGCGCGCAATCTCCGTTTTCGGCGCTTCCTCCGCGCCGAAGGCAAGGATCACGGCGGTATCCGCGCCGGCTTCAAAGAGCTTTGCGGCACAGACGAATCCGTCGCCGCCGTTGTTGCCGCTGCCGCAGACGACCGCGGCTTTTTTGCCGCAAAGCGCGAACCGTTCGAAAAGCAGCGCCGCCGCGCTTTCGCCCGCGCGCTCCATCATTTCGGCAAGCGAGATCTTCCCCGCCGCCGCGGTGTTCGCTTCGAGCGCCTTCATCCCCGATTTTGTCAGAATCCTCATCGTTTCCTCCCCGGCTTTCGCAAAGCCGTTTTTTCCAAAAAACGCCCTGCCTCAAAAAGAGCAGAGCGTTTTGCGTTTTTGCTGCGATTATCTGCCGAATGTTTCGACGCGCACCTGCCGCGGCAGGAAATCGCGGATCGAATCGAGCACGCGCTCGTTGGGATCGAAGAACAGAAGGAACGTACCGCCGCCCTTTTTCTCGCCCAGGATATACCAGGAATCTTCCGAAACGCCGTCTGCGCTGACCCCGGCGTAGTATTTCTCGCCGACGCTGCGCTGCGAAAGCGCGGGATAATTGGAGTCGGTCAGTCTGCCCATTTCGAAGGTGTTTTTCACGTCGAAGGACACCACGCGTTTTCTGCGCGAGCGGTCGATGATCTTATCGACGGTCAGATCGCCGTTCGTAAAGCTGTACTCGAATTCCAGGCTCCTGAAGCGGATCAGCTTATAGGCGCCGAACACGACGCCGCCGATCAGCAGCACGAACAGCATGCCGGTATAATGCGTAAAGAGGAAATCAAAGATGCACGCGAATACGAGGATGATCCCCAGAAGGCAGACGCCCGCCATGATGAGATAATCCTTCGCGCCCAGTTTGCGTTTGATCATTTGCTCGATAAAGGTATCCAAAAAAGCCACCCCGTTTTTCGTTTTCTTCTTTTATTGTATCATGCATTGTTTCCGGCTGCATGAATAAACTGTTATTTTTTCGTCCCGGCCGTTACATCGTCTCGGGCGCGGTGATTTTGAACATCCGCAGCACGTTGCCGATCACGGTGCGCGCGGCGATGCAGAGCGCAAGGCGCGCGTGCATCAGGCCGTCCTCTTCGCCCTTGACGCGGCAGGCGTTGTAGAACTTGTGGAAGAGCGTTGCCAGATTGATGACGTAGCGCGTGATGCGCGCGGGGTCGTAATCCTGCGCCGCGGCGACGATCTCGCCGGTGAAGGCGGCCAGATGGCGCAGCAGCTCGGTCTCTTCGCTCGCGGTCAGCTTCGAAAGCTCCTCGTCGGTACATTCGCGGTATTCGATCCCGTCGCGCGCGAGGGCCTTGAGGATGCTGCAGATGCGCGCGTTGGCATACTGAACGTAATAGACCGGATTCTGGGCGTCCTGCTGGACGGCAAGTCCGAGGTCGAAATCCATCGGAACGCTCGCTTCGCGCAGATTGAAGAGGAAGCGGGCCGCGTCGACAGGGACTTCGTCGAGCAGATCGGCGAGCTGGATCGCCTTTCCGGTGCGCTTGCTCATCTTCTCGGGGACGCCGTCGCGCATCAGGCGCACGAGCTGCATCAGAACGACGTCGAGCTTCTCGGGATCGTAGCCGACCGCCGAAAGCGCGCCCTTCATCCGGGCAACGTGGCCGTGATGATCCGCGCCCCAGACGTTGATGCATTTTTCGAATCCGCGCAGGAATTTGTTCCGGTGATAGGCGATATCCGCGGCGAAATAGGTCGGGTTGCCGTTCTGGCGGACGAGCACCTCGTCCTTCTCGGCGCCGAAGCGCATCGCGTTGTACCAGAGGGCGCCGTCCTTTTCGTAGGTATAGCCCTTGTCCTTTAGAATCCGGATCGTCTCGGCAAGCTCGCCGTCGTTGTGAAGCGTGCTCTCGAGGAACCAGAGGTCGTAATGAATGCGGTATTTTTCCATATCGCGCTTCATTTTTTCGATGTTGAGCGGCAGCGCGAAGGCGACGAGCGCCGCGCGGCGTTCCGCTTCGGATTTGTCGAGATATTCGCGGCCGTATTTTTCGGCGAACTGCTCGGCGCGCTCGGTGATATCGGCGCCGTGGTAGCTGTCTTCGGGCAGCTCGGGGGCGTTTTCACCCTCGAAGATCTGGCGGTAGCGGATCTCGAGCGAGAGCGCGAATTTGTCGATCTGATTGCCGGCGTCGTTGACGTAGAACTCGCGCCAGACGTCGTATCCGGCGGCTTCGAGGACCGCGGCGAGGCAGTCGCCCAGCGCGCCGCCGCGCGCGTTGCCCATGTGCATCGGGCCGGTCGGGTTTGCGGAGACGAATTCGACCATGTATTTTTTCCCGCCGCCGAACTCGCTGCGGCCGTACGCTTCGCCGAGGGAGAGAACGTCGCGCAGGATATCGCTGTAGAATTTCCGCGAAAGGAAGAAATTCATAAATCCGGGGCCGGCGATCTCCGCTTTTTCAAAATAGGTCCCCGAAAGATCGAGATTGTTCAAAATGATTTCCGCGATTTTGCGCGGCGGCTGGCGGAAGGCTCGCGCGCAGGCCATCGCCGCGTTGCAGGCGTAGTCGCCGTGGGCGCGGTCGGCCGGGATCTCAACATTAAAATCCGGCAGCTCGGCGCTCGCCGCAAGCGCTCCCTGCTCCATCGCTTTTGAAAGCGCGGCTTTTACCGCCGCGCGCAGTGAATTTTCCGTATTCCATACGATTTTAGACATCCCGTTTTGCCTCCCTGACGGTGATCGATAGTTCGTTTTTGCTCGTAAAGCCGGAATTGATATCGAGCGTATAGCGGATCTTCAGGTCTCCGCCCCGGCAGCCGAGGGTCGAGGTGATCTCGTCGGTAAAAACGCCGAGCATCAGGTTGCCGAAGCCGGTGTCGAATTCGCCGTAGTTGCGCGCGCCTTTTTCGAGGATCAGGCGCGTGGAATCGCCGGTATGCATCATTTCGACGCGGTCCGGCTCGACCTTGACGACCGAAGTGACGACGGGTCCGCCGCCTTCGCCGTATTCGCGGTAGGCGATGACCTGCTTTCCGTTCTCATTTTTGTAGGAGCCGTAGGTCGTGAGATTGATCTCGCCGAGGTCCCCGTCGTACTCCTGCTTTCCGGAAATGGAAATCAAATAGTTTTCAAGCATGTTTTTCTCCAGAGTTCAATAATCATCGATGGCGACCCAATCGACCGGGCCTTCCACCGGCGCGCCGAGACAGGCGCGCGCGTTTTCGCGGAATCCTTCAACGCTGTCGCTGACGAAATACTGCGCCGAGCCTTCTCCGGCCTCACGCAGGAGCCCGCGCTCGCGCAGCGTCTGCGCGCAGTAGAGCGCCGCTTCCCGGCCGCTGTTGATCAGAGCGACGCCGGGGCCCATAAAATCGCCGATCGCCCCGGCCAGCAGCGGATAATGGGTGCAGCCGAGGATCAGCGTATCGATTTCTTTTTCCCGCAGATCGGCGAGATATTCCTTCATCGTCTCTTTGACGAGCGGATCGTCCCGCTTCGTGTGGCGGTTTTCAACCAGCGGAACGAACAGCGGGCAGGCGCGGGAGAAGATCTCCGCGTCCGGGCAGGAGGCCTTGAGCAGCCGCTCGTAGGCGCCGCTGCGGATCGTCGCCGGCGTTCCGATCACGCCGATGCGCCGGTTTTTCGTTTCGCGGATCGCGGCGGCGGCGGTCGGCTTGAGGACGCCGGAATAGAGCACGCCGCAGGTTTCGCCGATCTCGCCGGCGGCGGAGCTGACCGTTCCGCAGGCGGCGAGGATCATCTTGACGTTCTTCGTTTTTAAAAAGTCGATATCCTGCCGGGTGTATTTTCGTAAAATCTCCGGGCTTTTCGTCCCGTAGGGGACGCGGCCGGTGTCGCCGAAATAGACGATATTTTCGCGCGGGAGGACCTTCTGCAGCTCCACCACGGCGGTCAGGCCGCCCATTCCGGAATCGAAAACCCCGATCGGTCGGTTATCCATAAACACTCACAACCTTATTTCGCCTCGAAGGCGCAGTCGATCAGATCGCAGACGAGCTCCTCGCCCTTTTTGCCGCAGGCCTCCCAGAGCTTGGGATACATGCTGATGCTCGTAAATCCGGGCAGGGTGTTGATTTCGTTGAGAACGACCTGGCCGTTCTTCTTGACGAAAAAGTCCACCCGGGAAAGGCCGCTGCAGCCGAGGTGCCAATACGCGCGGCAGGCAATCGCTCGGATCTCGTCGATCTTCTCCTGCGAGAGGCGCGCCGGAATATAGAGCTGCGAGGTGCCGCTGACGTATTTGTCGTCGTAATCGTAGAATTCCGCCGTCGCGCCGATTTCGCCGACGGTCGAGGCGATCGGTTTGCGGTTGCCGAGAACGGCGCATTCGACCTCCTGGCCCTCGACGCCCTCTTCCACAACGATCTTGCCGTCTTCGCGCGCGGCCTTTTCCACGGCGGCGCGGAAATCCTCGATCTTCGTCACGCGGCTCACGCCGACGGAGGAGCCCGCGTTGGCCGGTTTTACGAACACCGGGAAATTGAAGCGCGCGGAAACCTTCGCTTCGATCTTGCGCGCGCCCTCGGGATCTTCGAGATAGCGGTAGGAATAGAACCAGAGGTAGTGCGCCTGCTCGATATTGACGGCGGAAAGCAGCGTATGGGCAACGGCTTTATCCATGCAGACCGCCGAAGCGAGCGTATTGCAGCCGACGTAGGGGATCGTGGAAAGCTCGAAGAGCCCCTGGACCGTTCCGTCCTCGCCGTTTTTGCCGTGGAGCACGGGGAAGATCACGTCGATTTTTTCATAGCGGAGGCCGCTTTCCTCCTCTACCACGATCCCGTGGACGGAGGGATCCGGCGAGAGGAACGCCCTGCGGCAGGAGGGATCTTCTTCCCATTCCCCGCCGGGGATCTTTTCCCAATCGCCCGTATAAAGCTGCCAGCAGCCGTCCTTGCGGATGCCGATCGTCAAAACCTCGAAGCGGTCCTTCGGGATGCTGTTCATGATAAAATACGCCGAGCGGCGCGAAACCTCGTGCTCCGAAGAACGCCCTCCGAAAAGCACGAGCACCTTTTTACGATCCATAAGAGAAGACCTCCCGACCCTTTTCTAACCTATTCTATTGCGGAAAATCCGCAGAAACCACCAATTTTATATTATATTATCACATTCCCCCCTTTTGTGCAATTCATTTTGCGCCGATCGGCGGAAAATCTTTGACAAACCCGGCGATCTGTTGTATGATTAATTGTAACTTGCGAAACTGACTTGACTTTTTGGGAGTGAACGCTTTGGCATCGAAAGCTTTTGAACTGATCGCAGAAAAAATCGAAGGACTGCTCGTGCCGCAGGGCTATACGAGAAACGATACGGAAGACGCCGCTGTTTTTCTGAACGAAGACACCGCCTACAGCGTCTGGTACGATACACAGCGCGGCCGCTTTGAGCTTCGGCAGGCCGAAGCCGACGGCGGCGAAGTCTCTTCCGAATGGAAGACGGTTTCGATGTGGCTTTTCAACGAAGCCTCGGATTCGCTCTCCGAAGCGGAATCGATCGCGGGAGATTTTTCCGATACGCTCTCCGCGCCGCTGCGGACGCCCGCCGCGCTGCAGCCGAAGAAGAAAAAGAAGAAGGACGAAGATTCAACAACCGATCCGCTTTTCTTCTTCAACCGCCTCGCGAACCTGTTCCCCGATATCAAGGAGGACCTTAACGCGGAGAAGATCGCCTTCGGCGACATCCGTCCCTTTACCTTCGCAAAGGAAAAGGTTCTGCCGAAGATCAGCGATCTCTGCCGCCGCTATCCGCAGAGCGATCCCGCGCAGAAGCTCTGCTCGATGTTCTCGGATTTCTATGAAAACGGCGACCTCGATACCCGCGCCGTGATCACCTATATCCTGATCAACGGGCTTCCCGCCGACGTCTACGCCCAGATCGCGCCGCAGTTCGACGAAAAGCTCCTCAAAGCCGCCGCCCAGAGCCGCCGCCTGATCGGGAAGAAGATCAAGCCCGAAAAGAAGAAAAAACAGAGCAAGATCATTGCGAAAAGCCTCGACAGCTACAAGCAGCTCCAGCAAAAATAACCGCCCGGCGGAAATTCCCGTTTTTCCGGGCGCAAAAACGTAAAAAACGCAGGAAAATCCCCAAAAAGGCCTTGACCTTTTTGGGGATTTGTGTTATGATGTTTTCACCTCGTTTTAGGAGGTTGTTTTTTTGTGCGCTTTTTTAGAAGCGCGAGGCGGTTTTCCGCCGGGAAACAACCGGGTACCGAAAGGCGTTTTTCCG
>JAEEGL016730718.1_pt1 | contig 10555 bp, 7 predicted proteins | sample 9134231 | NCBI WGS metagenome assembly JAEEGL01 (sample SAMN16246548, study PRJNA631951) | gut metagenome | biome: gut microbiome; feature: rumen; material: fiber-attached | host: Bos | place: Iran: Karaj | collected 2018-10
GTGTGGAATCCGCACGCCTATGAGACCGCCTATTACTACCAGAACGTCTGGGCCGAGGACGTGAACGTGCAACAAGGTGATATCGCAGTGAGGAACGAGTTCTTTTTCCATGACCTGAGCAATGTGAAAATGCGGTGGCAACTGCTGGTTGACGGCCAGTCGGTGCTCAACGGCGAGGAGAACAACCTCAACGTCGCTCCCCAAGGTCGCCAGATGCTGCATCTGCCCATCGCAAACACCCTTGCCGCGCTTGACCCTAACCACGAGGTGATGCTCAACGTGGATTTCATGCTCAAGCAAGCCGAGCCACTGATGGAGGCAGGACAGCGAGTTGCCTATGTTCAATTACCCATTCACGAGGTGACACCACAAGCCGCATCTCTGCCTCATGATAAGGCTAAATTCAGCGTCAAGCAAGCCAAGCAAGGTTCGTTGACCATTGCTGGAGATGGTGTGGAAATCGCCTTTGATGGCAAGACAGGTTTCATGACCAACTACGTTGTTAACGGCATGTCCATCATGGGAGAAGGCGGTACGTTGAAGCCTAACTTCTGGCGTGCGGTGACCGACAACGACATGGGAGCATGGTTACAGCAGAAGTTGAAAGTTTGGCGAAATCCCGCGATGAACTTGACCTCACTGGGCGTGGACAAGAAAGCGTCAAGCAAGTCTCAAGTGACCGTCGTCGCCCGTTACGACATGCCCGAGGTGCATGCAAAGCTCACGCTGACCTACGAAATACATGCTGGCGGAGCCATGTGCATCACTCAGGGTATCGCATTTGACGACAGTTACACCGAAATTCCTGAGATGCTGCGTTTCGGCATGGTGATGGAGATGCCCTATCAGATGGACAACAGTAATTTCTACGGCCGCGGTCCCGTCGAGAACTATGCTGACCGCCGCTACAGCCAGCGCCTGGGTATCTACCGCCAAACAGCCGATGAGCAGTTCTATCCCTACATCCGTCCGCAAGAAACAGGCACCAAGGGCGACATCCGCTGGTGGAACCAGACCGACCTGCATGGAAACGGCATCAAGGTGACTGGCGACAAGCCATTCTATGCCAGCGCATTGCACTATGACATCGCGATGCTTGATGAGGGCGATGAGAAGCACCAGCGCCACCCGTCGCAATTGACCAAGTCAACATTCACAGTCCTCACCCTTGACAGTGAGCATTGTGGTGTGGGCGGCATCGATAGCTGGGGCGCCCGTCCGCTAGAGCAATACCGCCTGCCCGCCATAGACCGCACCTGCTCATTCACCATCACTCCGATTGTATCCAACTGACGGATATAACTGATTTAAACAACTGAACCATCTGAATGCTCTGAGAATTAACTCAGATTTTTCAGATGGTTCAGTTGTTGTAGCATTTAAAGGAATGCGGATGCCTCTCTAAACCCTAACCACTAAACTCTAAACTGCGAGCGAAGCGAGCATCATTACTCGCTGTAGTTGTGGTCGATGACGATGGATACTGTGTCGTCGGGGACAAGGGGCTGAAGTTCGGCCCGTAGTTCCACGATGAAGGCGGCATCGTCGTGGATGGTGATGTCAGGCACTACATCAATGGAAACTCGATTCTCATCCTCAAAGTAAAAGAAGCCGTGTACTTGCTCAACGTGCTCGTGAGCGGCAGCGGCCTGCATGAGGGTGTGCTGCAACTGGGCACGTTTGTTATCGCCTGTAGCAACGGCATACACGCCGACGGTCATGATAATGCCGTGACGGTCAAACATCTCCTCGGTGATGCGACGCGTGAGGCCATGAATCTGGTGGGCATTCATCGTGTCCTTGACGTTGATGTGCAAGGAGCCGATCTGCACGTCAGGACCATAATTGTGGACAATGATGTCAAACACGCCATACACTCCGTCAAAGTCGTTGACCTCCTTCTTGATTTGCGAGAGCAGCTCAGGCGAAATCTTGGCGCCGAGCAATTCGTTGACGGGCGAAGCAAGCATCTCAATACCGGCCTTGATGATGACCAGCGAGATGAGAGCTCCCAAGATGCCGTCGAGCGATATGTTCCACAGCAGCATCACGCCTGCCGAAACAAGTGTTGCCAGTGTGATGATAGCATCGAACAGGGCATCGGAACCCGAGGCAATCAATGCATCACTCTTGAGTTTCTCACCCTGCGACTTGACATACTTGCCAAGCACCAGTTTCACGACAATCGCCACAATGATGACGATGAGCGTCGTGGTGGTATAGGTAGGCTCAGTGGGATTGAAAATCTTCTTGACCGACTCGATGAGCGACGTCACACCCGCAGTGAGCACAATCACCGCAATGATGATGGCGCTGAAGTACTCGATGCGGCCAAAGCCGAAGGGGTGTTTCCTGTCGGCAGGACGTTGAGACAACTTTGTGCCAATGATGGTGATGACACTCGAGAGCGCGTCGCTCAGGTTGTTCACCGCATCCATAACAATGGCTACTGAACTGGCCAACACGCCTACTCCAGCCTTGAATGCAGCCAACAACACATTGGCAATGATGCCAATCCAACTTGTCCTGATAATTTGTGAAGAACGATCCATATTTTCTCCTTGTTTATAGTTTTATCGTTATTGCGAAATTTTTCACAACAAAAATCTTCGAAATATTTAATTCATTGAATTATAGTTGATTATGTGCATCGAACGATAATCACGACTCCTGTTGATTGGAGTCAACAATTACTGTCTGTTGGGGGTTGCCACAAGAAGAGGCCTGCAGCAGTGGCAAGCTGTCGGACCAATTCAAGCAAGGCCGGTGACGGGTTGTAGAGGGTGAGATTGGTATCGCCGCCGCTAGCGGTAATCAGAGCTTCGCCATTGTCTATCAGGACGCACAGGTGACCGTTATGCAGACTCTCCATCAGCCACTTTTCCAGCATTCTAGGATCAGGATAAAGCCATTCATCGCCACCATCGCGGCTCACCAGCAGGTCGTGGTAGCAGTTCAGTTTCAGCACAACGTCGGCAAACTGGCGGCACAAACGCTCATGCCGGATCCCCTCCAGATAATACTGCTCCACTGCGAAAAATTGCCCCTTGCTGTCTTGCTGCACCTGCATGGGCAGAAAGTCAATCACCCAATAAGGCGCCTCCAGCAACTGCTCTACTATTTGGTCAAAATTAGTTTCCATAAGCACTCGCAAAGGTAACGTTTTTTCCAAATCTGAAAAAAAACAGAGTCGCTTATTTGCATTGCCACCGAAAAACACTATCTTTGCAGATTGAACCATTCAAATGAATTATCGTGAGCAACAACAAAGAAAAAAATACGGGCGGATTTGACCGCTTTCGTGACCGCCACCCCATTCTCGTGAACTCAGTTCTGATGGCTCTGGCGCTGGTGGCATTGGGCTACATAGCCCTTCTGTTTATCGATGTATTCACTTCCCATGGCCAGCAAGTGCAGGTGCCTGACGTTCGCAATATGCCATTAGAAAAGGCTATCGAGATACTGGATGATGCCGGTCTGCGGTGGGAAATCAGTGATTCGACAACTTTCTACGAGAACTATAAGCCTGGATCGGTCATTGACCAGGATCCCAAGGCCAAGTCCTATATCAAGAAAATCCGTATCATCTACCTGAGCGTGAATGCGATGCATGCACCCATCATTCCCTTGCCCAAACTGGTAGAATTGCCCGGCAGGCAGGGTATGGCGACACTCAAGGCGATGGGCTTCAAGAATGTGAAAATGGATAGCGTTCCCAGTGAGATGGGCGGCTTGATCCTTCAAGTATCCGTTGATGGTCACAATGTGGCTCCTGGAACCCCTGTCAGTGTGAACAGCCAGATCAAAATCACTGTGGGCGACGGCTCCATTGTTGACCTCAACCCTGAACAGGTACTTGACCCCGCCCTGATGGACTCGATTGACGAGGCCAACTACAAGGACGCCCAGGAGACCTACGAGCAGGAGATGAAGGAAGCCCAGGCCCGCGCCGAGCAGGAACGCAAGGCACAGTCTTCGGAGGAAAAGAAGGACAAAGACAAGGACAAGAAAAAAGACAAAGATAAAGATAAGAAAAAAGAGCAGGACAAGGGCAAGAAAAACTGACCTTGGACGCTCTTTGCGCAGATAAATCAATTTCACTTCAAACGTATTAACTAATAAACACTATCATTAACCCTTTAAATTTTTTATTATGGATAAAACTGAATTTTACAAAAAATGCGAAAATGCCGCAATTTTTAAGATTTTGCGAGAAAAAGGTTTTAAGGTTTTTGAAAAAGGATTTTATAATCTGAATATCATTGGCATCAGATCTGATCAACAGGGCAAGATCACTAATATGTATGATGATTTGCTCGTGGTCATCTATCAAACCCCTAGAGGAATTTGGAATAAACAGATTTATAAGATCACTACCGAACCTGGACTTTATTATATGACTCAGAAATTGCTTAATCCCAAAGGCACAGCCATTCTTGCCCCCGGACAATATAGTGGTTGCTATAAGGTCGGCAAGCATAAAGGTCAATATGATGCTCTGGTACAGCAGAAAGCCGTCAAGGTTTATAGAGACAATAACAGAGATAAGGTCTATAATTTAAAACCCGAATGTGAAGATAATGGCATCTTTGGTATCAATATCCACAGATCAAACGAGTGGGTAGAAAGCCAATATGTAAATAAGTATTCCGCTGGATGCCAAGTATTTGCTAATCCCAATGAGTTCGATTCATTTATGAGGCTTTGTAAATTGCAAAACCAATACTACCCAAGCAACAGTTTCACATATACTCTTTTAGATGAAAGTGAACTGATTTATAAGCTCTCATAAGCTCTAAACGAATGTGACTCACGTTAACAGATACAATCGAAAAAAGAGCAAAATAAGAAGAACAAAACCATAATTGGCTTTTAGCAGCCAGGCATTTAGGATATTCCATGGCGCTGGACGACGAGCTGCTGGACGACGAATTGGAGTCGAGCGGCAAAGACGAGATACAATTTGACTACAGTGAACCCGACTTCACCGAGGACGGGCGCGACTACTGGGAGCACTACCACTATGTGGTGGAGCCTGGACAGGTGTTGCTGCGCATCGACAAGTATCTCGTAGAACGCATCAAGGGCACAAGCCGCAACCGCGTGCAGAACGCAGCCGAGGCACAGTGCATTCGCGTGAACGGGCGTCCCGTCAAGAGCAACTATCGCGTACATCCCGGCGACGTCATCAGCGTGGTGATGGACCGCCCCCGCTATGAATGCGAAATCGTTGCACAGGATATTCCGTTAAACATCGTCTATGAGGACGCCAGCCTGATGGTGGTCAACAAGCCTGCGGGCATGGTGGTCCACCCTGGGCACGGCAACTTTGACGGTACACTGGTTAATGCCCTAGCCTGGCACTTCAAGGACAACCCTGACTATGATGTGACCGATCCACGCTTAGGTCTCGTTCACCGCATTGACAAGGACACAAGCGGACTGCTCGTCATTGCCAAGACACCAAATGCCAAGACCTCGCTCGGCGCCCAATTCTTCAAGAAGACCACCAAGCGGCAATATATCGCCGTGGTATGGGGCGAGATGAAGCAGGAAGACGGCACGGTGACCGGCAACATCGGGCGAGATCCGCGCGACCGCGTGCTGATGAAGGTATTCCCTGACGGTGACCAAGGCAAACACGCTGTCACCCACTGGCACACCGTAGAAAACCTGGCCCATGTGGCTGTCGTGCGCTGCCAGTTGGAGACAGGCCGCACCCACCAGATACGCGTCCACATGAAGCATATCGGGCATCCGCTATTCAACGATGCCCGATATGGCGGTGATCAAATCCTGCGCGGCAACCGCTCATCAAGCTACGCCCAGTTCATCCGCAACTGCTTCGACCTGTGCCCGCGCCAAGCCCTGCACGCCAAGACCCTCGGCTTCGTCCACCCCGAGACCGGCGAGCAGATGGACTTCGACAGCGACCTGCCCGCCGACATGGCCGCCCTCATCACCAAGTGGGAAGACTATGCTCACAACCTAGCGACCAAGTAACGGCAGGACCCCGATCGAAATAATAAAGAGAAGACAACAAGTACAATAACACTATCTTAATTGGCTAACAACCAATAGTTTGTGTTTATTGTACTTATTGTCTTCCTTCTTTGATCGTGTGACGTTGAATCACATGAATCTGGGAGTATCAATCCCAGCTGCCACTCAGCAAGTAGTTAATGAGAGCCGTCACGTCACCGATGCTGACTTTACCGTCATGGTTACAGTCGGCAACCGCCAGACTGATGCTAGAAGCATCCTCGCTCAACAAGTTGTTAATCAAGGCGGTCACATCGCCAATCTTTACCGAGCCGTCACCGTTCACATCTCCAAGAAGGACATCGGACTCCCCAATGCCATCGTATGGGAAGAAATCTTCTCCAGATATCGCCTCGACACTCCATCCCTTATCTCTTGCCACGGCCACTTGGTCGGTAGTAATGACGTTCTGCGCAGCCTCGTTATCCAAATCCATTACTACGAGATAAGCGTAAGGATGATAGGGCAACGCGTTGACCAGATGATCCATCGCCTGATCCTTGATCTGATTGTTATAGCAGTACAACTGGAAAAGATCGGTACAACTCGTCACGTCTAGCGATGTCAAGTTATTATTATAGCAATTGAGTATCATTAATTCAGCCTTTCCGCTTAGGTCAAGAGTGGTCAACAGATTATTATCACAGTACAATTGATTCAACTTCGCATTGTTGGTAAAATCAAGTTCAGTCAGTTGGTTTCCAGAACATGACAGAATCCCCAGTTGAACATTGCCCGTCAGGTCAAGTTCTGTCAGTTGATTGTAATTGCAAGAGAGAATGGCAAGATCAGGACAGTTAGTGACGTCAAGAGCACTGACCAAGTTGTTGTCTATTTCCAGCTTTCTCAATCTAGGATTACTAGATAAATCCAATGTGGTAATTCTGTTCCAGTTCTCTTGGGATTCCTCATCATAATTGCCCAATATCAACTCGGTCAATAGCGTGAAGTATTCAATTCCCGTGAGGTCCACTATACCACTTGAACTTGCTTCAATCTTGCCGATGGACGCCATCTCACTATCGGTAATGACACCATCGGTGCCGTAGGATTGTGAGAGCAACCAGTTGCGGAAATTTTCGTCGGGGAAGTTTTCAGCATTGATGTCAACTCCTGTAACGATTAACGGTTCACTAGCCCAATCTATCCAAATACTCACCTTGCCATCAGGCATGATGAAAGAATATAATCCGCTGGATAATTCGGTGACATCATCGGCCGACAGATTGTTGAACCTTATGCCCGACAAATAGTAGCCATAGTAAGGTGAAAAACCAAAGTAAACCGTTTCTCCAGCCTCGGCCTCGGTAAAACTGAAGCCATTGGAGTAATAGCTCTGATTAATGTCGGTCCCCACATAAACCGTGCCTGCAGAATTGGGGTTAGAATAGATGTACACAAAGTGTCCCCAAGTCGAGATACTGCTGAGCAGCACCAAGAATAATAGTAAATACTTTTTCATACGCTATAAAGTTTTAGAGTTAATAAGTTAATAAACTGTTATGGATTACAAATATAGTACTATTATTCATGCATCATTTAATTCATCCCGCAATTATTGCCACAGCATCAACTCATTTTACTTGAATTGGTAGGCTTTTGCTGGCATTTAGATTTGGTGACTTTTACTTATCATGAGCCTGTCATCACCTGGATTGCTCAAATGCCCTTTTTTTATTATTTCATTGTCTTATTATCGGAAAAAGAGTATTTTTGCACTGCATATCATTAAGTTAGATGAGATCACGACATCCACAACTTCACTGGCAAAAAACGTGACCAAGTAATTACCTTTACTTCACCAACACCACAATAAACTGATTATAACACCTATAAATGATGAAACGTCTGATTACATATCTTCTCCTGTTGTTTTTCAGTCTGTCCACCGTGAGCCAGGTTGCTTATCGGCAATACAACAAATACACCGACAGAGACGAATTCTTTGACCGCAGTGGTACACGCATCGGCTATGCCAAGTATGACAAATACATGGGCCGCACCGTGTATTATGACAAGAGCGGTAACGTCGTGAAATATGAAAAAGAGGACCGCTATATGGACCGGATTGACATCACCGACAAGAACTACAACCGCATCGGTTATAAAAAATGGGACAAATATCAGGACCGATGGGAGGTATATGACAAGAACGGCAAAATGACCATGTACTACAAGTGGAATAAGTATATGGACCGATGGGAATACTATTATTATTGATTTCTTGTTAGGAATCGCATAAATATCAAGAAAAACCTATTACCTTTGCGGAAAATACTAACCCAAAAAATACTTCAAACATGACTATTCTGAGAAGATTAACCATGATTGCGACACTGCTGCTGACACTCGGTGCCGCTGCTCAAACCAACCCGCTGTGGATGCGTTTTTGCGCTATATCTCCTGACGGAGAGACTGTTGCGTTCTCCTACAAGGGAGACTTGTTCACTGTGCCGGTACAGGGTGGCATAGCCCATCAACTGACGTCAAATGACGCCTACGATGCCTACCCCGTGTGGAGTCCTGACGGTCAGAACATCGCCTTTGCCTCGGCACGCGAGGGAAGCCTCGACGTATTTGTTGTCAAGAAGGAAGGCGGCACCCCCAAGCGCCTCACCACCGATAGCGGCAACGAGACCCCGATGTGCTTCCTCGACGACAAGACGGTGCTCTTTGAGGCCGCTAACATGCCCACGGCAACATCTATCCTCTTTGCCAGCAGCCAATTTCCGCAGGTATATCAGGTGAGCACCGACGGCGGCAGGGCACGCGTGTTCTCGGAACTGCCGATGCAGGACCTGAGTATCAACAGCCGCGGTGATGTCCTCTACCATGACATCAAGGGCTATGAGGACCCCTTCCGCAAACACCACACGAGTTCCATTACCCGCGACATCTGGCTGAAGCAGGCCGGCAAGTTCACCAAACTCACCGACTTCAACGGCGAGGACCGCACGCCCCGTTGGGCTGCCGATGGCAACGCCTATTTCTACCTGAGCGAACAGGACGGGACATTCAACGTCTATAAAAACACCATCGGTGGAAAAGCCAAGCAACTTACCCGCCACACGAAGCACCCCGTACGCTACCTGACAGTCGCCAACAATGGCATGCTGTGTTACAGTTACAACGGTGAGATTTACACCTTGCGCGAGGGCGGTGAGCCCCAAAAGGTCAATATCACCATCAATGCCGACCGCAGCGAGAAAGAGCTGATCCGCCAGATTAAGAAAGACGGCGCAACCGCCATCAGCGTTTCTCCTGGCGGCAAGGAAATCGCCTTTGTGATGCACGGCGACGTGTATGTCACCTCGGTGGACTACAACACGACCAAGCAGATTACCGACTCGCCCGAGCAGGAGCGCACCATCGACTTCTCGCCCGACGGCCGCAGCATCGTCTATGACAGCGAGCGTAACGGCATGTGGCAGATTTATCAGACGTCCATCAAGAACAAAGATGAAAAACTGTTCACCTATGCCACCGACCTCGTGGAAGAACAGCTCACCAATACAGGCCACACCTCCATCCAACCGCAGTACAGCCCTGACGGCAAGAGCGTTGCCTTCCTTGAAGACCGTGCCACCCTACGCGCCGTTGACGTGAAGAGCAAGGCGGTGCGCACCCTGATGGACGGCAAGTATATCTATTCCTACAGCGACGGTGACGTGTGGTTTGAGTGGAGTCCTGACAGTCGCTGGCTACTCTCCTCCTACATCGGCACTGGCGGTTGGAATAGTCAGGACGTGGCCCTGGTCAATGCCAGCGGCAACGGCGAGGTGCACAACCTGACCGAGAGTGGCTACAACGAGGGTAACGCCAAGTGGGTCCTCGGCGGCAAGGCGATGATTTTCACCAGCGACCGTGCGGGCTTTCGTAGCCACGGCAGCTGGGGCACCGAGGATGATGTGTATATCATGTTCTTTGACCTGGATGCCTACGAACGCTTCAGGATGACCAAGGAAGAGAAGGTGCTGCGTGAAGAGGCCGAGAAAGACAAGAATAAAGAAGCCGAGAAGGAAAAGAACGACAAGGCTGACAAGAAGAAAAACGATAAAAAGAAAAAGGCCGCAGCCGACGAAAAGCCTTCCGTGCCTGCACTACAATTTGACTTGGAGAATTGCCGTGACCGCATCGCGCGCCTGACCGTGAACTCCTCCCGCTTGGGTGATTATGTCCTGTCCAACGGCGGTGACACGCTCTACTATCAGGCAGCCTTTGAGGGCGGCATGGACCTGTGGAAACATGACCTGCGGGAGCAGAAGACCGAACTCGTGCTCAAGGACGTGGGCTATGGCCCCATGGTGGCCGATAAGGCTGGCAAGAACCTGTTCCTGTGCACTGGTAGCGGCATCAAGAAGATTGACCTGGCCAAGGGCAAACCCGAGCCTGTCAACTTTGAGGCCAACTTCAATTACCGTCCTCAGGCCGAGCGCGAGTACATCTTCAACCACATCTGGCAACAGGTCAAGGATAAATTCTACGTCGAGGACATCCATGGTGTGGACTGGGA
>JAEEGL017256441.1_pt1 | contig 10555 bp, 8 predicted proteins | sample 9134231 | NCBI WGS metagenome assembly JAEEGL01 (sample SAMN16246548, study PRJNA631951) | gut metagenome | biome: gut microbiome; feature: rumen; material: fiber-attached | host: Bos | place: Iran: Karaj | collected 2018-10
AGCATCGCGACGAGCAGGATCGAGGCGAAAAGCTGTTTGGTTGTTTTCTTCATATCGTTCCTCCGTAAAAGAGTATTTTGCATGACATTCGGCCGGAGCTTTCCTCCGACGAGTGCATTGTAGCACAGTTCTCCCCCCTTGTGTCTTAATCTTTCTTAAACGGCGGATCGGCGATTGTTTCCTTGCATTTTTATGTTATAATAACGGCAGGACGCCGTTATTATAACATTCTTTCACGTCGTTTTCCCTGCCGCTGCCGCGGCAACCGGAAAACATGACGAATTATATCACAGCCGCTTCGCGTCTATGATATAATAAGCTCATACCGGACCGCTTTCCTTTTATTCTTACGCCCCGAGGTGATCCATTCATGGCTAACAGATCCCATATCCTGATCGTCGACGACGACGCGGATATCCGTCAGGTGCTGCAGCTGCTGCTGCGCGACGATTACAACGTCAGCGAAGCCGCGGACGGCCCCGCCGCCATCCGCGCCGTCACGGAGAACGCCGATATCGACCTCATCATCCTGGACGTGATGATGCCCGGCATGTCCGGACTCGAGGTCTGCGACAAGCTCCGCGGCATCACGAACGCGCCCGTGCTGTTCCTCACGGCCAAATCCGCCGAGAAGGACCGGCTCTCGGCCTACCGCAGCGGCGGCGACGACTTCCTCTCCAAGCCCTTCTCGCACGGCGAGCTCCTGGCCAAGGTCGGCTCGCTGCTGCGGCGCTATAAAGAGTACCGCGGCAAGCCCGAGGCCGCGCTGGCCGTCGAAAACCTGGAGATCGACTTCGCGACGCGCAGCGTCAAGAACGCCGGCGTGAACGTGCAGCTGACCGATACGGAATACGCGATCCTGGAGTACCTGCTGCATAACCGCGGCACGACCGTCACGACCAGCGTGCTCTACGAGGCCGTGTGGAAGGAACGCTTCCTGCCCGGCTCGGGCAATACCGTGATGGTGCACGTGCTCAACCTGCGCCGTAAGATCGAGGACGATCCGTCCAACCCGAAGATCATCCGCACCGTCTGGGGCAAGGGCTATCAGATCGACTGACGATGAAAAAGCTGCTGGAAAACGCGAGCCTGAACGCGAAGATGCTCTTCGCGCTGCTGCTCGCGCTGCTGCTCGCCGCGGGCGTGTTCTTCGCCGCCTACGGCGTGGGCAATTACTTTATCGATAAAGTCTATATGAGCAGCGAGTCCGTCTCCGCGCGCAAAGCGCAGATCTATACGGACTTCAGCGTATACGTGCGGCAGAACAACCTCGCCGGGTCCGATTCCGCCGCCATCGCGCGCTGGACCGCCGAGCGCGAAAAGGTGACGATCATCGTCACGGGCGGCAGCGGCAACTACAGCGTGCGCGGCGGTCGCGAGCAGACCGTCAACAACCAGGTCGGGGATCTGGTCCGGATCGCGAAGATCTACGGCAAGCTCTACCCGATCCGCTTCGCGGACGGCGAGTACCAGATCGCCATCGGCGACAGCTCGCAGGAGCATGAGCGGAATATCTTTCTCATCGCCTCCCTGCTGCTCGGCGCCGTGAGCTTCGTCGCGGTCATGCTGCTGTACATCCGGCGCGTCACGGGGCGCATCATCGCGCTCTCCTAGGAGGCCGTCGTCATCGGCGGCGGCGATCTCGAGGCGCCCATCTTCATCGAGGGCGGCGACGAGATCTCCGTGCTCGCCACCGAGGTCGACAACATGCGCCGCTCGGTCATCGAGCGGATGGGCAACGAGCGCCGCGCCTGGGAGGCCAACAGCGAGCTGATCACCGCCATCTCGCACGATATCCGCACGCCGATGACCAGCCTGATCGGCTATCTGGGACTGCTCAACGAGTCCGGCTTCACCGACAGCGAGCGCAGCGCGCGCTTCGCCGCCTCGGCCTACTCCAAGGCGCTGGAGCTCAAGGACCTGACGGACGAGCTGTTCAAGTACTTCCTCGTTTTCGGCCGCGCCGAGATCGAAATGGACCTCCAGCGCTACGACGCGCGGCTGCTCGCCGAACAGCTCGTCGGCGAGGCGGCCTTCGAGCTGCAGGACGCGGGCTTTGCGGTCGAGCAGCAGGGCTTCGAGGGCGAGGGCGAGCTGGTCGCAGACGCGATGTATCTCAAGCGCGTGATGGACAATCTCGTCTCCAACGCGAAGAAATACGCCGACAAGAGCGCGCCCGTCGTGTTCCGCAGCGCGCTGGAGGACGGCCTGCTCACGGTCTGCGTGTCCAATACCGTGGCGCAGAACGTCTCACGCGTCGAGAGCACAAAGATCGGCCTGCGCACCTGCGCGAAGATCATGGAGACGATGGGCGGCAGCTTTTCGAGTTCGCTCGAAGGTCTTGAATACCGCGCCGTCTTTTCCGTCCCGATCGCGGAAAAATAAGGAGAAGCGTTCGCCGGCTCCCCAAAGTGGGGAGCCGGCCTTCTTATTATCGTATTTTTTCCTGTCGGGTGGAGGACGCCCGCGGATCGGCGGTTATCGCGCCCTTGACAAAGCGCGGGTGTTTGCTGTATTGTATATCTGTATATTATGTTAACGCGGAGCGCCGTATGAAGCCGAAAACCCCTCTGAAAAAAAAGAAAAAAAGCCGCGCTCTTTTCGTTCTCCCGCTCGTTTCTCTCCTGATGGTCGCGGCGCTGGTCGTCGCGGGCGCGCTCTATTCCGGGAGCGACGCAGAGCCGCTCCGTCTGGGCGGCTCGAAGTCCGGCGAGGACGCTCCTGCGCCGCACGTCGAGGTCCCGCCCATGCCCGCGTACGATCCCGCTCCCTACGAGCCGATCGCGCTGCGGCTGGACGTCTACAGCACGGCGGACAACCTGGACGTCGTGGTCTGCGACGCGAAGGGACAGACCGTGCCCGGCTACGCCTTCCCGCTGGAGATCAGTTATGAGGACGGCAGCACCCATACCGTGCACACCGACGTCAACGGCCATTATTACGCCGAATACCTGCTCCCGGGCAGCTACATCATTTCCATGCCCCCGCTCGACGGCTTCCAGCGGCCCGACTTCGTACGCTGCCGCGTCCGCGAGCGCTACGATTACGCGGCCGCCCCCATCGTCGGTGAGGTCGTGAAGGTCAACTCCGTCTCCGAGCTCCCGCCCGACCAGGTGCACAGCGCCCACGGCGGCGCCGAGCCGCTCGAGGTGGAGGAGATCCGCAGCTCGGAGCTGGCGCTGCAGGCCGCCGCGCTCTCATCGCCCGCCAGCGAGATCGACGCGAGCTGGTACGGAACGCCGACGGTCAACGTCGCTTATTACCGCTATCGCTACGAGACCGGCGAGGGCGGCTATCTCCTTTACGCCGACGGGACCGTGAGCGACGTGCTCCCCGTGGAGGAGGACGGCAATCTCGCCTACGGTCTGCGCAGCGGCACGGCCTGCTACACGCTCGACGGAACGCCGCTCGATCCCGGAGAGATCGACGCAGACGCCGTACCGGGCAGAGACTATTATCTCGATCCCTCTGCCGAGCGGGTCGAGCTGATCGTGCGCGAGGGCGTGCCGGACGAGCGCTACGCCATCACCGCCGAGCGGGCGCAGAAGACCGTCACCTCCGCCTCGCTCTCGCCCCAGGGCTGGCGCGAGATCAACGGAAAGACCTATTATTACAACGCTTACGGCTGGCCCGTCACGGGGCTGAAGAACATCGACGGCAAGCTGTACTACTTCGGCAACAGCGGCGTCAAGGCGAAGGCTCTCGGCATCGACGTGTCGTACTTCAATTCCTCGATCGACTGGGAGGCCGTCAAGGCCGCCGGCATCGACTTCGCGATCGTGCGCGTCGCCGGCCGCACCTGGGAAAAGGGTATCCTCTTCGAGGACGAGGACTCCTATCGGCAGGGCAAGGACGGCGGCTTCTATCTGCAGGGGGCGAAGGCCGCCGGTCTGCAGGTCGGCGCCTATGTGTACTCCAACGCGATCAACGCCAAGGAAGCCGTCGAGGAGGCCAAACTCGCGCTGGAGATCATAAAAAAGTCCGGCGTCAAGCTGGACATGCCGATCTACTTCGACTATGAGTTCTCCGGCGATTACCCCAAGGGCCGCGCCGACAAGCTCAGCTACGCCCAGCGCGCCGCGATCGTCAAGGCCTTCTGCAAGACCGTCGAGTCCGGCGGCTACCGCGCCGGGGTCTACTCCAACGAAGACTTTTTCATCCGCGCGCTGCGCATCGCCGATATTCCCGGCTATGACATCTGGTACGCCGTGTACACCAACGATCTCGTCGAGCCGGAGTTCAAGGGCTTCGATATCTGGCAGTTCTCCGAAGGCGTCGGCATCAACGGCATGCCCGATCTGACGGATATGAACGCGATCTTCTGACACGGAAAAAGCAGGGAGGCGCATCCCGCATGCGCCTCCCTGCTTTTGTATGCCTCGCGGCTCCTTGAAACGGCTTTTGTTCTCATACGCCGCCCCGGATCGCGGCGGCGCGTTTTTTCACGGAAAACCTCAGCCGGCAGGGAGCCTGCGCGCGGCAGACGGGAACCCCATTGATTTTTCCGCTCCCGTCCGATACAATAACGGCGAAGGGAGGCAGGGCCGATGACCGAGATCGATCTGAAAAGCTGGGACAGGCGTGCGATCTATGAATTCTTCTCGCCGCTGCGTCATCCGTATTACACCGTCTCTTTCCGTCTCGACGTCACGGAGCTGGTCGCCTTCTGCAGGCGGGAGGGGCTCTCGTTCAATCTTTCGATGGTCTATCTCGTGACGCAGGCCGTCAACGGGACCGAGGCCTTTCTCTACACGATCGAGGACGGGAAGGTCTTTCTGCTCGAGCGACGGGAGCCGAGCTTCACCGACCGGCGGCCGGATGAGAAATACTTTCATATCGTCACGATGCCCTGCCGCGGCACGATGGCGGAGTTCTGTTCCGAGGCCGCGGAGAAGAGCCGGACGCAGTCCTTCTTTCTCGACCCCGCTGCGGAGGGAAAGGATCTGATCTACCTCTCCTCCGTTCCCTGGCTGGATCTGACGGGGCTGACGAACGAGCGCGGCGACGATCACGACGACGTGATCCCGCGCATCGCCTGGGGAAAGCATACCGGGCGCGACGGCCGCAGGTCGCTCTGCATGTCGCTGGAGCTCGACCACCGCTTTGTCGACGGCGCGGACATCGGCGCTTTCGCGGCGCGGCTCGAGGCGCTGATCGCGGAGCTGGGCGAATAAAAGGATACAAAAGACGGCACGGCGAACGGTAGTTCGTCGTGCCGTCTTTTATAAGAGCGCTTTTTGCGCGTCAGACGCGCAGCTCCCCGAGCAGGGCCTCGACCTCGGCTGCCAGGCTTCCGAGCGCGCCGGGGACGAAGGGCGGCGTGAAGCCGGCCTCCGCGAGCAGATCGGTCCAGACCATCTCGCCGCCGTGCTTCGACAGGCGCAGATAGCGCGCGAAGGCGTCCGCGTAATCCCGGCGCGAGGCGAGCAGGAAGTTGAAGGCCGCGGTCTGCGCGAGGACGTAGTCGATATAGTAGAAGGGCATCTCATAGATGTGCATCTGGTACTGCCAGCGCGTGCCCTTCTCGAGATAGGGCATGCCCTCGAAGGAGAGATACGGACGGAACTCCCCTTCGAGTTCCAACCAGAGCGCGTCGCGCTCGTCCGGCGTCATGTCCGGGTTTTCGTAGACGCGGTGCTGGAAGGCGTCGACCATCGTGCCGTAGGGAATGAAGGAGAAGCCCGCGAGGGCGTGCATGTATCTGTACTTCCCGGCGTCCGCGCCGAAGAACTTTTCCATATAGGGCCAGGCGAAGAACTCCATCGACATCGAGTGCGTCTCGGCCGTCTCCATGCCGCCGCAGGCAAGCTCGAGCGCGAAGCGGTTGTCCGCGATAAGATAGGCGTTGAAGGCGTGGCCCGCCTCGTGCGTGACGACGTCCACGTCGCCCGAGGTGCCGTTGAAGTTGGCGAGGATGAAGGGCTGCTTGTAAGCCGGGAAGTCGATGCAGTAGCCGCCGCCCCATTTGTTCTTGCGGGCGTCCACGTCGAAGGCCTCGTTTTCGAGCATCATGTCGATAAAGGCCGCGCTCTCGGGGCTCATGGCGTGGTACATCTCGCGCGCGGCGGCGAAGATCTCCTCCTTGCCGCCGGGTCTGGGATCGCCGCCGGGGATGATGACGCCGTCGTCGTAGAAATGATAGTCCTCGATGCCGAGGCGCTTCGCGTTGTCGGTACGCAGGCGGGCGACCGCGGGCACGACGTCGCGCAGGACGTTCTCCCGGAAGGCCGCGACCATCTTCTCGTCGTAGCACAGGCGCTCCATGCGGTAGTAGCCGAGCTCGACAAAGTTCTTGTAGCCCATCTTTTTGGCGATGCGGTCGCGCACGTGCACGAGCTCGTCGAAGATCCCGTCCAGCTCGGCCTTGTGCGCCTCCAGGCCGCGGCCGAGCACCTCGTAGCACTCCCTGCGGACGTCGCGGTCGGGGTCCTTCGCGTACTTCATCAGCGCGGCGCGGGGCATCGTCTCGCCGCGGAATGTGAACTCCATGCCGCTCATCAGGTCGGAATAGCGGCGGACGAGCTTGTTCTCCTCGACCATATCCTCGACGACGGCGTCGGACATCGCCTTGCGGTCGACCTCCATCAGGCGGAAGAGCACGGGAGAGAGCTCTTTTTCCAGCTCGGCGCGGAAGGGCGAGTCGAGCAGCGCGGCGGCGTATTTGACCCCGTAGCTGCTCACCTTCGGGCCGATCTCGTCGTAGTAAGCGTTCTCGGCCGAATAAAACGGGTCGACCGTGTTGAGCGTATAGCGCGTGGAGGCCAGGCAGGCGGCGGTGCGGTATTGCAGGAGCATCTTCAGATAGTCCTCACGCGCCGCGAGGATCTCTTCGACGCAGGAGGCCTTGAGGGTGCGGGCGGTCACGTCCTCCATCACGGCGGTGATCTCCTCGATGGGACAGCGCTCATAGGGCAGTTCGGATACCTTCATGTTTTGCAGTTTCCTTTCTTTTCACGTTTTGCCGTCCGTATTTTACAACAATTCGTAAAGTTTTTCAATCTGCTGTGTTCAAAGCGGTTTTTATATGTTATAATGTCTTTTTGGTGACCCCCTATACCATTTGTTTTTCAAAGGAGAACCCCGTATGGACCTCAATTCCAAGCTTCTCGATTTCATAGAGCACTCGCCCACCGCCTTCCACGCCGCCGCCAACATCGCCGCGGCGCTGACGGCAAACGGCTATCACGAGCTTCTGGAAACGGAGGTCTGGACGGTTTCTCCGGGAGATCGGGTCTTTATCCGGCGCAACGGCTCCTCGATCATCGCGCTCCGCATCCCCGAGCGTCCGCCCGTCGGCTTCCTGCTTGCCGCCGCGCACGCCGACTCCCCCTCTCTGCGCCTGAAGGAGACCGCGCCGCTGCCGCCGCTGGACAGCTATATCCGGCTGAATGTGGAAAAATACGGCGGCATGCTCTGCGCGCCCTGGCTCGACCGGCCCCTTTCCATCGCCGGCCGCGTCGCCGTGCGCGGCGGGCGCGGCGTCGAGCTGCGTCTCGTCGACCTTGTCCGTCCCGTCGCGCTCATCCCCAATCTTGCGATCCACATGGACCGCAGCGCCAACGAAGGCAAGAGCTACGAAGCGCACGTCGACATGCTCCCCCTGTTCTCGCAGGCGGGCGGCCGGAGTCTCGACGCGCTGCTGGCCGAATCGCTCGGCGTGCGGGAGGAGGATATCCTCTCGCGCGAGCTGCAGCTCTATCCCTTCGGCCGCGGCATGCTCTGGGGCGCGGACGAGGAGTTCCTCTCCGCTCCGCGGCTCGACGATCTGCAGGGCGTCTACGGCTGTCTGGAGGGCTTTCTCGCCGCCGAGGGCTCGGCGTCTCTCACGGGCCTGTGCGTCTTTGACAACGAGGAGGTCGGCAACGGCACGCGCCAGGGCGCGGATTCGACCTTCCTTTCCGACGTGCTGCGCCGCGTGTGCTTCGCGCTCGGCATGGACGAGAGCGCATATCTGCGCTGCGTGGCGAACAGTTTTCTGCTCTCCGCCGACAACGCCCACGCCGTGCACCCCAACCACAGCGAACACGCCGACCGCGCCGACCGTCCCGTGCTCAACGGCGGCGTCGTGCTGAAATACAACGCCAACCGGCATTACACGACCGACTCCGTTTCCGCCGCGCTCTTCTCCGAGCTGTGCGGAAGGATCGGCGTCCCCGTGCAGCGCTATACCAACCGCGCGGACATTCGCGGCGGCTGGACGCTCGGCCACGTCAGCCTGTCCCACGTGTCGCTCGACACTGCGGACATCGGCCTGCCGCAGCTGGCGATGCACTCCTGCTACGAGACGGCCGGCGCGAAGGATACGCAATACCTCGTGCGCGTCGTCAGGGAGCTTTTCTCCCGCACGCTGCGCAAGACGCCGGAAGGCTTTTCACTGCTGTGAGCGCCGCCTCCCCCCGGCTTGAAAACGATGAAAAAACGGTGATCGTCCCATGAGAAAAAAACTGATCTGCCTGCTTCTCCTGCTGGCGCTGTGTCTCTCGCTCGCCGGCTGCGGCGGCGTCTCCTACGGCGTGAATCCCGTGATCACGCTCGTCTCGCAGGAGTATTCGATGGCCTTCCGCAACGGCGACAGCCTGTATTATTACGTCACCGCCGCGCTCGAAGAGCTCAGCGCCGAGGGGGCGATCACGGAGCTGTCGCGCAAGTGGCTCGGCTCGAACATGGTGAGCTTCCCCAAGAAGGCCGGAGCGCTCTCCGCCTACCAGCCGCCCGAGCCGCGCATCTTCATCATCGGTGTGGATGAAAACTCCTTCCCCTTCGCCTACGGCGACAACGGCAACTACTGGGGCTTCGACGTGGAGCTGGCGACCAAGCTCTGTCAGAAGCTGGGCTGGACGCTGCAGGTGCACGTGGTCGAAAAGGAGAACGTCCGCATCGAGCTGTACTCCGGCAACATCGACTGCGCCTGGGGCGGCCTCGCCCTGCCGCAGGAGGAGATCGAAAACGGCAGCTACACGATCTACGGCCCCTATGTGCAGAACGACATCGTCATCGCCTCGCGCGACGGCTCGAACATCTGGAACGGGCTGCAGCTCAACGGACGCAAAATGGCCATGTCCACGACGGCCGAAGCCATGGACGCGCTGCAGAGCGCCGGGAAGGTCGCCAACCGCCTCGGTCAGATCACGCGTCTCGCCGGCGGCACGACCGAGTGCTTCAGCTATCTCTACTCCGGCAAGTGCGATCTGATCCTCACGGACAGCACGGCCATCGCCTATTACAACTCGCACTGACAGGGAAATGTTCAACGCGCCCGGGAGGCTCCCGGGCGCGTTTCAGTCCGCTTGCGCGGCATGCGGAAATATGCTATACTGACTGTAAGTTCAAAAAATCGAAGTACCAAGGAGGCCTCCTATGTTTGGCAGACGTCCCGACGGGCGCAGGGTCAAGGGGATCGACCCGGTCATGCAGATCACGCCCTATGTCATGCCGATGCGCTGCGACGCGCAGGTCTTTCTCAAGCATCGGATCGATATGGAGATCCTCTCGCGCTATATCCGTCAGCAAAAAGCAGAGAAGGGCGAGTCGATCAGTTACATGCAGATCATCGTCGCCGCCTATGTGCGCGCGGTCAGCCGCAACCCCGAGGTCAACCGCTTTATCATGAACAAGCAGCTTTTCGCCCGCAACAACTGCTCGGCCGCCTTTACGATCCTCAAGGACCCGGCGGACGCCGACAAGGGCGAGGCCGTCGTCAAGATCAAGTTCGACCCTTCCGACACGCTCTACGACGTGCGCGACCGCATGACCGCCGCCGTCGCGGCAAACCGCGGCGAGGACGGCGGCGGCTTTACCGACAAGCTGCTGCGCTTCCTCTTCGCCGTACCCGGACTGGCCACCGTGATCGTCGGCCTCGTGCGTTTCCTCGACCGCTACGGGCTCGCGCCCGGCGTGCTGATGGAGGAGCTCCCCTTCTACGTGGGCATGTATATCACGAACACGGCCTCGATCGGGCTTCACGACGTCAACCATCACCTGTACAACTGGGGCAACGTCGGGCTGTTCTTCGGCATGGGCACGACGGAGAAGATTGCCGTCGTCGAAAACGGCGAAACGCGCATGAAACGCTATCTCCCGCTCGGTATCACGGCCGACGAGCGCGTCTGCTCCGGGGCGCACTACGCGCGCTTTTTCAAGGACATGACCCGCTGTCTCGAGCATCCCGAGCTGCTGGAGACGCCGCCCGAGAAGGTCCGCTTCGACGACGGGCTCGAATACCACGAGCCGAAGCCGCAGGCTTGAGACAAAAAACCTCCGCTGCATGATGCAGCGGAGGTTTTTTTGCTTTGTACGGCTATGAGCGGCTTACTTGCCCTGCTCCTCGCCGAAGGTCTTTTTGGCCTCTTCCCAGCCGGCCTTCAGGCTCTTGAGCCCGGCGGCGATGAAATCGCGCACGTCGTCGGTGGCGTCGGCGGCGGCGGCCGTGAGCTTCTCGGTGGCTTCCTTCAGCGCGGCCTTGGCCTGCTCGACCTTGGCTTCCAGCTCGGCCTTCTTCTCGGCCTCGGCGGCCTCGGCGCTCTTGATCTCCTTGATCGCGGCCTGGGCGGCGGCG
>JAEEGL010160614.1_pt1 | contig 10554 bp, 9 predicted proteins | sample 9134231 | NCBI WGS metagenome assembly JAEEGL01 (sample SAMN16246548, study PRJNA631951) | gut metagenome | biome: gut microbiome; feature: rumen; material: fiber-attached | host: Bos | place: Iran: Karaj | collected 2018-10
GAGAACATCTATATGAACGGTTCAATCCTTGGAATGAAGAAATACGAGATAACCCGCAAATTGGATGAGATAATAGATTTCAGCGGCTGCGAAAGATATATTGACACGCCAGTTAAACGTTATAGCAGCGGTATGATGGTACGACTCGGATTTGCTGTCGCCGCTCATCTTGACCCCGAAATTCTTGTCGTAGATGAAGTTCTCGCCGTCGGTGATGCCGAGTTCCAAAAAAAAGCTATTGGAAAGATGCAAGACGTCAGCAAAGGTCAAGGAAGAACGGTGTTATTTGTGAGTCACAATATGCAGAGTATCCGAGCATTGTGCAGAAATGGAATCATATTAAACAATGGGAAAATACAATTTCACGGAAACATTGAGGATGTAGTTGCAAAATACTTGTCTTCAAATAGCACAAACAACACCTTAAAGAAAGTTTATGCTACCGATGCACATAGAATATATTCAGCAGACCATAATAAGGGAGTCTTATTTCAATCATTCGAGTTTTGCAAAGATATTCCTAAATATTCTTCCGATGAAGAGATTACAATAATGATTGTCATTAACTCATCAGTTGCAATAGAAGATGTTAGAATTAATTGTACGATTTTCGACAAAGAAGCAACCCCATTAGGAACGTGTTCATCATTCGAAAACATTGCGATTCATAATGGTGAAAACAAGTTACTATATACATTATTACCAACCAGGTTGGTTGCTGGAGTATATAGCATTTCTTTCTCTGTAGGGAAAGGGAATACTACAGAGGGCGAAACGAACTATGATGTTGTAACTCACATTGTACAATTTGAGATTGATCGATTACACAAGTCTCAAAAACATTTTTATTCTAAATGGAATAGTGGTTGGGGATTCATCTATTTTGACACAAAAACGCAGGTTTTACAATAATGAGAGTATCTTCTTTTGATATATTCGACACTTGTTTGGTCCGCAAATGTGGAGTGCCCAGAAACTTGTTTGACATACTATCCTATATGGTATTCTCAAAAGAAGTGTCGAAAGAAGTCCGATTGGAATTTGTCACTCAACGACTTTCGGCAGACGAATCATCAACCATTCATCATATCTATGATACATTCAACTACACACATCCACTCTTATTAAGCAAGGATGACCTCATAAAATGCGAATTAGATTGTGAACGCATTATGATGGTCCCTGTTTTTGAAATGCTAGGAATTGTCAATCAATGTCGCAATAATGGAGACCACATCGTCTTTATTTCTGATATGTATCTCCCCACTAATTTTCTCAAAGAAGCATTGAGCAATTTTGGTTTTTTCAAAAAAGATGACTCGATATATGTTAGTGGCGACTGTGGACTCAAAAAATCCGATGGGTCACTATACCACTATATTAAAGAAAAAAAGAACCTTGAGTATAGTGAATGGCATCATTATGGAGACAATCCAACTTCGGATAATGCTATACCATCAAAACTTGGAATAACAACACATATAATAACACACCCATACCTGCCATACCAGTTTTTTTGGAAAGACAGCAGTAATGATATAAGTTATCATATTGGAGGAATAATGGCGGGAATTGGCCGTAGTATTATTATGTCATTGCCATATAATGAGCATAATGCATTTGCAACAGATATTACAGCCCCACTGACCACTACTTTTGCAATGCGAATTATGAAGGATGCATCAAATCGTGGGATTAAACGACTATTCTTCTGTTCCAGAGATTGTTATGCATTATACTATGTCGCTAAAAAATTAACGCGGATTTTACCAAACATAGAACCTATTTATTTCCACACTTCGAGAAAAGCATTATATGGCACGAATGAAGACGAACTTATTGGATATCTTAAACATATTGGCCTGGCCAGTAAAGATAATCAAATTGGGATTGTTGACATTCGAACTACAGGCAAATCACTACAATATCTAAACCAACTTTTGGTCAGTAATGGATACCGTCAATTATTTGGCTATTATCTCGAAATGTTTTGTTCTAATTTCTTCACAAACGTTTCTCCGTACTATTGTGAAGTAAATAGACTATATTGTGATTTGTTTGACCACCACTATCCGATACTTGAAAAGTTTTTGGCTCTTAGTCCCGAATACGAAACTGTCGAATACAAGAACAATGAACCAATATATGATAAACACAACATTAATGAAGACTACAAGACAAACGACCTCGAATTATTATCGTCCATAAATCTCAACATCTTATCCAAATACGCCGATTTCTTTATTGACACAGAGTTATATCGTCATACTAATGAAATTTTCTTTTCGTTTGTTATTCCTACCTTAAAAGGTTTTTTCAATAACCCACATAAAGAATATTTAAAATCTCTTAAAAATTTCACCATTCGGAGAGATAATGGTTCTTATTTGCCTTATATAGAAGAACTGCCGTCCGGTACTCCTTTAAAGATTGCTAAAGCAACTCAAAATACGAAAAACAAATATATTCGCCGTATATTAAAAACAATTATGAAAGTGTGGCATATAAAACCTTTGCCTACAGAAATATGGTGGCCTGAAGGAACCAAAGCGTATAATTCATAATTGTAAATACTTTTTTCGATACATTATTCTATGACGGTATCTATAATCATTCCTGTTTACAATGTTGCTGAATACATTGAAACGTGCTTGTATTCTGTCATTCAACAAAAAACAGACAATATTGAGTGCATACTAGTTGATGACTGCGGTACAGACAACAGTATAGCAATTGCTGAAGAAATAATAAATCAATATAATGGACCTATTTCTTTTAAGGTTTTACATCACGACCATAACAGAGGCCTTTCTGCCGCAAGAAACACAGGAATAGATAATGCAATAGGAGAATATTTGTTTTTTTTGGATAGCGATGACGAGATTGCTGAAAATGCAATTGAGGCGCTTTTATCAGAAGCGCAAGAAAGACCTGATGTTGAGATTATTGTTGGCAATATGTATAGTGTGCCTCATAATGATTTTTACGAACTTAATTTGCAGCATTCTCCATACCGAATCACTGGGAATCATCAAATCAGAAATGCTTTCTTCTGTAAACAGCCATTAATACCTGTTATGGCTTGCAACAAGTTGATTAAACGAGATTTTATAATAAAAAATAAATTGATTTTTAAAGAAGGCATTATTCACGAAGACGAATTGTGGATGTTTAATATAATTAACCACATTAATAACGTTTCTCTAATAAATAATTACACATATATTCGGTATTTAAGGCCAAACAGTATTACAACCACATCTTCTCAACAGAATTCTGCCAATCATATGGCAAAAATAATTCTCGAAATATTGCATAAAATTGCATCTCCCTGTCGAGAAATGCAATTTTTATTTTATACCCGCTATTACTTTAATCATTATCCCTACATTCGCCATACCAAAGAATACAAAAGCATTTGTTTTGGAATTTATAGAGCATTGAATAAACACCGACACTACAAAGCAGCCTTAATGTTTCTAACTCATTGTTATAGTAATAAAATTGTATTCAAACTAAAATACGAAATAATCCCTAATCTACTGGAAAAAGCAACGAATAAAGACAAATTCAATATCAAATAATATTATCGCCTTCATAACAGTTTGTTCATTCCTTTAAACGATTCATTATATGGTAGATTCTTTAGCCATTATGAGTTGCTTTTTCATTGTGATAAACATCATATTGGTATAATAATAATTGGAATAATATGGAAAAGGGGGAAGTTTCAATCATAGTACCATGCTACAAACAAGCCCAATATCTTGCTGAGACGTTGGATTCTGTGCTTGATCAAACATATCAGAACTGGGAGTGTATCATAATAAATGATGGTTCACCTGACAATTGTGAGGAAATAGCCAATATTTATATCCAAAAGGATAATAGAATAAAATACGTTTGGCAAGAAAACTCCGGTGTATCGGCAGCAAGAAATAATGGCATATCGCATTCTAACGGAGAGTATATTCTGCCATTGGATGCCGACGATATCATTGACTCATCATATATAGAAAAAGCAATAAACCGTTTTATCTCATTTCCTGAGACAAAACTGGTTTATTGCAAAGCCGATACTTTTGGCGTTACTAATGGGGATTGGTGTTTGGATGATTATGATTACGAAAAAATCATTTGGGGCAATTGTATTTTTTGTTCAGCATTGTTCCGCCGCATAGACTATGATCAAACTAACGGTTACAATGTTAATATGGTTTATGGTAATGAAGATTGGGACTTTTGGTTGTCATTATTGAAAAAAGATGATATTGTATATAGAATTGATGAAGTACTTTTCCACTACAGAACAAAATCGATTTCAAGAACAACTGAACTCCCAAAGGAGCACTTGAAAGAAACTTTGATCCAGATATGTAAAAACCATCCGGATATTTATTCTGCCCACTTCAATAAAATTGTTTATTATCAGAATCACACAAAGTATTATTTTGATCTTTTAAACAGCTACAACAGCCTCATTCGTGATTATAAAAAGATGCATACATCACTTACATATCGTATAGGCAGATGTATTATGGGGCCAATCTTATTAATAAAAAGATTATTTAACAAACATATACACGCCTAATACCTCAGCCATTTTTTATAGCCAAATCGCACTATTTCTCAATAATCTCAAATGATAAAAAAAATCATTTCTCCATTATCATATAGATTTATAAAATATTATCGAGGCAGATACATAAAAAGCACCTCATTGGGTTTGAATAAACACATAGAAACAAATCCGGAAGGTGCATACGACTTGATATATCAGGCTATCTCTTCTGATAATCCTTGTATGATTTCAAGATTTGGAAATAATGAGTTAGATGTTACTTTGAACTATCGAAAAGGTCATCCTCTATGCTTTCTTAGAAACAGTTTCCCTTTTTGGGTCGGTGAAGAAACCAAAAACAGGATGGTTATTAATGCAGGTTTCTTCCCGAACGACAATAAAGAGTTTGCACGCTATGCAGATTTTTCAATTGCCATAAGTAGAGAGATTGACATCCTTGGCGTTATGACTGGTTTTGAACTCAACCTTAAAGAAATTGATAAAGCAAAATTAGTAAAATTAGAACTATTAGAACCTTTTTGGAGTAAAAAGCCGTGGTCTGCTTTGCTTAAAGGGAAAAAAGTATTAGTCATCCATCCTTTTGAGGAAAGCATTCGCAGCCAATACAATCGAAGAGAATTATTATTTGAGAACAAAGATACCCTGCCTGAATTTGCTTCGCTTCAAATAATAAAAGCCGTTCAATCGATAGGTGGTGAAAATAATAAGTTCAATACTTGGTTTGATGCTTTACATTATATGGAAGATCAAATTGACGCCTGCGATTATGATATAGCATTAATTGGATGTGGAGCATATGGGATGCCGCTTGCAGCTCATTGTAAACAAAAAGGCAAAAAAGCCATTCATCTGGGTGGGGTTCTTCAATTATTATTTGGCATTCGAGGTAAACGCTGGGAGTATGATGGATGGCCACACAAAGAACTGATAAATGAGTATTGGGTTCGCCCACTTGAAACCGAAAAACCCGTTATGGCCGGGAAAGTTGAAGAAGCTTGCTATTGGTAACAGAAAATCTTTGAATAACGACAACAACATAGTCTAAATAATTAATATGTCTCCACTGGTATCATTTCTGATTCCCGCATTTAAGGGACTGTTTTTGGCCAAAGCCATTGACAGTATCCTTTCTCAAAGTTTCACAAACTTCGAACTAATTATTGTAAACGATTGTTCACCAGATGATATAGATGGCATTGTTTCAAAATACAATGATAGCAGAATCAGATATTATCATAATGAAAAAAACATTGGAGGCACAGACCTTGTAGCACAATGGAATAAATGCCTTGAATATGCGGTTGGGCAATGGACAATAATGGCCAGTGATGATGACATATATGATTCAACTTTTTTAGAAGAATTATTACTTTTAACAAAAAAATGGCCAGATTGTGACGTTTTTCATTCAAACGTTAAATGTATCAATGCTAATGAAGAATTAATAAGACTAAATGTTCCCTTCGAAGAGAATGAAGACTTAATTCATTACGCATATTTTCACGATGTACACCATCGGTGGCATTCTATGCCCGAATGGATGCTACGAACAGAAAAATTGAGAAAGATCGGTGGTTTTATAGATTTTCCTTCTGCAACCTGGTCGGATGTTGCCACTATTTATGTTATGGCTAAAGACAATGGCATTATTTGTTGTAATAAGCCCCTACTATTAGCAAGAAACAGTGGAATTAATATTACTTTTTCGCCTAAAACAGCCATTGTTCGGGCTATGGCCTGGGAAAAATATTCATTTTGGTGTAAGTCTTTTTTTCAAAGCATCATAGTATCTACTGAAGAAGAAAAATGGATGATAAATCAAATTATTGACAATTGTCCTGGTCAATATGTTATTCGAGCAATCATAAACGAAGCATCAATAAATGACATAAAACAGTTGTTAAGATGTGGACATTGGCCATTTACACTGGTTTCCAAAACGGACATAAAGAAATCACTTATAGAGAGAAAAAGGTTATCATTATTAAAAAAAATAAAGTTTTGGAAAAAAAACTAATTAGATAAATGTAATTGTTCTTCATAGATACATAAATTTATGAATATCTGAATAATGGACTCTCAAATTGTTGTTATACCAATTCATAAGTCTGAACCTGACAAATGGGAGAAGAAATCATTCGAACAATGTTGTCAAATACTTGGCAAGCATACAATCTGTATTGTTACACATTGTGGTATTAATCTTTCTTATTATCATAATGTGGCTCAAAACGATGGCATCACATTAATTACAGAATTTTTTGATTATAAATTCTTTTCTTCAATAGCTGGATATAATCTGTTAATGCTTGACAAGGCATTCTATAAACGCTTTGCTGAGTATCAATATATGCTTATCTACCAACTTGATGCTTGGGTATTTCGTGATAAGTTGGATGAATGGTGTGCAAAAGGTTATGACTATATCGGTGCACCTTGGATTGAAGAGGACGACAAAGGGAATTCAAGACTTGCCGGCGTTGGCAACGGAGGTTTTTCATTGCGACGTATTCAACATTTTATTGACGTATTAAGTTATAAAGGGCCAGTACAACCAGCGAATCAACTTAATCTGAAGCCAACACTCAAAAACATATTATATAAGTCTTTATACTCCATAGGCTATCAAAATACAATATCATATTACAAAAAGGATGAAACACTATATGAAGATATCTTCTTAAGCATTTTCCTTAACAATACTAAACTTCGAGCCAATACTCCGGACGCAGAAACAGCAGCTCATTTTGCATTTGAAAAATATCCTGCTTTTTTGTATTCCCTGACCAAAAAACTGCCATTCGGCTGCCACGCATGGCTAAAATATGAGTATGACACGTTTTGGAAAGGAATTATCAACACACAATAAGTTTTTTTCATTGTTATATTATGAATATAAAAACTCGCATTATAACTTTTAAAGAAAAAAACAGTATCACCATAATGAATATCATTATGATTATTTTCAGTTTGAAAATACTCTATGATATACTAAAAAAAGGTTTTTACTATTTAGATGCATATGATGATGTATGGCCTTTATCCGAATTATTGATAAATTACCAAGGTGGATTTGTTCGACGTGGTTTATTAGGCGAATTAATCTATCACATATCTGTTCATTTTAATATAAATCCATCTTGGCTTGTAGGTTTAATTTGTTTATTGTGTTTCGTTTTTGTTGCGTATACCTTTTTTCATTTATTTCGGATAAATGATATTAAGTGGTGGATTCTTCCACTCAGTATATTTCTAGCCAATAGCAACATAATACGGAAAGATTTTTTATTTGCAACAAGTTTAATCATTATTCTTTTTTTTTATCGTAAATACTTTTCGATTTGGCTCAGATTAATAATATTAAACGCAATAGTTTGTTTCACAACACTCTGCCATGAAGCATTCTTCTTTTATTGCGTTCCTCTATTATCCATGTTAATCATTTATGACAAAAAAGACATTCCGTCTTTATTCGCACGATTAGCAGCATGCACACCAATGTATATTGCAATGTTGTTCGCTTGTGTATACCATGGAGATTTATCAATCGCACAAAAAATACAAAACTCTTGGGTAGATATTATTCCTGGTTGGACTGCCGACATACCATACAGTAATGCAGATAATATTTATAATAGTTCGATTGGTGCTCTAGCTTGGACAACAGATTTTGCTATAAAATACCATCTAAAAATAAATTTTTTATACACATCACTTCGCATTCCAGGATATATTATTCGCCCATTGGCAATCATTCTTGTTTTTTATTTTGTTGTTAACTATCTTAGGTTCTTTGCATCCAAAGAAGTTTCAAGTCGTATTTCATCCTTTTTCTGCATATTCTTTTTCCAATTCCTATCGCTCTTACCTCTATTCACTATATTAAGTTGCGATACTATGCGAATTTGCTTTTATTGGCTCACTTCATCATTTGCATTCTTTCTTATTCTTCCTCCAGAAAAAACAAGAGTATTATTTCCTAGTTTCTATTATAATCCAGTTTTAAAAATTCAATTATTAGGCGAAAAAATATTACACCCAAACAAAGCAATTACTTTTGCATTGATTTTCTTTATGTGTGCTCCATTTGGCGGAAACAATATTCTTAATGCAATAACCACGAGTGTTATAATGGAATATGTTAGAATTTTTATTGACTTTTTAAGCATTTTATGATTGAAGATATTATTAAACTTCTGCGTCCAAAACAGTATATAAAAAACCTTTTCGTCTTTCTGCCATTATTTTTTGGCGGATATATTACCGAAATATCACATTGGACAACAACTCTTTGGCTGTTCTTTTCTTTCTGCTTTGCTTCCAGTGCCATCTACTGCTTAAACGACATTGTTGATGCAGATAATGACCGAAGCCATCCTGTAAAACGGAATCGCCCAATTGCTTCGGGTGTTATTTCTAAAACAACAGCCATAATAATAATGTTGTTATGCATCAGCATTAGCATCCTTCTCTTATATATTGGCAAAATAAAGATTCTATCATCATTAATCATTTTTGCCTATCTAATTCTCAACATATTGTATTGTTTCTGGCTTAAAAGAATTTCAATTGCCGATATTTTCTGCATAGCATTTGGATTTGTATTACGTGTGGCGGCAGGTGGTATTGCTTCGGGTATTTGGATTTCACCTTGGATTGTATTAATGACATTTTTGCTGACCTTGCTATTAGCTACATCTAAGCGTCGTTACGATGTTATACTATACACGCAAGACAAGGTTATTAGTCGAAAAAAAGTAGACCACTATAGCCTTGACTTTCTCAATATCACAATGGGTATTGAAGCAAGCATTGCCATTGTATGCTACATTATCTATACTTTATCACCGGACGTTTCTATTAGAATGCAATCTAACTATATTTACCTAACATCTTTTTTTGTTATAGCAGGCATACTGCGTTATTTACAACAAATTATAGTTCGTTCGGAGCAAAACTGCGATCCAACCTCCATCCTAGTTAAAGACCATTTTATTCAAATGTGTCTTGCGGGGTGGATTTGCTGTTTTGTGATTTTTATATATCTATAATGCAAGAACTTTGTATTTTCGATTTCGATGGCACATTAACTCGAAAAGATACTTTCATCGAGTTTTCAAAATATGTGGTAGGAAAGAAAAAAACAATTATCACACTATTACTGTTTTCGCCATTGTTAATTGGTATGAAATTACACATTATCAACAATGGATGGCTTAAACAAAGCATTTTTTCTTTTTTATATAATGGTATGCCATATAAAGTGTTCAAAGAAAAAGGACAATTATTTGCAAAAGAGATATCCACTTTCGAGAATGAACAAATTATTAAAATACTAAAAGAAAAACAAACAAGTAGAATAACAATAATTGTTATTAGTGCAAGTGTTTACGAATGGGTAGCACCTTGGTGTAAAAAAAACAACATTGACAATATTATTTGCACTAATATAGAAGTGAAAAACGACATGTTGACAGGACGCTTTTCTACACCCAATTGTTATGGACAAGAAAAAGTTGTTAGATTAATTAATACTATAGGTGATTTAAAAAAATACCACATTACAGTTTATGGCGATAGTAACGGCGATCGTGAATTATTCAAGATAGCTGATCATTCTATAAATATATAACATTGATACAATTATAATTAAAACATAACGCTGCATTTAAAAAAATGGAGAAACTAAACACTCTTTCACATACACAGACTGTCATCTTCTGGTTGATTGCCATTGTTGTCCTGACGCTCTACAACCTCACACCGGCACTTAACTGTTTCGACACGGAGTATTACATCCTTGCAGGGCAGAACTTTCTTGATGGCAAGATTGATTGTTTGCGTACACCAGTATACCCCCTTTTGTGCCAAGCTTTCATCAAACTGTTTGGAATCGAGGGTTTACCGACAGCGATGACCATTTTTCAGAGTCTCATTTATCTTATCTCTCTTGTTTCGCTACAACATATTGC
>JAEEGL010162139.1_pt1 | contig 10554 bp, 3 predicted proteins | sample 9134231 | NCBI WGS metagenome assembly JAEEGL01 (sample SAMN16246548, study PRJNA631951) | gut metagenome | biome: gut microbiome; feature: rumen; material: fiber-attached | host: Bos | place: Iran: Karaj | collected 2018-10
AGTCCTTCAAGTTCGCTTACATGAACAAGACCGTCTATTCCCTTATCAAGATTTACAAAGAGACCGAAATCCATAATCTTGCTGATTTTTCCATCTACCTTTGTTCCAACAGGGAACTTGCTTGCAGCCTCCTCCCAAGGATCAGACATCAAAGCCTTAAGACTTACGCTTACACGCTCATTTTTCCAGTCTGTTTTAATAACCTTTACTTTAAGTTCCTGACCAACTTCAACAACTTCACCAGCATCAGATACACGGTCAAAAGAAAGCTCACTGATTGGAAGAAGTGCACGGAAGCCCTGAATATTAACAAATGCTCCAAACTTTTCAATACTTTCTACAGTTGCTTCTACAACAGCGCCTTCTGTAATCTGAGTTGCAAGCTTACCAAGCTTATTTGCATATTCGCTTTCACCGATTTTACGGTTAGAAACCAGAATATCTTTTCCATCATTCTTATATTCAGTAATAATGAAGCTCAGAGTTTTTCCAACATAGAAAGCAGGCTCTTTTTTATCCTTAAATCCCATCTGAGAATATGGACAGAAAGCACGTTTTCCACCGATTTTTACATCAAAACCGCCTTTAATTTCTGCATCAACATGACCTTCTACTGGAATACCGCCCTTGAATGCATTTTCAATCATTGTATCGTCAGCAGAACTTCCTCCGATTTTAGTTGTAAAACGCATTTCACCGTGAACTTCGCCGGTAAAGAAAACCTTTATTTTATCGCCTTCTTTTACGCTTACGTTGCCTTCCTCATCCTTAAACTCAGCAACATCAATAACGCCTTCAGACTTTGCACTCAAATCAACAAAAACTGTGGAATCAGTAACAGCTACTACTGTAGTTTCAAAGTTGTCACCAATATTAAATCTATTCATCATATTAAAACCTCCAAAAGATGCGGTTTTAATATTACATTAAAAGAGGATTTTATGAAATAGAGGAACTAATAATATCTGGCTTCAATAAAGTGTTTAATCAGAATATCCTGTGACGGCATATCAATATTAACATCAGAATCAGGAACACTGATTGGCAGATAAAGCGACCAGGCATTCTTTAACAGAATGAGAGCAGCTTTTTCACCTGCTTTTCTCCATTCACGGGCGCCATACGACCAGGCAAGACTAAAGGTATCCTGAGAAAGTGTAATTTCTACAGGAACCCAGAGTTTTCCTTCTGCGGCTATATAATATCCTTTTCGAACAGAACCAATTTTATCTGCAGAAAGTCCTGAATCAAATGCCATATAGATATGGCCCGGAACTGTTATAAATGCAGTCTCAATACCAAGAGCTTCGAGTAACGAACAGTTCAAAATTGTAAGGTCGTCACAGTCACCACCATGGTATAAAAGTGTCTGATACGGAAACTGAAGGAAGTCTACAGCAGTAGTGCCAACATTGTCTGTAAACGCACTCGAAGGATCTACTACATAGTTAATACCAAAGGCCTTAAGAGCACCAAAAATTGCAGCAGCGTACTGAACATTCTCCGGAATATCCTTACGGAGATTATTTCTTACAGCAGTTTTTACAAGACGTGCAAATCTCTGTGCAGTAGCATCTCTGCCAGAAACAAAGGCTGCTGCACGGCGATCATCTTCCCAGGTCATTGAATTACGGCTTAAAGCAGTAACTGGAATGTTATAGGTAGATGTCTGTTTTTTTCCGATTGAATAATAAGTTACAGTAACTTCCAGATCAGAAGACTTTGGCTGTATAAGTTCGAGAATATTTTCATTAAAAAGCGCACAGGCAGAAACTTCAAAAGATTCTCCGCGCCCTACCTGTGGAGCCTGATAAATTGTATATGGTGTAGTCATAAAAGAATCAACAAGAATTGAAACTTCTACATCATAAATATCATTTTCTTCATTATTAACAAAAGTAAAATGACCAAAAGGATTATCAGAATAATGCGAGAAGAATACAGGGAACAGTGGCTCAACCTCATTTTCTTCCATTGAAATCTTATTAGAACTGAAAAGTCCACGTGAAAGACTATATCTGATTCCAATACCAAGCTCGAAATTATTCATAAAAGGACTTGGTCTGGTATAGTAAGTCTTAAAGCCACCAAAGGCAGAAAGTGAAAAAGCAGGTCCAAGATAAAACTCACCGCCTACTCTACCGCCGAAAACCAGTCCGCTGGCAGATTGTATATTTGCAGCATCAGATGTATTAAAACTCCAAAGTCCGGCATAAATTTCCGGAAAAACGGCAAATCTGTCATTTATACGGAAGTTATATCCAAGACCAAGAGCACCATCAAAAAGCGACTGAATTCCTAAACCTTCTACAGGATATACTGAATAAGTAAACTCTCCAGATATAAAGATTTTATCGCGGCCTCTCAAACTGACCGGAGCAATATCAATTCCGACATTTCCTCCAAAGCCACCTGCCTTATTCATAAAATTATTCAGAGGAGCTTCATAGACCGGATATAAATGCAAAGACAGGTCTAATGCCGAAGCCCTAGCTGTAAGCAAGGTAATAATGGAAAGTATAATTGCTGTCTTTTTTATTCTTAACTGTTTCAACTCTTCTCTTCCTTTCCTATTACTTACTCAACTTTTGAATTTGCATTTTCAAGACCTTTCTGGGCAACTTTATTTGAAGGGTCTTTTTCAAGAACTCGTCTATATTGTGCTGCAGCTGCAGCATAATTCTTTTCTATCATGAGGATGTTTGCAGTATTGTTCATTGCAGAAACTGTTGAAAGCTTCTGGAATTCACGTTTTGCCTCTGAATATCGGCCGGCACGAACAAGTGCAACGCCAAGTTTGTTTGTATTACCAGCTGCACGTTCACGTTTGATTACTGCTTCAATATCAGAATCAATATAACTCTGAATTGCAGCCTTTATATTCTTTACCAGTGCATCCTGTTTTGGAAGTGTAACATTTGAGTTATTGCTGTAAGCAACCGGCTTATAAAGTGTCCAGGCATCAGTTGTATCAATAAACTCATAGTAAACATCTTCGCTTGTAAGACATTTTGCAACAGCTTCTGAACCAGCCTTGAAACTTTCAGTAAAGCCTTTGCTCAAAGCAGCCATTGAAAGAGCGAGATAAACGGATTCAGATTCTTCATCTATCAAAAGTCCATCTGTTGTGGCGAAATTACTTAAAACCTGAGCCGGAGAAATTCCAAGTCGAACGAGAACAAGGAAATCATCATCTAAAGGCATAAAGCCAGTCGGAACATTTACAGTCTGCAGGCAGGAACAAAGAAGAATTCCAAGCTCATCATAATCACCAGAAAGATACTGCATTGTCTGCAACGGATACTGAATTGAATCAAGTTTATCTGAAAGATGATATTCGTTATATGGAGATGTTGTATCTGCAGAATAATTCATTCCGATAAGACGAAGCCCTTCTACCATTCCCACAGCGTACTGAAGATTTGCATTCATACCCGTGTAAAGATTGTTACGGGTAATTCCTGCGACATCCTTTGCAAAGGTTGCAATTTCCTGAGAATCTGGAGAAATAAAGGCAGCAAGTCCTGCATAATCACTCCAGTTAAAGGCATTTCTGTTATTTACCGAAATAACAACTGACTCAACGGCAGTCATTCTTTTTCCAAGGAACTCATATTCTATTACAACTTCACCACTGATTTTTCCGTTTTCTGTGTATTTCAGGATTTCATCAGAAAAATCTGCACAAAGCGGGAAAGTCATAGTTGAATGGCGGTTGATTCTGGAAGCAGAACCGCAAAGTTTAGTTCCAGCAGTATATCTGTTTATACGGAAATAAACATTTACATTTCTAAGCTCTGCACCATCATCATTTCGAAGATATATAGTACCAAAAGGCTCTGTTTCATAAACAGCAGAATAAACAGGATAAACGACACTATCCTGAACAACCCGAACAGATAAAGCAGAACTGCGTGTATTATTACCTACACTTCCACTGAATCTAAGAGAGAGTCCGCCATACGGTCCAGAAAGAAAACTTTCTTTTCCGGCATCTGCGCAAAAGCTTGCATAACCACCAAAGGCACTTACGGTAAATTTAGGATTCACACGAAAACCAAGTTCACCAAAGGCTCGCCAGTAAATATCAGAGAAAGAAGTTTTCGAATTAGAATCACCATCTTTCTTCAACTGAGAAATATAAGTAGTTGCACCAAATGCACCACCAGCACCGATATAAAGACGTGAAATAGGATAGTAGTAAAGTCCGAGATTTGCACCACCAAAAGCAACATTTATTGCCTGGTTATCTCCAGAAGGCTTTTCATAAAGGTAACCGCCTTCTCCACCAATTGTCAAAAGATTAAACAAATCTATTCCACCAGAAACAACAGCTCCTGGAGCAAAAGACATATACTCTTCTCTCGGAAAAATAACGACAGGTTCAAGTTTGAATACAAAATCAAGTGCGGTAAGTGAGCAGATATTTATTGCTGCCAGTAATGCCAAAGACAGTAGTTTTTTCATTGGAACTCAACCCCTATATTATAATAGTTAATTATATCCTACAAATTTTTATATGTCACTTAAAAATAAATAAACAGGGCTGAACCTAAAGAGTCAGCCTTGTTTATTTTATTACTTCTGTTTTACTTCGCTCATAAGACTTGTACCGTCGGCAAAGTGGACAATTGTTGTGTAGTAATAACCTGCAGGAATATCTGCTGTATTGTTATTTCCATATGTAAACGAAGTATTACTATTGCCTGTATGAGTATATATTCCTGTTTCCTGTGCACGGCTTTCCCACTCTCGAATGTATTGTTCGGTAGTTGGAGTTCCATACTTTTCGGCTTCAAGAACGGAGTTCAGATTTCTTGAACAAAACATTGTGTGAACAAATACAGGGGCATCACAGAAAATCTGATAGCCATTACCACCTTCAATCCAGTTTTTGTTGTTGCATACAATTTCGTTTGTAGTGCCTTTATAGCGGAGATAGTCTGCATAAACATAAATTGGCTGGCTTTGAACAATTTCAAAATCGTTTTTTCCATAACCAACACCATCTCTCCAATCTGTAGATGTATAGTTTACAATAACTTGAATAAAGTTATTTTCATAATCACTGTAATCAACTGAATAATAATATCTAGAGTCATCATCTACAGAACCATTATATTGACTGTTATTACCGTTTTCATCTTTCATTCTTGCAATTGTAGACCTGTCATAATAAGGACTGTCAAATTCTACAGTAGTTGTCCATGAATTGTTTTCAATTTTTTTTATGTTCACATAATTTCCATGAATTTGGTGTAAATAGTCAGGAGAGCTACTTCTTGCATTATCATCTGGAAATGAAGTTGTACGCTTAAGATTTCTTTTATATGGTGGTGCAGAAATCTTAATTTTGTCTACAGATTCTACTGTCTCAAAAGTGACTTCTGGAACATATTCTGCTATATAGTTTTTTAGTAGATATGAAGAAGCAACTAAATATGAGTTTTTCAAAGGTGAAGTATCTTCTATGTATAAATATATATAATACTCTCCAAAATCCAAACCATCGTATGGGATGGAAATGTATGAAGAATTTTTTTTATAATAATCATCCGCTAATGGAACTGTAACTTTTTTGAACATTCCTTCTTCTAGTTGATCTTTAGTAAGATTAACACCATAAGATTTTGGAACAACATAACATTCGATTGGATTAGGATTTGGTATTTTTTCTAACGAAGCATTAATATCATAAGGGCCAAATTCAGAGCCTCTATATACCCATTGGTTATTTAGGTAGAATCTATAACTCCGATTATCATTAAATGAAGCATGGTAACTGCCAGTACTTGCGACAAATGGAGGCTGATTGTCAACAAGAGTTAAATCAAGAGTTTGTTCCTCACTTTTGGCACATTCACTGCCCTGTGAGTCTAAAGCAACCAAATATACAGTTCTTACAGTACCAGTCTTTACCCTAATGTTACTATTCTCAGTGATATCAAAACAATCTCCATTTGGATTGCGATCTCTAATTTCATCTAATCGAATAACATATCTGTATTGAGAATAATCATATCCATTATCTGGATAATCAATATCAATATCGAATGAAGCATATCCTGTGTTAGGTTCATATGTAATCTCACCTGCTTCATAACTTGGATCTGGCAATGTCATTATTGGGAACTGAATTGAATCATCTACTGGTGGTGTTACGCCATTATAGTACGCAAATGGTTTTGATATATATATGGGCTTGGTATCTTCAAAACCATAACTGTTTGTAGAGCCTTTATAACCTAATCGAGTTGTAACTACAGGGAACAAATAATAAATACCTTCTCCATCATTATCAGGATCATGACCAGCCCCCCCCCTGCTATAATATAAAAGGTCATCTTTAGAAGCAGGTGTAGGAGTAGTTGAAAATCTAAGTGAAACATCATCTTCTTCTCCCATATCTGTTACTCCCAGTTTCCGATCCAAATAAATAATAGTTCCTGTTATTCCAGCAATATACGAAGCTTTATTTAACGGAAGATCTATTTCACTAACTATACCATTTCTCTGTTCTATCTTCATGCGTAGAATAACATTTTTTGTAATATCCCGTTTTACATTACTAATTGCGTTATTAATTGTACTAGAACTTAATGAGCCAGCTTGAAGATCGTAACTAAATATTTTACCTTTATTTACTCCTTCTTCATACATAGTAAGCGTTATAAATCGCCCGATATAAAAATCTGTATTATAAAGCCTATAAAATTTTTCGCAAGGAATATTAAAATTCATAAAATTAATACCAGATTCGTAGCATTGTTTTTCACTATTATACACAGGAATTAATTTTTCTAAATTAGTACTTGTGAAAATCGACATTTTATCTAATTGTAAATTATTGGCCGTATTTTTTATTACATAATAAATCTTTTCTGTTTTATTTCCATCATTATCCCAAAGGCTTATCTCTAGCTTAAATAATCCGTCATCTGTCGTGTTTTCAGAATCAAAATCATAAATAAAGGCATAGTTGTAAACATTATTTCCATCATCAGTTCGACTGTATGAATCCACAGTTCTAAATGAATGTGTTGAACTTGTTTGTTGAATAGAATAATCAGAGTTAAATGTATCTCTCATATACGTTTCTGTGACCTGTACCTCTTTAATTCCACTCTCGGAATCATAACCCGAAAGAGTAATATAAACTGAAGAAACATTATTCCAACCATAAGTACCATAAGGATAACTCCAGTCTCTTGTCCAAGAATTGAAATCCAAATTAGAAAGTTCTCGACGATAGTGGGCAGTCGGGTCGCTAGTTGAATAAAGATGAATATCTGTAATAACTGGTGGATTGCTTTCCTGAGAACCTGAAATAAGGCAATTTATTGTAAGTGAATTGTATACTGCATCACTAGAACAGAGAGGATTACCATCTCTATCTGTAATAGATTTTCCGTTTGCGTTTAGTGTGATTGTCATTGAAAGCTGTTCATTTTCATCTTTCACAATATTTTTAAAAGTAGTTTTTGGAGAAAGCACAAGTTCGGTTGAATTTTCCCATCTTTCATCAAAGTACTCCTCGTAATGAATTGCACTATTACCATTTTTTGTAATAGTTAGAGACCCGAAACGTGATAACGCCAATGATGATTTTTTTATTTCTGTATTAAATTTAAAATGTATACTTGAATAGCAGTTGAATGATGTTACACTAAACAAATCAACTGTTCCATTTAATTTTACACTCTGGACAACAGGTATAAGATATGCATTTGCTTTTACAATAACATTCTGAACAGCTTCATAAATAATCAATTTTGTAGAAAGACTCTCTGGTTCAACAATTTTGATTTTTGTATTTGAAATTGGATTTCCATCTAAATCAGTAATCGTCCAGCCGTTAAACTGCCAGCCCTCATTAGGTGTAAAACCAATCTCTACTTCCTGCCATAGTGAATATTTATTATTTTGACCATTTGCAGCTGTAAATTCTCCGGAGCCTGAAGGTGCTATAAATGTTACTTCTGCTTTATCTAATGTTGTATCATCAATCTTATAGTCAAAAGTAAAACCTGTTCCACCATATGTTACTTTAGTTCCATCTTCAAGTGTATAATAAAAATCAGAAGGTATTGAAACAGAAATGGTTTTCTTCTGACCTGCCGGAACATTAAGCATATTTGAATTATCAGCCGCAAAAATTACAGTATCTGCGTTTACCGATGGAGTCTTAAAGCTGGATCTTACAGGAGTTCCTCCAAGTGCTATCGATATATTCATAAGCTGTTCCGAATCTTCTTCAGCAGATGGTATATCATGATTAAACTTGATTGAGATAGAAGAATTCTTGCTTACTGTAGGATTTGCACTGTCGTTTACCGGGCTAAAAGAAACTACTCTTAATCTTGAGGCACAAACTGCTTTAATCTGAGTTGCTTCATTTCCTGTAGTTTTATCAAGAACGGTTGCTGTAGTATTTGCATTTGATGGTTCGGCGATATAAATAATAGCTGGATCATATTCCCATTTCACAAACTGATAATCTGCATCTTCTGTAAAGGAAAGTGTAATTTTCTGCCCCAGAGAATAATCTTTTGTACCGGCAAGATATACTGAACCTTCTGCTGCCACACAACTAAGATTTACAGTTGCTTTTTCATCTGTTGCTTCTGTAATCTGATAGTTCCAGCTTTTTGAGGTATTCATTTTTATATTGCTTGTATCTGTAATGTCTTTTGATAAAGTTACTTTTACTGTTTTATAGATTTCACCAGAATTGAAAACTATCGGGTTTGATTTATCTACTCCAATTGTAAGAAGTTTTCCAGTTACTTCCGGCTTAATAAAATGTTCGGCAATTGAATAATCATCATTATTTGTGATTGATATATTCTTTAAATAGGTCTGACCTTCATAAGTATACGCCCAGATTTTTCCATCATCATCAGTTTTTGTTTCTGCACCTGCAGGAATTTCATTCTCGGCATAAATAAAACTTGATTTAGAAAGAGCTTTTGTAAAGCTTACACTGATTGAACGGTCCCGGCTTACTCCAAGCGGATCATAACGTGGACTTGGTTCTCCGGAAACTGCAATTCGTTCTGCAGCAAATGGAATAAGTCTTATTGCAACCGAATCATTTGTGATTTTTACTTTTGTATTTGGCTCTGTGGCATTTTCAAATTCTACACCACTTTCAATTTCAACAGAAGGATTATCCTTTGCTACTGCTTTCCAATTGATAAAACTATAGGCAGGATTCTCGGAAAAGTTTATTTCAAATTCATAGCCCTGCTTTGCTTTGTAATTACCGCCAGGTACTGTAGAACCGGTTCCTTCTTCCGGCTGAACAAGTACAGTTATTTCCTTTGCATTATTGTAGGCAATTGTGTTTACTATTTCATCGCGTGTATCCAGCCCGCTAAGAAAGTTTTCGCATGAACTGAACAAAAACAATGACAGAAATAACAAAGTACCCCCAAATATAGAGGTACATTTTGCAAATGAGTATGATTTTTTCATTTTTATTTTTCTCCCCGATTTTAATTATAACAATTTATTATATCGTATTTTTTTCACTCTGTCACTTAAAAATAGCTATGGAAAAATCCCTGTTTCTACCATATAATATCATTATACGTAAAAACACCCTCAGGAAAGTAAAAAAAATGAAAAACAAATCTCAAAAGACGAAAAAGCATAATTCGTCAAAAAATAAAATCAAAATCAATACTAAAAAAATATTTTTCTTTGTATGCAGAATTATTCCGGCAATCTTTCTTACTATTCTTTTTCTATTGCCAATGGGAATGCAGGGCATGAATCTTGGTGAAGCAGAAAATACTGCAAACCTGATTTATCCATACATGCTGCCATTTATCCATTCTTCAACTATTCAGGAAAGTATTCTTCATATTGTTTACTTTATGATTTTCTTTCTCCCCTTCACTGCTCTTTTTCTTTTGATTTCAATTTTCATAAAAGGAAAGGTTAATACAATTCTTTATATTCTCACTTATATCAGCCTTACCTTCTATCTTTTCTGTTCAATAACATGCATTATAATTTTTGCAAACTGCTGGCGATGGTTTCTTACATTACCAGTTTCAGCCTATGTTGCATTAGGATTAAGTTTTATTTCTCATGCCCTGATGTCTATTTTTGGGATTTTTTTCCTTCGTGAAATGAATCCTGAATTTGCAGAGTATAAGAAGTTTCAGGCAGAATCAAAACAGAAAACAAAAATCTCAATTAAAACAAAGTTCACTGTAACAATTATCACTGCAATTGCAGTTGTCATGGTAATCTTTACCCTTCTGATTCTGCACAGTTATAAAAAAATGTTTACAGAAGCCGTAAGTGATGTTGGACGTTCTCAGGCAGAACAGACTTCTACTGTTTATGATTCTGCAGATGGAAAATATGAAAAAATCGCTCCATATTTTACTCAGCAGAAAGAATCAAACAGCTATGCCGATTGTCCTTTTGAACGAATTGATATCATCACAGCAAGTACACCGGGAAATATTATTTTCCAGAAAACAGGCGAACACATTACCTTTGTTCCGGCAGAAGATGGAACAGAAATTAAACTGGAAG
>JAEEGL011276472.1_pt1 | contig 10554 bp, 6 predicted proteins | sample 9134231 | NCBI WGS metagenome assembly JAEEGL01 (sample SAMN16246548, study PRJNA631951) | gut metagenome | biome: gut microbiome; feature: rumen; material: fiber-attached | host: Bos | place: Iran: Karaj | collected 2018-10
AGTACGCGTATCTCTGTTATGAAAGACGGTCTGATGCAGCAGGTCTATTCTCCTGTTAACCTGTACATTTAGCCGCAGAATCTGTGTGTAGCCGGCTTCAGCGGTTCTCCACAGTTGAACTTTGTCGATGCAGTTCCTCAGAAGGAAGGCAACAACATTTATCTGACATTCCATGATCAGAAAGTCCTTCTGACCAACGAGAAAGCCCGTAAGGTCGTTGATGGCGGTTACCTTGGCCAGACAGTCGTGATGGGTATTCGTCCGGAAGACATTCACGAGACCGACATGGCGCTGCAGCAGTGGCCGGATGACACGATCGTTGCCGAAGTCAATGCTACCGAGCTTCTTGGTGCTGAGATGCATCTGTACATCAATATTGACGAAGTTGATCTGGTTGCGAAAGTCAGCCCGAGACTTCAGGTCAAGAACGGCGACACTGTGAAACTGGCTCTGGATGCGAACCGCATTCATGTATTTGACAAAGAGACTGAGCTTACCATTACGAACTGATCAGGTATGGTTTGATGATATAACTCCGCTTATGCAAATATCAGCATAAGCGGAGTTTTTTGTGGATTAACTGGGGGAAAATACTGGAAAGTATCTGTGAAGCCTGATACAATGAAAAAAACAGTCTGGAAAGGAATAATATGGAAAGCGAAACCGTAAGAAATATTCATCTGCAGCGAGAACCTCACAGAGAAGAATATGGGCATCTGATCAATCGCGCGATCCCCCTGTATGAGGATCCAACCCGCTATCCGGTCCGGGAGCTGGTCGATCTGTTCATGCTTCAGCAGGAGATGATGAAAGCCGCTTCGGATGAGGAGAGAAAAGACAAGATGGCCGCATTTGAAAAAGCCATCGATCAGGTCCAGCCCTTAGAGAACGCACCCGAACGAATCTACCTCTGGAAAGAAGGGAATATGCCCATCGAGGTTCCCTATACCGAGAATCCAGGTTATGTCTTCGACCACGATCCTTCTTTCAAGCCTTATTACCTGGAGATGCTGCTTCCGGAGGATGTTGAGCCCAAAGGCGGTGTCGTGCTGGTTGCCGGCGGCTCCCATGGAGGCGGCACCATCAATGAGTGCTATCAGGTTGGTTTGGAGTTCAATCAGGCAGGCTATCAGGCATTCATTCTGCAGTGCCGGCCGAACGGATGCCCCTATACCAAGCTGGAAACGGCAACGGATGCCGCAAGGTGCTTCCAGCTGATCCGTCAGAAAGCCGCTGCGTACCGAATCGATCCTTCCCACCTTGCCTATGCCGGATTCTCCAACGGCGGCGTTACGGGCGATCACTGCATCCTGTACTATTCCCTCAGCCAGACAGTGAAAGATCACTTCCCGGACTATGTCCCGGATGAAGCCGACAGCTTCTCCGGAAGACCGGATGCTTTCCTGTGTGTTTACGGGGCCAGACATATGGGCACTGAATACGCCACAGAAGGCGTGGATTATCCGCCAACCTTCTTCGCGATCGGCCGTCTGGATTTTGTCTGCTGCGACAATCTCTTCAAGGAACATCTGCCGTATCTTCAGAAAAAAGGGACAGCGTACGAGGTCCACACATTCGCAGGCCATCCTCATGGGTATGCCGGATGGTCGATCATCGACGGGAAGAACGATCCCAACTTTGATCTGTGGCTGACACACGCCGTAACCTTCCTCGACGATCTGTTCGACATCACACGCTGGGAAAAGCCATCGATCTGAAATCAAGGAAAGCAGAAGAGTTATGAATGAAAGCTGGACAAAAAAAAGCAGGGATGATGTTTCCCTGAAGAATGTTTTAAAGGAACTCTCCGGCCGGGAACGGATGGAATATCTGTGGGAGTACTACAAGGTGCCTATCCTTCTTGTGGCACTTGGTCTGATCATCCTGGCCTTCTCCGTTGCTTGGATCTTCTCAAGAAAAACCACCTATTTCACCGTAGAACTGGTCAATGTCAGCGGCAGCTACTACGAAATGCGCAAACTCGGCACGGATATCTTTCAGGATTATCTAAGGAAAGAAGGCCTGGATCCGAACAAGTACAATATCGATGTGATCGATTCCCGTGCTGTAGATCTTGAAAACATGGATACGAACACTCCCGCGACCCTGCAGATCATGACGGCGGAATTTTCCAGCGGCAGCTTTGATCTGTTTGTGGCCGATGAACCGGTCTGGGAGTTCTATGCGCCTTACGGAGCGGTGATGGATCTTCGGGATGTACTCCCGAAAGACTGGCTGGAAGCACACAAGGACCTCTGGTACATGATCACCATGGATGAGACCGGGGAGGAGATCCTTGCCGGCATTTATGCAAAGGAAGGATCCCGTTTCATGAGCCAGGGATGCTATGTCCTGCCCAAACCCATGGGCATCGCGATCCACTGCAAGGATCCAGAGAAAATTGGTAAATTCATAATGTGGGCAGCCGAATAGGCTGCCCACTTTTCATTTATCGAAACTCCGTGCAATTAATCCAGATCTGTCACGAACCGGTCTGCCTGGAGGGTGGCGACCCATTCATCATCCCGGAAAAAGACGAAATATGTCTGTCCCTCATCACCTTTGATCAGATCGATCCGATTGGCGCGGAAGGCTGCCGCATCGGACCGCTCCATTTCAAACACATTAACATCGTAGGCATACTGTACGACTTCATCAACCACTTTGCAGTATTCCCATTCCGGAAGAACCATCAGCATGGATGGTGCGTGATGCTCCGGGAAAGAAGGCACGCGGGTTCCTGTCAGCCTGATGCCCTTCTTCGTCCGCTCAACTTCAAATTCGGCCAATCGTCCATCCTTGATGGCTTCCAGCATCATAAAAGGTGTTTCCGTGATCATCTGTCTTGGGTGTTTCTTCTCCGGCGCATCGCCCCGGATCTTGTTAAGCTCAGAGCGGATCGCGGATGCCACCGTGATATCGCCGATATAGTCATACTCCTCCATCCGCATCCGGATCGCCAGATCAGCAATCAGATAGTAGTATAGTGCGGTCTCCTGCGAAGGATAAACACCGATCCCGTCCCGATACAGATAACCCATCCGCAGCGCAGCATCTGCAAACTTGGAAAGATGATCTCCGCTCAGGAACTCATCCCGGCTTTCCCGGTATACCTGAACGATCAGTCGGACGGCGATTTCTTCATTTTTCGGAACACCCTTTCCGGCGATATACTGATCCGCCAGTTTATACATGGATTCATGGATTCCCGCCAGTGCGCCCATCGTATAATACTCAGCCGCCTTTTTATACTGCGGAATACCCTTGTTGGTCCTTCCGTAATAATAAATATAGCCGAGCATGTTCGCATAATCGCATTTATCCTCATCCGACACGTCCGGATGATCCATCAGTCGAAGCAGCAGATCCCGGGACAGCTTCCAGTTGTTTGGATACAGACGATCCCCTACATAGCTGCCATATGCCTTGATATAGATCGCCTCCGGATAATTCCTGCTGATCAGATCCTCAACGATCTTCTTCATTTCCTTGACCTCGCCGGGTTTCAGCAGCGCCTGGAATTTTTCATCATCCAGTTCTTCGATATTCTCCAGCTTGGAAAGATCCGTATACCATAATTCGTGGGTCTTTTTCTTTCTTCTCCCCTTTGGGGTTCCTGCCAGGGTCTGCTCCAGATCCTGGATCATCAGCGCATAATCGATATAGCCGTGCAGGTCATCCCGTTCCTTCAGGACATCCGCACAGCCGGTGATGGTGTATATCATTGTCCGGCCCATATCGGTGGTCTCCGGCGCAATATCATAGGTACATACGCGCATCAGTTCCTCTGCCGGATGACTCCATTTTTCATACAGCTCTTTCGGTGTCCAGTCCTTCTTTTGCAGATTCTTAAGGAGTGTGAGCAGGTCCTCACCGCTCATCTTAAGGATGCTGTATGTCTTTTTTGCTTCTTCAAAAACCTCTTCCAGCGGGGTCTCCAGGCAAAATGCCTTTCGCAACACATCTACATTTACCATTTTTTTGTTTTTTATTCCTTTCTCTCGTAAGAACTCATCTATATCCGACTTTTTTCCAGCACTGTTATGCAATTTTGAGTTTATCAAAAAAAACTTATCTGCACAATATAAGCAGATAAGTTTTTTCCTGTTTAAATAAACTTTCCGGTGATACTCTCACTGCAGCCTCTTACTTCCTCCGGTGTACCCAAGGCCACGATCCTTCCGCCGTCTTCACCGCCTCCCGGACCCATATCAATGATATAGTCGCCGCAGCGGATCACATCCAGATCGTGCTCGATCACGATCACCGTCGCACCATGGTCGATCAGTGTCTGGAACACATTCAGCAGCGTTTCCACGTCCTTCGGATGAAGGCCGATGGTCGGTTCATCAAAGACGAAAACTGAATCATCCTGCTGACGCCCCATTTCGGAAGCAAGCTTGAGCCTCTGTGCCTCGCCTCCGGAAAGCCCCGGGGTTTCTTCTCCAAGGGTCAGATACCCAAGCCCGAGATCACGCAGGATCTCCAGCCTCGGCCGCACGGTATTCATTTCCCTGCAGAAATCGAGTGCAAAGTTCACGTCCATATCCATCAGTTCGGGCAGCGAACGCTCCTGCCCGGCTTTGTTTGTATACCGGATCTTCTTGGCATCATTGCCATAGCGGGAACCCCGGCAGTCGGGACAGGGAATATTCACATCCGGAAGAAACTGAACATCCAGCGAGATCTGGCCCGTTCCATCACAGACCGGACACCGGAGCGATCCGGTGTTGTACGAGAAATCTCCGGCCTTATACCCATGCTGTCTGGCCGATTTCGTCCTTGCATAGATCTTCCGAAGTTCGTCATGAACGTTGGCATAGGTCGCAACCGTAGAACGCACATTGATGCCGATCGGCGTCGCATCGATCAGCTTGACGTGCCGGATGCCTTCCGCCTCAATAGACCTCACATGCTCCGGCATCTTTTTCCCATTGCAAAGGGCATCCAGCGCTGGGACAAGACTTTCCAGGATCAGGGTCGTCTTGCCGGAACCCGATACGCCGGTGATCACAGTCAAACCTTTCTTCGGAATACGCACGGAAAGCGGTTTGACGGTATGGATCTGATCCGTCTCCATATGAATCTGACCGTTTGCAAAAGCACCTTCCCCGGCACCGCGGCGAACAGGCTTCTGCTTTCCTGAAAGATATTCACCTATGACAGAACTCTCGTTCTTTTCGATCTCTTCCACCGTTCCTTGTGCAATCACTCTGCCGCCGTTTGCACCGGCCTCCGGTCCCATTTCGATCAGCCAGTCGGATTCCTTCAGGATCTGGGTATCATGATCGACCAGCAGAACGGAATTTCCGTCTTTGACCAGATCATGCATCACCCCGTTCAGTCCAATGATATTCGCGGGATGAAGGCCAATAGAAGGCTCATCCAGCACATACAGCACACCCGTCGTTCGGTTGCGGACAGCCCGGGCCAGCTGCATCCGCTGGCGTTCACCCGTCGAAAGAGTGGATGAGGCCCGGTCCAGGGTGAGATACCCAAGTCCAAGATCCATCAGTCTCGCTGCGACCTCCAGATAGGACTCGCAGATATTCTGTGCCATCGGCTGCATGGCTTCCGGCAAAGAAGCAGGAACACGCCTCACCCATTCAACGGAATCCTTCAGAGTCATCTCACAGGCCTGATCAAGGGAAATCCCCATCAGCTTCGGCGCTCTGGCCTCTTCCGATAGTCTGGTCCCATGGCACTCGGGGCAGATATCCTCCCTGAGAAACTTTTCTACCCGCTTCATGCCTTTTTCATCTTTGACCTTGCTGAGAGCATTCAGCACGGTAGCCGTCGCGCTGTAATAGGTAAAGTCCATTTCCCCGGCTGTTGCATTATCCGCTTTCTTGGGACGGTAAAAGATATGTTTCTTTACCATTGGGCCGTCATAGACGATCTCTTTTTCTTCTTCTGTCAGATCCTTGAAGGGAATATCCGTCCGCACGCCCATTGCGCGGCAGACATCGGTCATGAGCGACCACATGAGAGAATTCCAGGGAGCGACTGCCCCGTCATCTACCGAAAGGTTCTCGTCCGGGATCAGTGTGCTTCGATCGACCGTTCTCACGGTACCGGTGCCGCCGCAGCACTTGCAGGCGCCTTGTGAATTGAACGCCAGTTCCTCCGCGCCAGGACCGTAAAAATGCTCTCCGCACTCCGGACAGACGATCTCCTGCATCAGGGCTACCTGAAAACCCGGCTCCACATAGTGGCCGTTCGGACAGCGGTGAGAAGAAAGCCGCGAAAACATCAACCGCAGGCTGTTCAAAAGCTCCGTCCCGGTGCCGAAAGTCGACCGGATCCCGGGAACTCCCGGCCTCTGATGAAGAGCCAGGGAGGCCGGAACATACAAAACCTCATCCACGTCGGCTCTGGAAGCCTGCGTCATCCGCCGTCTGGTATAGGTGGAAAGCGATTCCAGATATCTTCTTGATCCCTCCGCATATAAAACGCCGAGTGCCAGCGAAGACTTGCCGGAACCCGATACGCCGGCAATGCCTGTGATTCCATGAAGCGGGATATCCACATCGATATTCTTAAGATTATGGACTCTCGCTCCCCGAACTTCAATATTCTTTGGCTGATCCAAATGTAAAACCTCTTTCTTTCACAAATGTCAATTCTTCCTCTCTGCCGCTTTCAGCTGCAGGAGAAACCGATAGAGTATCTGCCACAGATCCTGGTGCTCGACTTTGGCAAGGGGATAGTTCCAGAACACGGATCGGGAGATGAAATTATAGATAGCCTTGCCGTCATCCGTTTCGAACGACCTGGATGATAAATAGAGAAACAGCAGCCCGCTGAAAGCCATCAGCAGCACATAATGTTCTTCGTATCTGCCGAAGGGAACATACGAATCATGTAAATGATTATAGATCGTCACCAGGAACTTTCCAAATTGACCCATGGAGAAGGATGGATCCTTCGTAATATCCGCCGGATTTTCCACTTTGGCGAAGGCCTTTTCCAGGTTTTCAAGGTCAGTCCTGATCTCCATGGCCGCATGCGTCTTCAGATAAAGGGAAGTCAGCTTTGAAAGCGCTCCATAGATTTCCGGAAGCGATACCCCTCCGGCCGTAACAAATTGAAGCAGATTATCACTTACATGAGGATGAGCCTTGAGAAACTGATCGATTTCCCCTTTTCTGGCTTTCAATTTTTCAAGATTCTGAATTTCCCGCTGATAGATAGCTGTATTGATTTTTCCTTTTTCTGCCAGTTCGGCCACTGTCTGTTTCCTGAAGCCTCTTTTTGTTTCCGTTCCATTGATCAGAGCATCTCTCAGCCAAAGCGCTTTTTCATAGTACTCTGAAACATCATACCTGTCTTCCAGCTTGAGAGCATCATTCAGGACCTTTTCCTGCAAGTCAGCCTGTGTCCGTATATCCCGCACCAGCTTGGAGAACGTGTTCGTCTCTGCGATCCGTGATAGTCCCGTCTTGTGCCAGCTGACCGCCTCAGAAAACTGACCCAGCGCATAATAAGCATCACCAATTACTTCTGCCATCCTGACAAGTGTCCGTTGATGTTTCATGTCAAACAACTTGTCTGTCAAAGGCAGCAGCAACTCGTACCCTGCTTTCAGCACATCGATCGCATCCTTGAAGCTGCCTGATCGATAAGCAATGATCCCCTGATACAACCCGTAGTCCGCCGTAAGCAGATCTGTTTGCTCACTTTTTTCTTCGGCATCGATCCACCCTTTTGCCTGATCCAGGATCGCCTGTGCTGTCTTCAGATCACCGCCCTCAATACAGATATTGACTTCTGCCAGCCGGCAGCGGATCAGTTCCTGCCGAAGCAGATAGTTGTCCGGGAACTCGGAAGAAAGCTCTCCCAGTATATTTCGCTTTTCTTCCAATGCCAGGAATGCGTCCCGGTGATTGGCCTGAACTTCATAATAGGTACTGAGACCGTCCTGGAAAAGTGCATAGGCAAGTTTCACTTCGAATGTCTTTTCTTCCTCCGGCAGACCTCCCCAGCAGCCGCTGCCGAGCCCGATCAGAGTCTCTGCTGCAGTCAGGTTGCCGCTCTCGGTGCTCTCCACGGCCATCCGGCCGGTGAACGACAACAGTTCAACGGCCGTCTGTGCATCGCGAAACTGGAAAAACGCCGCACGTGTAAGGGCGAGCGCCTTCTGTGACCAGTCATTGATCTTCTCATCTATTCCCAGCCTGAAGGAGATCTCCACCATCATCCGGCACGCCCTCACCATCAGTTTATAGGCTTCTTCAAAGTGGGAAGTTCGCTTTACATATTTATTCCATAGATTTTTGACTTTGCCGAAAGCATTCTTGCCCATTGCACCGAAAGCCAGGATCCGTCCCTGCTCATAAGCAATCGAAAAGGCATCTTCGGCTGACTCAAAATCCTCTGCTGAATACGCCATCTCACCGTATTCCATCGCTTCGCGCAAACAAGCGATTCCGTCATCTTCCGACTGCGTTTTTTCTGCTGTCTCACCGAGTGCCATCACGGCAGCACCCTGCCACAGAATCGCCTTTTCCATATCCCGCGGAACACCTTCACCGTTCCTATACATAGAAGAGAGCTTCTTCCTTGCTTCTATGCACTGACTGCTCTTTGCCGCTTCTGTAATCAGCTGGACAGCTCTTTCATGATCGATCTCCACATCGATCCCCGAAAGATAAGCCAGACCGATGAAGAAATTGTGCTGCGGATCCTTGTCATTGGATGTTATAGCAATCCGATGGATCATGTCAGCCAGACAGGCACTCATCGCCGCTGGATCGGACGCGGCGACAGGATCGGGAATCCCCGCATACATCTCACTGAGTTTCTTCCGGTCAGTGGGCAGCATTTCGATAGGCAGGATCTGTTTGCCCAGGCTGCGCGCCATGGGATATTCAATACTGAAAACATAGTTCAGTTCGTTGATCAGATTCGGAGTGACCGTTAGGGCAAATAATCCGCTCTTTTCCAGCGCTGCCCGGATTGCATCATTGAAATCTTCTCCCGGTGTCAGATACTCATCATACCAGATCGCAATGTCCCGGCAGAAGGGATTGGCATGGATCAGCCGCATCAGTTTCTGTGCGTATTTACGATCCTTTTTCCGGTAGCTCAGGAAAACATAGGCATCAAACGCCGCTCGTACTTTTTCAGCCAGTTCATTGCCAACGATCACTGATTCCAGATATTTGGTCAGTTTATAGCTGTAGGGAAGAGCCGTTGGATCCGCACTGTATTTATCCAGATACTGCAGATCGCCAAACTTCTGACCAAAAAGCGTGTCCAGTCCGCTTTCCTGCATGAGGGGAAGAATTGGAATATGCTTCCTAGCTGCCATCGGAACTTCGACATCCATTGCCCGGTTGGGCGTCCCCAGGAGCTTTCTTGTCACCGGGACAACCAGCAGCTGCATCTCTCCCATCCGCAGTTCGAAGTCTTCCACCTCTTCCGGCACGGTATCTTTATCCAGACAGAAAATCGCACAGTTCTGCCGTTCCAGGATGTCTTTGCGTATTTCCTCAAAACACTTCTCATAGTCATCCGGATGCGCTGTAAAATAGATCCGCGCTTTTCCCCGGACCGAACTGTCACCCCGTGTAAAGAACCTGAATTCTGCCATCTCTGCTTCCTCTTCCATGTGCGGCCTATAGCTGATAATAAAATAAAACTCCTGCTTTAGTATACATCACAGGAGTTTGTTTGAAAATTCTTTCTTTTCTTTTTTCTGCCGTCCGCGCTTACTTCAGAAGCTCCCGGACGTACTTTACAGCCTGATCGAACCGGCTGTTATAGTCGCCGCTGATGACCTTAAACCGAAACCCATGACGGGCATAATAATCTTTGATCATGTTGCTGTACTTCAGACGATCAGCCGCGATGATCTCGCTGCGGTCTCCATCCTGGACCCACGCCACATCAGGCTCCAGAAACAGGATCAGGTCGTACGAATTGAGCGCAGCGATCGCATCAGCCAGACGAGAGTTTTTCTCCATTTCAGGGTCTTCCAGAAACTCCATGAAGAAATGGGTGATCAGACAGTCTGTGTCTTCAAAGAAGACCTTGTTGCTCTGACCGATCAGACGCATCTCCTTGGCCTTATGCTCTAAAAGGATCCGGGTAAAATCCTCCGACAGCATGTAGGTATCGGTTCCGGAAAGCTCCGACAGGTCTCTGCCGACCTCTTCCAGATAGATCGTATTAAAATAATTCGCCAGGTTGATGCAGAGAGTGGACTTTCCGGCGCTCTCACCGCCGATCAGAAGAACCTTCTTCGTAAAGTATGACCGAACGATCTGCGGCATCCAATCCCAGTGTCCATAGATATCGCTTCGGATGGCCGTTGAGTTGTACTGATCCCGGGGAAAAACGACAAAGTCCGCAGATTCATAGCACTTGTTCCAGAAGCTGTTCTCATCATAATCGCTCCCGCAGAAGACAACATCGATCGCCCTTCCGATCTGCTCCTTTACGATCAGGCTGTCCTCGTACCAGAGATCCTCTGTGTAGTCTTCCTTCCGGAGCGACCGGTCTTTCAGGGTCAGGATATGGACATTCCCGATATGTTTGGTCAGTTGATAA
>JAEEGL013544785.1_pt1 | contig 10554 bp, 13 predicted proteins | sample 9134231 | NCBI WGS metagenome assembly JAEEGL01 (sample SAMN16246548, study PRJNA631951) | gut metagenome | biome: gut microbiome; feature: rumen; material: fiber-attached | host: Bos | place: Iran: Karaj | collected 2018-10
CCGCCTATCAAATGCTGTCTACGGGCGAAGTGTGGAATCCCATCGATCTTTACAAAATTGATATGCCTGCGCCTCTCAAGGAAAAGCAGAAAGAGAAAGCTATCAAGCAGGCTAAGAAACTTTTTAATCGCCGAGGGCATTGTTACAGAGGAGCAACTCGCCTCGTAAAAGTTCTCGTCAAAAATCAACTTTGTCTCAAACGGCTATTTTTAGATAGTTTGTTTTAGTGCGCCAGTTTTTGGCTGTCCTCTACTTTCTTTCACACTATACATCCCCGATAAAACTCAGTTCCTTAAAAGTAATACCTCTGCCAATTCTTCTGGAGTTATGATTCCAGTTCTTATATAATTAAATAATGTACCATGCTGTTCTGTATCAGATAGAACGATTATTTTGTCCGAAAAATCGTAAAATCTATAATACTTCAATACTTCTTCCATATCCATTGGAGATACGTACCTAAGAAAAGAGTATCTAGAAATATGCTCAAACTTATGCCATACCTCAAAATCAGTAATACATTGCTGACTAATAATTTTGCAAAGCTCATTCAAAAGATCTTTCTCTGAATAGTCATAGATCAACACTCGTCTTCCAGTATTTATTACCCTTTCTAAATCACATATTATTTCAGGCCTATTAGCATTTTCCATCAGAATTATCCCTCAGAATAACAGTTATTCAATGTTCATATGTCAAAAGTTCACGTATATGTACATGCTTAATACACTTTTTATCTAAAAATGAGCATATTTCTACTAATGCTATTGGATTATCAACAGCTATCAAATAAAACAAGTTTTCATATTCCGAAATAGAATCAGGTGCTAATGCAATCAACCCGTAGTTTTCACATGCTTTAATCATCGCATCTTGATTACTATCTGTTAAATATTTAATCCCAGCATAATCCCTAATTTTATAATATAATTCATTAAAAGTAGTCCCACATCCCCATATTGCAATATTACATTTACTTAAATACTGATTTGTCTTTTCTTCTATAAAATCACTTATCAAAGTATGCTTTCGTTTTATATATTCTTCTCTATTCTCCACCTTCCAATCGCATATATTAGGTTTTATACCAGATGATCCCCACTTGATTTGCTCACTCCTTTCAATAGTACAATACCTACACATATCGGAAGGTTTTTCCAGTTCCTCACAAAACTCCCAACCATCTTTAATATCATCTATCCTTTTTACGCTTTTCTCTGATATTCTCCCCATTGAATCCGAATATGAAATTGTCGCTGCATCAGGGCATTTTGAATAAATCCCATCTCCAAAAAAATGGCACCCAGAAGACGCACATTTATTAGAATTGTATTCCGCATCTTCATACGGCATATCCGTCCATCTTTTTTCAAAAGTTACAACTTGGGGACCAAAAACAAATTTAATATTATTATTAATCAAACATTCCTTTATTTCATAAATGCGTTTCATCGTTGGAGGATATAAAGTAATATAGATAACAATATTGTTTTTTCTAATGCAATTCCAAAAAGATTCCTTCATGCTAGGTATAAGCAATCCATTGGTCAACAATCGTACTTCTGATATATCAAGTATCTTTCTAACTACTTTAACTGAGGCGCAAGTCCATTCTTCATCTAATAATGGTTCTCCGCCCAATAAAAACAATCTACCGATTGAGAACATCGAGTTAAGCCGATTAAGATCCTCAGTCAATGACTCTATATGATTATTATTATCCTCAGTTATCCAAGGAGAGAAGTTATTGCAAGCCTTGCAATTCAAATTACATCTATTATTAATATGCGTTTCCATATGAACAAGATAAGGTCTGTTCAAAGAAATCCTTTTTACATAACATGTAAACTCGCCATCCACATTTGTCAAAGGTAAAAACTTATCAATAGCATACAAATCCACTATATGAACATAAACAATGCCTTTTTTATGCAAAACGTTAATACAATGCTCAAGAATATGATTATTTGATATTAAAAGTACAAAACTATCTCCTTTACTTACATTATTAATAACTACGTCGAGTTGTTCATGAAACACTATTTGTGTAGAACTCTTATAATACGAAAAATTTCTTTCAGCATAATCATACAATTTTTCTTCAATTACACAAAAAAACATAATTCCATTCCTTTATATTAATTCAAGAAAGCTACTAAGAGACAGTTTACTCTCACTTATGATTTCATTTTTGCTAACACATTCTTCAAAAAAATGTTTTTCATACTCTCTTAATCCTTCATTTACCTCCACAAAAAAATCACTACACTCATCTTTGTCGCAATCCCATCTATGCCACATAAGATCTTTTCCAGTGATGAACTGTACTGTAAACTCTTTATTTATACTCACAGCCATAGTTCTCCACGGCATTCTATTCGTTGTTCCATCCGATACCATATATTTTTCTAACGTGCTGTTAATTTGGGCAGATTTACTACTTAAATCTATAACATATGAATGTCTAGCAGATATTGGCATTAGAATAATTCTATCATTATGAATTATAGGTGCATAAAATGGATCCCAAGTATCAACATCATCTATTATGATTTCATCAACACTATTATCGTTCATATTCCAAACTGCAATCCTATTAGTGTTTTTTCCTCTTCCCACGAGAACTAAACAATCATGATATCTTGCAATGCCGCCTATTCCATCAAATGATGTTTTTATATCCTTTATTTCAAAACTATTATCATTAACATCCAAACATAGTACTGCAGATTTCCATATAACAGGAACCAATATTTTTGTTTGGTCTATTATCACGGTGCCATCACCAAAAAAACCCTTAAATGGTATACCGTTTTCCTCTTGTATACTCATATATACACTATCATCTATCCAACCATCTATATATGTTAATTCTTTACTCTCAATATTCAGCTTTATGATTGCCGGATATGAATATCCAAAGAAATAAACATTCTTTCCAACAACTACTGTTCTCCAAAACTTTAATAGATGGTCATAATACTCTCGTTTTTTTCCTTCGAATGTATCCTTAATCTCTATTTTCTCAAAAGACTTCTCAACTACATTATAAAGTGAAATCGCACTTGCCCCATGAGGTGCAAAAATCAAATAATCACCGACTTTGCGCACGTCATAATAAAGCACTTCCTGTATCGGGCTCTCATCTGGAAAAGTGCCATGAAACGCAACTTCACTCCCATCATATTTGCACGAAAAAAGTCCATTCCAATTAACTGACGGAAACCACATTTTCCCATCATATTCCACATATGAAAGGGTCCCTATTATCGAGTATGATTTCGTTTCCATAACATATAACTCCTAAACATATTCTTCTATTGTATGATTACTCTGTTTCCATTCAAACGCTCTTCTATCTCTAACTTTACAATATCTACAAAAATCAGTCCGATGAGTAACAAACTCTGCCAATTCTTCATAACTTTTAGCTTTGTAAATATCTATATAGTCATTTTGCGTTACTACCAAATTCTGATTAAAAAATTTATTAAAATGATCTATATATGGAATCATTGGACATGTATACAGCTTTCCATTTCTTAATGTTATTGACTCATTAAACTGGTAACAGCTAATGAATTGCCATTTTTCAACTTTTCCTTCCAAATCAAATGGATGTTTAACCGATTTCTTTGTTCCATCAAGCCTTCGATGACCAACCTCGGTAAAAGCGTCCAATGTCACATCATACTTCTTTGCTAAAGCTCGTATTTCTTCAACCTTTATTCCAATAGGATACACGGTAAACTCTATTCGAACATTATAATCATGACACGCCTGCCAAAAATTACCTGACGGATGGTTCTCCCATTTTTTTAATAGAAGTCCATCTGTGAAGAAGAATATTATCGCACGTGGAAAGAGTTCTCGCGTAATTCTGATGAATTCAATGGCGTTATCATTTAACAGAGGTTCCCCACCCTGTAATTTCATGATATCAATGTGTCCATCTGTTAATTCAGCTAATCTTCCCATATCTCTACGGAATATATTCACATCTAAGAATGTAGGCTCTGCCAATGGTGCAAAATGATCACACATTTGACAGTTAAGATTACAATGATCTGCTAGATTAACTTCTATCCACATACGTTCTTTTGGTCTCGGTGTCATCTTGTGACTGATTGTACGCTTATTCCACCCCGCTAAAAGATATGTATTCGTTATCGGGAAATCAATTTGATTCAAATTTGCTAAAATCTCATTAAAATACAAATCCCATGTTGCAACAATCACACCCACATTTGAATAGTCAGAATAAGAAGTCCTTAAATCGCAACATCTGATACATCCATTCATGTCGCTATATTGCTCGCCCTTATCATCAGAAACAAGAAAGCCATTTACTGAATAATCTATCATGTTCAAATATTTTTTTAACATATGTTGATCATGTTCATAACCATAAATATATATATATTCATGTTGGTCACAGAAGCACAACATTTCTTCAAGTATTCTCATATTTGGCTGATCGTTATTCATTTATATTCCCTCCCAATCAAACTCTGTTAATATCTGTTTAAGAACATCTTCTATTTTCGAATTATCATATTGAATCTCTATTGCGTCATCACATAATTCCATCTCTTTGAGCGAAAAATACTCAAATGCACTTCCCATATAAAAACGGTTTCCTTTATCATAAAGAATTATTTTCTTTGCGTTTGTACCGCTAATCACATCACAGAATCCGCTTCTTGCTCCAATAAATCCCCCAGCTTCTTCAATAAACTGCGGTGCAATATCCAATGAAAAGAAAACGCCTACCGTTCCCTTTATTGCAGGTTCAGTTTTACCACCACAATTAGTTGCAACCTTATATCCCTTATTTGCCAGTTTGAATACAAGCTCTTCCCAAAATTCTGACGGCAAATCTGAAAGAGTATTTGAGTAAGGCGACAATATAATTGTTCTTTTTGGTATCAAACCATACTCATCAAATATTTTTTTCACTTTCTCTGATTCATTCCTAAGCGTCGGATGCTTTGGCTTAATATCCTCAGGCAAATTAAATACAAATCTACGAAATAAATCTGTAAAATATAATCCTTTATATCCCCTGAACCACTCCACCTGATTGGTATGTACCTGTGCCCAACAGTCATTAAGGATCTTTATCTTCCCGTTTTCCGGGTCATAAAGATGATATCCTATCAAATACGATGCATATTCTTTTTTCTTAACTATTTCTATGTTCTTTATCTCAAAAAGATCAGCAACTTTCTTGCAAGCTTTACTAATTACAACAAATACATAATCATTAATACTGTTTCTCTTTGTATATTCGTCCCAAAATGTACCAATCAGATAGATATCTCCTGTCCCCGTATAAGGACATACAAAAATTGGTACATCACCATATTTTCTTTTAAGAGTTTTATAGTATGCTTTACCCATACATGCCCTTATTATTTGTAATATTAACAAAGCCGGCTTACGATTCAACCTCCATATATTTCTCTTCAAAATCCCTTTATCGGTCAACTGTGGAACCATCTCCCTCCAGTATGCGGAGTAAATAATATATAGATTCTTTTTATTATCCGGTTTCTGTATCTCATCAAATGAAATCACTTTCAGCCTAGAGCAATAACTCCCTTGCTTTGATGAATCATTGTCAATTACATTCCTTGGCTCGATTCCACATTCACGTAGTATCTGTATTATTTGCCTTGAATTATCACTTACTCCAAACAAATAAACATCTCTGTTCTTCAGCAGGCCCAAGGTATTGCGAAATTTTAAAATTCGTTCTGTCCGATGTAACTCAACATCATACATTTTCTGAATTATCTCCTTGCCTTAGGCACAGATCTAAGATGGAACAATGCAAGACACGCTGCATCTTCCTCGTTAACATCAGTTTTCTCCAAATATGTCCCTAGCAAATTGTCCTCCGGCTTATCTACATAGGTAAAAACAATATTGTCAAAAAACTTCATGAAACTGTAATAGTCATATAGTTTTTCCATATCTACTTTTGACATCGCATCTATATGCACTCTATTATTCCCAGACATAAAACGTGTCCATTCTGATACACACTTTTCAACACATAGAACAACCGCACAAGCTACATGTTTTCTCTCTGTGAAATCAGATAGATGTAATAATACCTGCCTGTCCAATTCATGGTTTTCATCAGAAAGTACAATCAATGCCTTACTATAATTTATGGCGTATTTTATTCTTATTCTTTGCCAGAATAACCATCCTCCAAGAATATGCCCTATCACCGCTGATCCTTTCCCGACAATCTTGCGCCTATCCCACCGCCTGGGTGATTTACTTTAAAATCATCTAAGGTAATTCCTAATCGCTTGCCGATTTCTATTGCTATACCTTGTAAAACAATCAAATAAACAGTAGTAGAATTATTTGGTACGATATCCCATTCATCCCCCTCATTTATGAGGTGCATTATGAATTTCTTCTCGACAACCTTTGATGCTTTTCCATCTCCATAAAACGACATCAACCATGTATTAGTTCCACGCTTGTTCAGATGCATCCCAAGATCAACCGTCTCACTAGTATTTCCACCCTTTGTTAAAAGAAAAACCATATCTTTCTTCCCAACCATACCTAAATCGCCGTGGACTGCTGTATTGGTATGAAGAAATCTTGCATCTATCCCAAGCGAATTAAGAGTTCCCACAAACTTCTCACATATGGGCACATTTTTTCCCAATCCGCTGGCTATAATCTTTCCTCCGTTTTTCAGCGTATCAACGCATTCTTCTATGATCTGTTCATACAGTTTCTCATCAATGGATTCCAAGGAATCTTCTATGGTTTTCATTACATCTTTATAATAGTCAATCACAATCACGTCCTCCAGTTGTTCTATAATTAATCAATATTTGATAAGATAAGCTGTATCAATTCATCTTCTCGCCCTGCGCAATATCTATACGGAAAAATGTCAGTAATTCGTCCAAGGTCTCTTACATCATCTCCGGTCGTACCATACTCTATGCTCAATGATCCGTCCTCTGTACCGCCTAAATGTAGCACAGTGAGACGCGCATCAGTCTTGGATACAAGATCTGTAAAGCCGCTCCTGACCGCAATCACATGCCTGAACAAAGGTGCATTTAGGATCAGTTCTTTTGTACTCAAAACGCATTCAATAGCGCCTGATATGAGTTTATCGTAATACAATCCGCCTGAGTTGCAGTATACTGTAACTCCTCGTTTTTTCAGTTCAACAACTATTTTTTCCCAGAATGATTCCGGTATTCCCTTATTTGTAAAAGCAGCCGGTGCGATTAGAACTGCACCATTGTATTTGGTCATATCTCTACTTTGTAAAATTTCCTCTGGAACAATAATTCCACAGGTAGGAGAGTGATCCGGCAGATCCAATATTCTTTTTTTCCCATACACTGATTAGAGGAATCCCGCCAAATCCTGGTGGAATATGCATGAATGTATTCGGCACTGCCGCATCTATATAGCAGGGTATGTGACCATAACGAATGCCATTGCTATAGAAATTCCGGCTTATCGTAAAGTAATACCTGAGACACATCATTTGTTGATCATCAAGTCCCACAGTACCATCTACTCCTTAAAACCACTCAACGGCTTCAGCTTGTCTTTCTTTTGCGCAAATAATTAGGTTGTTAATATGGTGAGTTTCCTTATATGCTATGGACAATGTTGCGATGAACACTGTATCCCCCAGATTAGCCGGAGATACTATAAGCTCCACACCGGAGGATTCCTTTAATGTTTCAGCCAACATTGTATAGATTTCTTTTCCTTTGGCATAAATTTCGCATACTGAATCAAGCCAATTCAGCCTTCTGAAATACTCCTCTGCATTTTCTTGCTCAGTCATAATATTTCCTCCAGATAATACAATCCGTTGTAGAAAGCTCCGCATATCGAGTCATAATCCTGCCATGCATACGTCGTTAGTGATAACCAGATAACTGCATGAAGCAATTTAATCTCTTCTCTGTCAACTCCGGTCATATCAAAGAAATCTTTTTCCAATTCTTCCCAGTGATTTGAAGTGATTTGCAGATGCACTCCATCGTCAGGATCATCTCCAATTTCTAATCGAAATCTCTTCAGATTAAACTGATCATAATTACCCACTACAGAGTAGTAGAGCTTCGCCCAGTCGTACCTGACATCCCCATATAATTCTGAGAATCCAAAATACCCCCTTGGATCTATAAGGACCGGACTATTATCTTCTCTGACCATCAGGTTAGAGAATGTGCAGTCACCATGGATAAAAGCAAACTGATCACAATTTATCTTCAGTTTCTCTATTCTCTTTTGCAGTTCTCTTTTGTGATAGTAAACATTCCTGCATTTTCTGCCATTGATCATAATTTCCCTGTCTCTGGCAAAAGGAATAAGATCCTGGATTTTTTCGAGGCGATCCATAGTTTTATTGAAATACGCTTCCTCTATACTGAAGGTATCCGCCACAACTACTTCGCTTTCATGGAGAGCCTTTAGCGCACTTATAAGCGATTTCAATATTGACTTCTTTGTTTCATAGTCAAAGTCACAATCATATATGTTTCTGCCCTTAATGAATTCCATTTTCAACGGATTCGTTTCAAATATCTTTGGTAATTCAGGTATATTCAACAATCTGGCTTTCTCATACCATGCCGCCTCTCTTTTAGCCAGCTTCTCGCCCTGTGCGTCGATAGGTTCTTTGATCAGAAAATCCCCATCAACCGTAATCTTATTAAACGGTCTGCATTTAGCTTGCGGAAGCTTTTCATATTCTTCAAGAACTCCAAATTCTCTTGTGCCAGCAAGGCCTACAGTTTCGAAGGATAAGTTCTGTTCGCTCATCCATCTGACAAGTTCACCACTCTCAGGTACATTGCTTATTCTTTTCTTATCCGTAAAAAGGAAAAAACCTGCAACACCATACTCCGTTGATCTTTCCTCCTTAAAGGATCCATTCTCATATTTCCATCTGCATGAAAAAGTTTCCGAAAGTCCAACATAGTCATGTTCAGACTTATTATCATCTTCGTATTCCTTTGGAAGCTCCAGACTATCCGGTAAAATCAGATCTGACCAAACCAGCATGAATGGCTTGCCATCCGGTATAAGATCTATTGCCTGTCTTACTCCGGAGCATGTACCGGTTCCGGAAGCATCCACAACCTGATATTTAACATCAGCAAAAGAAGAGAGATACTCACGCATCACCTCTCTCTTATAGTCCGCTATGATTACAAATCTCTTGTCCGGATATTTTCTGAACAAATAAAATAGCATCGGCAGGTTATCAACCGGCACTAATGCCTTGGGTTTATTCCTGGTTAAATATTCCAGCCGGGTTCCTTTTCCTCCGGCCTGCACCACAATGTAATCCATCCCCATCGTTACCATTCCTCAGTTTGGTCAAACATCATAGAAGTATGCATTCCTTGATTTGTCTGGCCGCTCAATATTTGCCTATAATTTTTAATCTAGTATTTCCTAACTCCGGTCCTTCTGTATAAATCATATTCCCTAACATAATCATGACTTGCTATACTAGGCAATACGATTTCTATCACCCAAGCAAATGCACCCATTATACCTTCAGCCATCAAACTTACCTTTATCACAAATAACACATATATCAGGTTGTACGATTGTATTTCTCTTGTTCGCAAGCTTCACGTCGAAAGATGCCTGGAACACCTTACTTCCCCACCTTTATTATCAGAATAATCACCAATGATTCTAATTACTCTGCCCGATATTTCCTAATGAAACTGCTCTGTTGAAGCCATGTCATATAATTTCCACATATAGATTCCACGCATTCTCCATCGGAAAGGGCATAGCAACCCTCTTCTTTATAATAGTTAATATCTTCACTATTCGACAATACGCCATATCCCCCTATATTGTTGCAATGAACTTGTCTGAAAATTATGTAAATCCTATTTATCACTTTTTGCATAGATCCTGATGCCTTTGCTTCATTGGCACATATGTCCCCGTCACTGTTGAGGAAATATTACATTTTTAAATTTGTACTCCCAAATTTGTATTATAATCCCGAACTCGTTTATACTCTTAGCATACCTTCATTCAGCAAATAAAGTATTCATTCCATAAGATATATCGACCTTTTGGACATAAAATTAATTGTATTCAGTCAAAATGGAAACCTTTCTACAAAAAGCATTCATATTCTTATCGACTGCTATACATCACCCTTCTCCCCCTTCCTCTTCACACTCTCATGTGGCACCGCGCCGACTGTCTTCATCACTTCCTTCATGACTTCTGGGCCATTGAACATCTTTACGCATAATTGGTACCTGGTACTGTGAACCATAACCACACATTCCCTTCAGGCCCATTGTATCATGATAAATCTTGTCGGCGCAGCAGAGCGGAGGGGAATATACCCGTTAATGATTCAAAAACTCCCAGGATAAAACACCATATCTGTTAAGTGCTTTACACCGGGAGTTTTGTATACTCATCTCACTTCTGTATTATAGTAGCTCTTTTTCTTTAGCTATTTCTTCTGCCAATTGGATTACGATTTCTTTTGATAGC
>JAEEGL015471293.1_pt1 | contig 10554 bp, 10 predicted proteins | sample 9134231 | NCBI WGS metagenome assembly JAEEGL01 (sample SAMN16246548, study PRJNA631951) | gut metagenome | biome: gut microbiome; feature: rumen; material: fiber-attached | host: Bos | place: Iran: Karaj | collected 2018-10
AAAAGGCTACAGCCTGAGCGCCGGCCAGTATTTCGACATCAAGATAGACTACGTAGATATCACCGCCGACGAATTCAACGCCCAGATGAAAGCCGACACCGAAGAACTCGCCGCCATGTTCGCCGAAAGCCACAAACTCGAGAAGGAAATACAGAAACAACTGAGCAACTTGAAATTCAATTAAAACGATGTCATCCTGGAGCGCAGCGATAGGATCCACAGTGCGTGTGTCATCCTGAGCGTGGTTATCGGATAAGGTCCCTGAGCTTGCCGAAGGGCCGAATGTAAAGGATCTAGGAAAGGTTTAGTAAAGATGGTTATGAAGTTGAAAGGATATACAAAGGGGGAAGTCTCCCCCTCGCTTCAGCCCTATGTCATCCCCGCGAAGGCGGGGATCTCCACTGGGCTTCCGCTACCCCTTCTAGCGGGGACACCCCGCAACGCCCCGATAACGCCACACGGATTTGTTCACGCCTAACGGCGTTCATGGAAATGTAGATGGAAATTCTGAATAATTACTCTGGCTTGATTTCTTTGATTGCGGCTGTTGCTGCAATCGGTGCAATTATAGTTCCTTTTGTCATTTTAAAAAAGCAACGGAAATACGAAGCGGGAAAAGAAGAATTGGCTAAAAAAGAAATGGCTGAAATGGAGCGGAAAGAAGCTCAAGCAGAGTTAGATGCAATGGGTGTGACCGACGCACCAATCTCTTTATATGGTTATAGCAAGATGGAAATCGCAAGGGCGAGATATTTGTGGAAAAAGGCTGGCAGAAGGTAACTCGGGGTGTCATCCTGAGCGGAGTGCAACGGAGTCGAAGGATCTAAGGAAAAGTTTGAATATGGAAATGATGAAATACAAACTAGGTGATGTTTGCACATTTATTAATGGGCGTGCTTATTCTCAGCCTGAACTTCTTGATAGTGGTAAATATAAAGTGTTAAGAGTAGGCAATATATTTGATGGTAATCATTGGTACTATTCAGATATGGAATTGGAGGAGGATAAGTATTGCAATGAAGGCGATTTGCTGTATTCGTGGGCTTGTACATTTGGTCCTTACATATGGCATGGTCCCAAAACGATTTATCATTACCATATTTGGAAAGTGAAGCAAAACGATTCATTAGTAGACAAAAGCTTTTTGTATTATTTCCTTAATCATCAAACGAAAGGATTTATGGGAAGTACTCACGGAAGTACAATGATCCATATTACAAAAGAAAATATGGAAAATTTTGAAGTACTTTTGCCTTCATTAAAAGATCAAAAGAAAATTGCCTCCGTCCTTTCCGCATTAGATGATAAAATCGCCCTGAACAAAAAGATGAACCAGAAACTCGAAACAATGGCAAAACGCCTATACGACTACTGGTTCGTCCAATACGACTTCCCCGACAAAAACGGTCACCCCTACAAAACCACCGGCGGCCCCATGACCTACAACCCCACCCTCAAAAGGGAAATACCAGTGGGCTGGGAAGTTTGTTCCTTTGGAGATTGTGTTCAACTTGTATCGAACAGGGTTGATTCAAGAGATGTAAAAAAGGATGATTTCTATACGCCTATAGAAGTTATTCCGAAGCGTCAAATGAGTTTGGATGAGTGCGCTCCGATAGAAGACGCTACTAGTGGATTGTGTTCATATGACAAAAAGGATATACTTCTGTCAAATAGAAGGGTTTATTTTCATAAGGTATGCATAGCACCCTTTTCTGGTTTGACAAGAGATACGGTTATAATTTTTAGACCTAAAACAACGGAAAATCTTGGTTTTGTATACCAGGTTGTTAATTCAGATCATTTTATTGAGTATGCAACCGTGAATTCATATGGGTCTGAGCAACCTGTATTGAGCTGGCCGACAGTTCAGAATTATAAAATAGTGAAGCCTCCACAAAAGATAATGCTTGAATATAGCGAAAGGGTGAAAGATATTATAGACCATGTATTGAATATACAATTAGAAAATATAAAACTAAAAAATATGCGCGACAAACTCTTGCCATTACTGATGAACGGACAAGTGGAGGTCAAGTAATGCAATTTTATTCCCATAGAACTGCGTTAGCAATTCCAAATCCATGTGGCAATACCCAAAAACTCACCACCCTTCGCGACAAACCTCTCCCGCTCCTAATGAACGGCCAAGTAACAGTTGCGTAGAAAAAGGACGGATTATGAAAAATCAATTAGATTGTCTTTTGGATTTTATTAGCAATGATAAAATCAGGATTAAAATGAGTTAAGTAAAATAAAGGAGCTAGTATGCAATTTTTTTATAAACAATTTACTGGATATGCTCAGGGGCCTGGCCATATGGTGGATTTTGCAATTTTTTCTGAAAGTCCATATGTTCAAAATCCAACACCTTCAATTAATAATGCTATTCAAGGCCTAATCAACCAACCACAAATACAAGATATTGTATATTATGAATTTGTAGAAGAATGGCTTGATAATCCATGGCTTCGCCTTATTATTAGAGGAATAGGAACGTTACATTATGATCCTCTTCCCGGAAATAATGTAGTGAATCATTTTGGTTATCGATGGATTAATCCCGTTACAAAAATGCATTCTAAATTGCATATTCTTTATGTTCCTCCTCAGACTCCAAATCCGAAGCAAGTTTTGGATGATGCGGTCATGGATGTAGTTCAGGGCAGTTCTTACAATGGATTTGTTGATTCGTCGCTACGAAATCCGTATGTTCGTGTTGTGATTGTTGGGTTGAATAATATAGCTTGGGTAAGATAATGGCTAATGATTCTAAATCTGAAAACAAAAGTAATCCTCCTACTAAGCCGGGCCAACCATTTGATGTCAAGGATTTGATTGATGTTGCTGTGTCTTGGTTTTCTTATCATGTTGCCGTGAATAGAGAATTAATTTTGGAGGAAAAATCCATAAAGTATCCTATAGCAGATTATCTTGCTCAATATACAGGTGATATACAGTTTGAAAAGAAAATAGATGCGTTTTATGATAGGGATTTTGATCTGTATTTTCATGTGAATGGAAAAGATTATGTATTCGAATTTAAATTTGCCAGAGACAATTATACAGGAAATCCCGATGAAATACAGCGAGTGTTTAACGATTTAATCCGATTAAATACTGTTTCGGATAATATGGAATGCTACTTTATGATGATTGGCGAAAAATCGAAGTTTATTCGGAATTTTAAAAATCTTGGAAAGGAGCCCGTTAATCCAAATCCAAATGGACCTTCTATAGCGCCGGCAAACAAAACAGTTCCTACAAAAATAAATCCCTATGAAGAAATGTTTATATTTGAAAATGATACAACAAAAGATTTGAAAGATGGTAACGGCGTTGAAGTAAAAAATGCTATGGATGATAAAAAAGCAGAAAAAATTTTAGTGTTTGATAATTCAGATATAAAACCCAGGATTGATGCGTTTAAAGATGAAAAAGGATGCCACTATAAATTATCAAAAGAATATAATGATATATATGGTAGTATAGATAAATACTTTCAACAAATAAAAAGCTTAAAAACAATACTTTTTAGGTGTACCAAAGATGTTAGTGATTCTTCCCGAACAGGGATAGGCGTGTGGAAAATTGAAAGAGCGTAGATTGTTAAATAGTCATTGACATTTCTTATAACATATATGATAAATATGACAAGAAAAGAGCTTGAAGATTTAGACAAGAAAATTAAGGCGAACCAGATTTGTATTGCGCATAATTTTGATGCTGCGCATTGTTCGGGCGAGCCGATTACATCTCATTCTATTGCAAGATCGGAACAATTAAAACGTATTGCTGAAAATGACAAAGTCTGTGTTTGGAACAACAGCATTTCCAAATGTTTTCATTTAATGGATGAAAGCGGAGGTACTCAAAAAACGTTATTTGAGCCTTGGACAATTCAGAAAGCGTCTACATTCGAAGGCTTTTGCAATTATCATGATACGCAGTTATTTAATTTGATTGACAAGCCTATAATTTCTTTTAATGACGAAGTTATTCTTCAGTTGCATTATAGGGCGATGAGCTATGAATATTTTCATAAGAAAGCATCCATTGAATTTCTTGAAAAAATTCTTTCTAGTGACGGTGCTGACAAAAACCTTTTATACGATATGGTGGAAACTACGAAAGAAAGAGATGTTATAGCCTTAAACGACTTGAAAAAAGAAATAAGTGTGTGCGAGAAAGCGTTTTCTACGAAAAATGCAAATAAAGATGTCAAGGCTATTGTCTTTAGCTTTGATGTAATGGCTCCTGTGATGTGTACTGGAGGCTGGGTTCCTTCTCATACCATCGACAAGAAAACAGTATTGTTTCAGGAAGATATGAAAAGCCTTGCTCCCTTAATCGGTATGACATTAGGTATTGACGCCAATAATAAAAGTTTTTGGGCCTTGACCTATACGGACGGCACTAATATCCATGTTAAGAAATTTCTTGAAAGTCTAAAAAAACACCTAAACAAACGGTTCTTGGATATTGCGGTTCTCTTTTGTCTTCAAAAATCACAAAATGCATGTTGCCGTCCGTCATGGTATACTGGACTGCAAAAATGGCAAAAAGATTTTATAGACCGTGGTTTCAATGAAATGAATGAGAATTTGTATGAGCCCGTTGTGGGCATGAAACTGCTGAATTTGGTATACACTGTTAAGCAAATCGTATAATTATCATGGTATCGGTCAAATGAAAAATATTTTCATATTAAATCAAAATGCTGCGGGTTGTGCGCATTATAATTCGGCGCGAGTCGCTTTGCTTGATTCTTGTGATTTTCTGTTGAAACCGCAAAAGCATAATCATGAATTATTGATCTTAACATGCTATGTGGATTTAGATATTTTAGTGCCTTTTTATAATGAGCTAGCAAAAAAAATAAAGATATCAAAGATAAAGTTCTTATTTGATTTTTCTGAAGTATATAGAATTGGCCCCGTATTTGTTGATAAAAAAATCAAATCTATACAAAAGAAATTTAAAGGATTAGGAATAGATTTTGAATACGCTTTTCTCGCATCATCCAACTTGACGCATAGCAAAGGATATGCCGTATTACAAAAAAATGCAGCAAATGAAATTATTGCCGGATTTACGCTAATCACTTCGTCAAATTTTACTAGGCCAGGTTTTGAAGGCGAAAATGTTGAAATTGGACAATTGTCATTTTCGAAAAAGGTTGTTCAAGAATTTGAAGAGGTTTTCGAAAAACATAAAAATAAATTTGGCAAAACTAAAATTGACAAACAGATTTTTGAGCAGGAAGAATATTTATTTCATTATGCCTTGCTAGAATCGGGAGTGTTCCTACATAAATGGGCGGGCAATTTAAAGCAAGATTTAGCGATATCGTATAATTTGACTGAAACAGCCGTAAAAAAAATAAAGCAAGGTGTTCCGTTTGACTTAGCTGAGAATTCATTTTCGCTAGGAAAAAAGCTTATGAGAAAAGTACTTGAATTAGAAACTTTGCCCGAAAAACTTGTACCAAAGTCATTTATTACTAGTTATACTATAGAAACATTTTGGGGGCGATGGTGCCCCAAAAGCGCTTGGGAATATTTGATAGCTAAAATTAATCCAGAAGACGAGGGTAAAGGTGATAAAAATTTTGATGAATTCTACAAAGCATTTAAAAAGATTACGAGCAATGAAAAATTAAAAGAAGTTGTTAATGCAGCTGCAAAGATTCAGAATGATCTTATTTCCAATGGACACGTGAAACCTGTAAAAGAAGACCATTTAAAAAAATGGTCTGAAAAGGTAGAGAATATTCGGGATTCGGAAAATGATAGACTTAGCCGATATTTTTTAGGATATGAAGTATCTTCTTTACCATACATGATTGAACAAAAGAAGGATGTAGAACGGTTGTTTTCTTGCGTTAATGACTCTATAGATATTTCAAGAACGGTAAATAAGGCTAGAGATAAAATGAATTGGGCGATAGAGAATAAAGATCCGTTTTACCTTGAAATTGATGAAAATGATATGAATTTTATCGATGAAATTATTTCTAGACATCAATTTAATAATGAAGAGGATGATGAAGAAATTTAGTCAAAATAAGCGGAAACCTGCTAACACGCAAATATTTAGAAAAAGCTTTTGATGAATGACAGAATTGAAGAGGCGTTCCCAAAGTCGGACAAGAGCGCTGAATCTTTTGATTTGATCACAGCATCGTGAATTTCTTGCAGCATCTTTAGTGCCTTAGCCCTGTCAATCTCAACGGCATCCTTCGTTTTTTCGTCTTCGGCCCTAACGAAAATGATATCCTTGTTTTTCTTGTAGGACTCTTTCGCTCGTTGGATGTATTCTTTATCGACGTTCTTTAGGCAAAGACGGTCGTAATCAAGACTTTCCTTGCTGTTCTTTTTGATGAATTCCACATCTTTAACTGTAGCACGAGAAGAATTGATTCTCTTGAATAGCGAAGTTGTTGCCTTCAATTCCTTAATAGTAATTCTGGCTTCTTCGGCAAGGCGGATGATGAGCGATGTTCCCTTGGGGCCTTCGCCAGAATAACCCGAAGTCAGTCCGCTTTTGATAAAGACAACGATATCCCGGTTTTCAAAGCATAGCATTAGGGCGTGATATTTTTCGCAAGTCAAAATGGTCATGTCCGTAATTTTGCGACGGCCATAAAGACGCTTCATGAAATCGTCAATGCAATACTGAGTCGCTCTAGTCGAACCTTCGTACTTGATGTCGATGCTGTGTATGCCAAGAGGATCGTTATCGAGAATCATTGATTACTTTGCCCCCTCATTTCTTGAATTAACAGCCCAATATTCGACCCCATATCATTTTTCAATGCGTCAACATTTTCTGTGAACGCCTTTTCGTTTGCGATAGCCGTGTCAATAGCCTGCATAAACGATTGTGTTTTAAGTTTGGATTTGTTGTAGCCATCAAATTCCTGTTTCAAAAGGCTTTCGATGTGATCCAAGAATTCCGGCGGGGTCATAGTTGAAAATTTTGCCGCTAGGTCATCTTTCATCGTAGCGAAATTGCTGCTGTGCATCAAGAGCCACAGTTCAAATCCAGGATTGCTAATGTAGAATTGAACATTGTTTGTTGCACAGGTGTTCTTTACGTAATCAAATTGCGAACTAGTGAAGCTCATGGGATCGCGATCGACGATTAGGCAAACCTTGTCTATGTCTGGAGCATACGGGATGGACTGCTCGTTTAGGGCATCGCCGATATTCTTGATGATGAGTTCGCAAATTCGCGGCTTTTCCTTGGCGAGAAATTCCGTCACCTTCGTTACGGTCGCTTCTTTGTCTTCAACAAAATCATCTGGATTGATTTTTAAAATATTTTGATATATCTGGTTAAGAAAATCTTTTAACTCAGGAATTTTCTCTTGGTGCTTGTTTAGATATTCGCTATAGTATAAGCAATCAATTATCCCGTTTAATAGGGTGTTGTAAGTGATTTTTCCAGAGGCAGTCTCCTCAATGTTTAAGAGAAGTCTATCAAGAATTTTTTTAGGATTGCTCCAACATTCCTCGCCATGGCTTCGTTCCAAAGGGATAATCTTTATTATAGGAGGTATTCCTAATAAGCCCTTTTTTTCTTCTACGGCACCAAAATATTGAGGCTCCGTCTCGGTTCCTTCCGTCAAAAGAATGTATTTGATGTTGATTTCTCTAATTTCGCCTTTTCTTTTTCCAAAAATTTTGGGTTCTCTCATGATTCCTCCGATATGGGGAATAGAGTTGTAAATAGAGGTGTTCCTCCATAACGACCTTCTAGATAAGCCTTGTCTATTTTCTTGTCAAATCGTTCATTATATTGTTCTAGAGAATAAATGTGGCTTTCTCCGTTTCCTATTTTATTGACAAACCATATTTCATCTCGACGTAATAAATCAAAATCCATAAGTCGGGATTCGTGTGTTGTTGCGATTAATTGAACATTGCGGTGCTTGGAATATTGGAAAAAAGCTTCTACGAATTTATATGTAAGGCTTGGGTGTAAACAGCGATCCAATTCATCAATGATGTAGGTTTTGTTTGATTTTGAAAGCAATATTTCTAGTAAATCAAAAACTCTTGCTGTTCCGTCTGATTCTCGAGCAATTTTGAATAGGGTTGGTTGCTTAAATTGATGTTCAAATTGAATGGAATAGGCGACATCTTCTTTTCCATGTTCTTTTTTTACGACAAATATTTCGCCGCCATTCCGAATAAGCAGATAATTTTTGAGGGTATTGCTTAATTCCACTTGCTTTGTAATGTTTTGCATCCACTCGCGGGGGATAGATGATACGACTTTTTCCAAAGATTCATCAATTCTTTTGACTTTATCTATGCCTGTGCCGAAAGCGTTTAATAAGTGTGATGCTTGAAATAGGGCGTCTTCATTTACTAAAAAAGTAGAAGTTGAAATTGGACGAAGAGGATAATTTACATCAAGTTGTTGAAGAATCCAATTAAAGGCTTTCTGTAGGACGATTGCTTGTGGTATTTCTTTGTAAAAACCGGCCATAACGCGGCTGATAAAGTTCAAGAAAAGCCCGTTACCTTCAATGAAACTTTTGGCCAAAATATTAATAACATTAATTTTTTCAAGTCCACCATCAAAAATAATTTTTTGCTTAGAATTATCTTTTTTAAAAAGGAAAACTTCTTTAGTAGGGGTTAGCTTGCAAAGCCATTCTGAAGTAAAAATTCCAGTAGATAGAATTACTTCAAACCCATAAGCGTAAACTTCATCGTCGATAATAAATTCAGCTTCAAAATAACTAGGCTCGTCTTTATTCGCGGGATCGATTTTGCAATACCAGTCGCTATATTGTTGTGCACAAACTCCTGTTATAGTGCATTTTTTAAAAAAATTCATCGCTTTTATTAAATTTGATTTCCCTGCTGCATTCGCTCCGTAAATAGCCGCAAATTTCAGAAGGTTCTGCTTGCTGGATTTAAGAATATGTTCTTCTTTACTGCGAACTTTTCCAGGAATCATTGAAAATTCCTGAGAAGTATTTTCATGAGTTTCCGAATCTTCGGAATTAAAGGAAAGGAAATTCTTGACATTAAACCGAATTAACATAGTCTTGCCTCTCATTATTTGTGAAGAAATCGCTCTTCGCTGAAATAAAATAGCAAAAAATACCCAAAAAAGCAAAAACAAAAGTGAAAAAATCACTTTCGTGAAATTTTTTTATTATATTTATGATACAAAATGGGAACGCAACTGCAATTGCGTTCCCGAGAGGTTCGAACAAAGCCGACCTATATGGGTTGTATTAGTCACCCAGCCCAAATATAGATTGGTTTCCTTCCGAAAGTTGTTGATAGGGCCTTTGTTCGGGGTCCCATTTAACCTTTATCTTAGGAGTGAAACAATATGTTTTCTTCTATTTCGCCTACCGAAAGGCCTGAATCTGCGAAATACGGATACATCTTTGTTCGATTCCGTCGTGTAAAAAACTCGAATCGAGTCTTGGATGCGTGGGATTACGGTCACAAAGCATGGAAAATCCCTGTTCGTAAGAAGCACTAAAAACGAAGCCGAACTAGTAATGCTGGTTCGGCTTTCCTTATCTCCACACGATTTCTTCTTCGCTCTTTTTATAGACTTCAGCAAGGTTGATCTCGTCAAGTCTTTTGGCGTATAAATTGCGTCGGTTTCGTTGTGGAAAGCCGTTTTTATAAGGCTTGGATGTTTCGGCTGTTTGTTGCGGAGTGTTTAGGAATCGTGCAACTTGGCTTTTAGACACGCCAGAAAGAATCTCGATTTCGCGGACGGTAAAACCCTGTTCATGCAGGCGATGTAGATTGTCGGTGGTGTCGCCTGAGAGCAATTCATAGATGTAACCTAAATAGTCGCCTTCGATTGTTTCATCGCAGAAGCAGACTGCGTTTCGCAGAAATTTTTTCATTTCACTCGGATAAGGCATTTTCTTTTGCAAACCGAGAATCTTGCGGAACAAGCGAGCGTTGCGATAGCCGATTTTGTATTTGCTTAGGAAATTGTTCAAAATGGATTCCGCGACTTCTTGCAGGTCTTCTTGCGTGTATCTGTTGAAATCGACAATTAAATCGAATCGGCGGGAAAGTGCCTTGTCAAAGTGCTTGAAAAGGTTCGTCGTGGCGATGATGGTAATCTGTTCGTTCAGGTTGTCGAAGCCCTTGAGAATGGCCGACGTGGCACGTCCCATTTCGCGAAGGTCGTGAGAGTTGGTTCTATCGAGAGCGATAGCATCGATCTCGTCGAACAGGACGAGAATTTTTTCGGGGTGTGCAAAATGGTTCAGTTCATCGAACAATGCGGCGATGTTCTTTTGCGTCTGGCCGAGCTTGCTGTCGATGATGGTGTCGAAATCGACGCAGAACAGGTCGTGCTCCAGAATGCGGGCGATTTGCCGTACGGATTCGGTCTTGCCTGTTCCGGGGGCACCTTGGAACAGGAACTTGTTGATTCCCATGTTCCGCTGGATGGCGTTGATGATTCCGATAACGTCCTTTTCAATGGGCGTGGGGAGCGGCAGCGAATCGTGCGAAGGGGCGACCTTGCGGAAAAAGGTCATCTGGTCTTCGT
>JAEEGL015964131.1_pt1 | contig 10554 bp, 7 predicted proteins | sample 9134231 | NCBI WGS metagenome assembly JAEEGL01 (sample SAMN16246548, study PRJNA631951) | gut metagenome | biome: gut microbiome; feature: rumen; material: fiber-attached | host: Bos | place: Iran: Karaj | collected 2018-10
CTGAGTTGTAGTTGTTACAGAAGGTGTAATTGTTGAACCGCCCGTCGGGTAGATCTTTGAAACACCTGTGATAGTTGTGTCGATAGAGCCTGTCTTATAGAAGTGGTAAAGACCTGCTGCTGCACCAACGAGACCTGCGTTATAGTCGATAGCGACCTCATTGCCCTGATAGTCTGAACGGATATCCCTATATGTTCCGTTAGCATCTAAAGGACCGCCGCAGAGAGCGCCTATAAGGAGGTACTTGTTCTGGATTCCGTCATTCTGCTTGCCTGCATCTGCATCAGGAGAAGCAGCTCTGTGATGAGGATTCTTTGAAGAATTAGACTTGAAGCCTACAACGAGACAGTGTGACTGTCCGTTAGCGAAAGCCTTGTCACCTGTGAGGTACTGCATCTGACCCTTAGCCCATGAAGAATCAGCCTTATTGTACTTAGCTGCTACCAGTGAACAGAGCTGAGCTGTTGCGTTGTGTCTTGCGCTGCCCCACTCGTTAGCGAAGTAATAGTTGTCTCCGCTGAACTTGCTGAGCTCTGCTGCGCTGCCCCAGTCGCCTGTGATCTCGCCCTTGAGGATAGCAGCACCGAGCTGAACGCTTTCCCATGAGTGTACTGAATAAGCTGTAGGACAGTTCTTGAGGTCATTGAGGTAACCCTGATCCTTTGTAGCAAGGTAGAGCCAGCCTGCTGCCCAAGCCATTTCGTCGGAAGAACCTGTCCAGTGAGCATCATAGAAAGTACCTGCTGAATAATAGCCTGTATCCTTCTTTGAGAACTCATAAAGAGCCTTAGCGTACTTGAGGTCGTCAGCGTTGCCGAAGTTTACGTAGTTAGCTGCGAGAGCTGCTGCGTATTCAGCAGTAACGTTAGCTGCGCCGCCTGTTGTCCAGAGCATACGTCTGTTTCCACTCTGAGTCTCAGGAGCGCCCCAATACATATGGTCGGAATCACCGTCACCTTTTTCTATAAGAACTCTTGATACTGTATTTCCGTTGAGCTCTGTAGCGTCACGGAAGAATTTAGCGAATTTGTCTGTTATAACTTTAAGATGAGCGCCCTGTCCTGTAGCTTCGTATGCGTCTTTGAATTCGTAGTAGGACCAGCCGAGTGTAGAAGCTGCGTAGCCCTGTGGCTGACCGAACATTACGTGGTCGCCTGCGTCGTGGAAACCGCCCGGCTTTTCGTCGTTTGTATGGCAGTTACCTCTCCATGAGAGACCGCAGTCCGAGTTGTTGCCGCACATATTTGCGTCATAAAGATAGAGGGAGTACTGAAGGAGCTTAGCGTAGTTATCACCGTCAGCCGCTGTTGCTGTGAGAGAGGGAGCAACCATCGAAGAGAATGGGGCAGCCAGTGAAGTGAGAGCTATAGCTCCACCGATCAATGCAGATTTAACCCTATTAAGTTTATGCATATTATCACACTTCTTTCATAAGTCTTTGCCTATAATATGTCTCATAGTACATTATACAGGGTTTGTCTGCAAAAGTAGTTACAAAATGATGACGAAAATATTACAATATGGTAAAAAATAGCTATAAACGGTCAAATTCGGCATAGTGCGCAAAAAATGCACACTCCCATTAGTCACAATCACGATGAAAATATGCGGTTGAGGTGGACAAAACAAAGGAGCAGGATATCGCTGTCCTGCTCCGTGTTTTAGATATTTTATTTTCCGCTGTAGAAATATGGTATCTTGTCAATGCTATGGAGCAAGTAGAGCTGCAATACCATAGCATCGTTTACAGTTATGCCTTCTGATGAAGTATCAACATCGGCATTTGCCATGCCTGTTTCGGTGATATGGGTCGGGTCTGAGCCTTTCTCACCGTATTTATTCGGATTAGCCATAGCCTGCATTATGAGTACAACGTCTGCAAGGTCTACCTGACCGTCACAGTTTGCATCGCCGGGAGTTACACTGTTTCCGACAATGGTTATCTCGTAATCGAATTCCACATCGTTAAGCTCGATATTTGTACCAATGACGCCGCCGCTGTATTTTGCAGTGTATTTGCCTGCGGGGATAGTGCTCATTTCGGTAGCCTTGAATTCCTGTCCGTTTGCGTTTACGAGAGTTACCGACTCGGGTCTGACGCCATAAGTGATAGTTTCCTTTTTGTCGATATAAGTTACCTTGCCTGATGCGTGTACAGCAGAATAACGTGTGATGACGTTTATCTTGATATCCTCAGCCTTGAAGCTGTCGCCCGTATTGTAAACGGTCTTTGTCGGGTATGTAGCCACGCTGTCAAACTTCTGACTGTCGAAATATGTAAGAGTAACGTCTGCTGTTGTTACTGTAGTAGTAACAGTTGTCGTAGTTGCTGTGGTAGTGGTCGTGGTAGTAGTTACAACAGGAGTGCTGTCGCCGAACTTGAAGTCAGCGTTTATCTCGCTTGCGCTCTTTGCAAGTGCAGGCATTGCGGTCGCATCGCCGCCGTAGAGATTTGCTACACCTGCGCAGGCGATAGCGAAACAGCCGTTGTAATCGAGAGCACCCTCTGTGTACTGGTATTTATCGGTCTGATCCTGATAACCGCTCTTGTCGTCACCGCCTACGAGGAGACCGTAAGCTGTGTACTTAGCGGACGGATTGCCCGAAGCACCTGTGCTGTCTGTACCGGGGTTAGCAGCACGGTGGTGGATATGAACAGGCCATTTGTCGCCGTATCCGAGGAGGAAACTATAGCCTAAGCTGTTGTCTCCGAGGATGTGGTCCATCTGATACTTGGCAGCCTTTGCGTAGCTTGACTCAGGGTCGCCCTTTGCAAGAGCGAGAGCGTCCATCTGCTTAGCGCAGTTGTAACGTGAAGCGCCCCAGCCGTCGGCATTGTAAGTGCCTACTGTAAGGTCGCCCTGCTTCTTGAGCTCGGTCTGGAGCTCGTCAGCAAAAGCCTGTTCGCCTGTAGCTTTATACATAAGAGCTGCATATCCCTGCCAGACCTTGTTCCAGCAGTATATCCAGCCGTCGTATTGATTGTCGCCGTAGTTTGCGTCCTTTGGAACGCGGGTAGGCTTGTCTGCGGCACCGTTTATCCAGAGCCATGCGTTTGCCCATGCTTCCTCGTCCTGATACTGAGCCTCGGTGTCGTAGAATGGGGATAGTCCGCTGGTATTGTTTCCAACGTTCTTCTTGCCGAACTCATATATAGCCTTTGCGTATTTCAGGCATTTCTCAGCATAATCGGGCTCTGACTCCTTCACAACGTAGGCAGTGCCTGCGAGAGCCGCAGCCATTTCGCCGCATACAGCGGAATTGTTATTGCCTGCTGTCAGCCAGTAAGCAGGTCTTTCATATGTCTGAGTCTCAGGCGGCCCCCAGAAATCGTGGTCATTGCCGCCTGCGACGACGTGTGCGATCGCAGCAACATTTCCCGAGCTGTCGAGGAATGTTGTTTTCATAAGGTAATCTGCGCCCCATTTCAGTTCATAGATAAGGTGGTCTTTGCAGCCTGCCTTTTCGTATACTCCGGGGTTAAGGTAGTCAGAGAGTGCAAGGCTCGACATACCGAAACCGATAGTGAGATTGAACTTGATGTGGTCGCCTGCGTCGTGGAAACCGCCCGAAAGGTCGACCTTTCCGTCGCCGTCAGGGTCAACAACGGATTTTGCGGAGCCGTCGAGACTTCCCACAGCGCAGCTGCTGTCGTAAGTGTGGCAGTCGCCTCTCCATGTGAGCGGACCGTCGGAAATTCCCTTTCCGCAGGCATTCGCGTCGTACATATACAGCGACATTGCCAGAGCTTCGTAGTAGTTCTTATCCGCAGCGTTTGCTACAGCAGGCACGGACACTCCGAGGGAGGTCACAGCCATGACAGCCGAAGCTGCCGCAGCAGTCAGCTTCCGGGATAACTTCTTTAAATTCTTCATTGTAAAAAACTCCTCTCATAAATACGTCTTTAAAGAAGACATACTTCCTCACTATCATTATAACATTTTTATCACCGCTTTTGTGAATAATTTGTGTAAAATTGCATAAATGGCGGTAACTTTGGAGAATGTGATAAAAAAGGGGCTTTCATATTGTTGGATTTTACTATCATAAAAATCCGATATCATGTATATACTATTATAAAAGAAGTCCCCGAGAAATTCGGGGACTGAAATGTCATTATATTGCCATTAGTTGCTGTATTGTGCTATCTGTTCGTCGATGACGGGAGAGAAGGTGTTTTTGAGTGCCTCCCAGTCTTTTCCGACTTCGGTATCGGTGATGCGGTACATCACGCCTCTTGTGTCGTTGGTGTATATTCCGTAGCCTGTCATAGCTTCGCCCATGCCGTATCCGTAGTCGAAAACGGGAGTGACTTTGGAAAGGTCTGTGTATTCCATGAGCGCGTCGTACTGCTCTTCGGTGACGAAGCTCCTGAAAGTGCCCGACTGATGCTTGACAACAGTTGTAGCGGCTTCCTTTGCGGCTTTTTTCATCTTTTCATCGGAAGCTGCAAGGCGTTCGCATTTTATATAGGTCGCCACAGCCTTGCTCTTGTCGGAATTCTTTACCAGCATACGCGCGTCAAAATTGCAGGAGATATAGTTCTTGTCTGCATTTGGAGCCTTCGGGAAAGGCACTATCATAAGGTCTGCTTCTGGATTTGCCGCATTGGATATGGGCAGAGTCCAGTCAGACGACGCAAGGAACAGCGTATTGAAATCCGTAGGGAATGTGTCGCGCCAGAGTGAGCTGTACCAGCCGTTGAGAAGTATATCGTTTGTAAGGCTTACAGCATTTGCTATATCCGGGTCATACATATTGTTTTTCAGGGTATTGCCGTCAAAATCCACTACTTTATGACCTGTAGAAGCCAGTGCAGCCTGGCCGTACCAGCCGTTTATGCCCCATCTGTAAGCACTCGGGTTGTTGGATATGAATTTTTCTATCATGGACTTCATTGTGTTCCAGTCCCATTTGCCTTCCTGCCAGAGCTTGTGCGGGTCGTCGATACCCTCTGACTGCATGAGCTTGCGGCTGTAGGTCAGCAGGAACGGGTCTGAGATGGAATAGGGCACAACATAGTGCTGACCCTTGTAGGCAAACATATCCATAACGCCCGACATCTCGTCCCATAGACCGCTGTCGTTCATGCCCATATCCTCGAAATAAGGGTCGAGGGGGTCAAAAAGCTGTTTCATTACGCCGTTTGGGAATGCTGCTGCATCGTATGGGAACATATCCACAGCTGCGCCTGCGTTTATCTGTGAAGCCAGCTCGTTGTACTTATCCTCGGCAGTTGTGGGAAGATAGGTGACTTTTCCGCCGTAAACGTCCTCGAAGAGCGAAAGAGCTACCGACTTCTTTTCAGCCTCTCCGGGGTTGATATCGTAGTCTGAGAGCCAGTATATCTCCATTGAGGTATCGGGCTTGACTGACGAAGCATCGGCTGCTTCCGTGGTAGTCTGAGCTTCTGTGGAAGTTCCTTTTTTATTGCCGTCCTTCTTTTTGCTGCTGCACGAAACAGCAGCTGACATTACAGCTGTAACAGCAAGAATAGCCGCTGCCAGCCGTTTTGAATCTTTCATGTGCTTAACTCCTTTCATGACCGCCTATCTTATCTTTAATGCGGTATGAACCACTCTATATTATACTCGTTCACAGCCAAACTGTCAAGGCGACATAAAAATACTTTGTAATACAGCCCTTAGCCGAAAGAGTTCGCTAACGCTCACATTATTTAAATTATACGCCGAAGGCGACGCATTGGCTAAGGGCTAACGGCTATAATAATTGCGCATTTGCGGCTAAAGCGGCTGATATTGCGTACTCCTTTGTTGAAAAATGCCAAAAATGAGCGGCGTTATATGTGAAGTTGTTAAAAATTTGCGGAATTGAAGTAAAATTGCGTGACATTTCATAATCATTATGTTATAATGTTAATAAGATTTTTATGCAGATGCGAAGATGGTCTGCATCATTATACATCAGGAAGGGATTTATAATATGGACAATAACAGATACGATAGATACGATTCACATCGTCCCCGTAAAAGAGTATCCCGTAAAACGCTGAGAAGGAGACAGCTCACTGCACTTTTCATAATTGCATTGCTGGTACTGCTGTTTATACTTCTCATAGCTCACGCTTGTTCGGGTAAGCCGAAGAAGGATGAAAAGGGCAAGGTAGGCAAGGCGACTACAACAACTACTACAGCTGCAGTTACCAATACTGATCCTGCCATAACCACCACAACAGTAACCACGACTTCGGCAGATCCTGTAAATAAGAGCGATTTCAAGCTTGACAAGTATTCTGTATTTATCGAAGTCGGCGAGACTGATACACCTATGGTACAGCAGTATCCTGACGGTGCGTCTGAAGCCGATGAACGCTGGTCATCAGGCGATAATACTATCGCTACAGTAGATGACTACGGCCACATCAAGGGCGTTTCACCCGGAACCTGCTACGTTACACTGAGATCTGCACAGGATGCAAATCAGGAAGTAATGATAAAGGTAACTGTCCGCGGTGACGGAACTACAAACGATACAGCTTCGCCTCAGTCCAACAGGACTGAGGCTCCTGAGCCCCCTGTTTATGATACAGAGGGGCTTACTTATGTACAGGGAGTTTTGATAGCCAATAAGAGCTACAGCCTTCCGTCAACATTTGAACCGGGACTTGAGCCTCTGGTCTATGAGCAGTTCCAGAAGCTTTCAAGCGACGCTGCAAAAGAGGATCTGAAAATATACGTGGGTTCGGGATACCGTTCCTACAGCGATCAGGAGAAGATCTACGACAACTACGTACAGCAGGACGGTAAGGAAGCAGCCGACACATATTCTGCCCGACCGGGATATTCCGAGCATCAGACGGGTCTGGTTATCGACGTAAATACCATCGACGATGCATTCGGATATACTCCCGAAGCTGCATGGCTCGCGGAACACGCTCACGAGTACGGCTTTATAATCCGCTATCCCCAGGGCAAGGAAGCTTATACAGGCTATAAGTACGAACCGTGGCATATAAGATATGTAGGTTCAAAGCTTGCAACAAAGCTCTATAACAGCGGTCAGTGCCTCGAGGAGTACCTCGGCATCAAATCCGAATACAAGGAATGATAGCTCCCCTGTCAGCAGACGGGGGATTTTGTTTTAGCAGCGTGACGCTGCACCCTTGCTCCGCGTTGAAATGCTTATTATAAATAAAATGAAGCCGCGAGAGACAATGAATTATCAGGTAAATATCATCGCGTGATTTGCTGAATTTTGATTTGAGTCATTACCCGATTGTAGGGGCGGATAATATCCGCCCAAAATGTAGGGGACGGCGCGGCTAACAGCTGCACGTACTCTCTGTCCTGCTGACATCTCCCTACACTGTAGGGAGTCACTCGACGTCCCATTGTATGGAATAAAGGCTAAGGGCTCAAAACCGGATTTTGCAAAGCAAAATCCGGTTTTGTTGACTAATCCTCGGATATGTGGTAAAATCAGAGTACAGAATATAAAGGCGGTGCGGTATGCCAAGATTTTTTACGAATGAACTTGATGAAAACAATATAGTACTTACAGGCAGCGATGCCAATCATATAGGGCGCTCCCTGCGAATGAGAGTGGGTGAGGAGGTGACGGTCTGCTGCAACGGTATAGACCATCACTGCACCATAAGGAGCATAACTCCTGATGAGGTGTATCTCGACCTTGTTGACAAGCAGATATGCGCAGCAGAGCCCGATATCGAGGTGACTCTGTTTCAGGCAGTTCCTAAGCTTGATAAGCTGGAATATATAATCCAGAAAAGCGTGGAGCTTGGCGTATCACGGATAGTTCCCGTGCTTACAAGACGATGCGTTTCCCGTCCCGATGAAAAGGATTTCACGAAGAAAAAGCTGCCCCGTCTTAACAAGATAGCTGAGGGAGCTGCAAAGCAGTCGGGCAGAGGTATAATACCCGAGGTCACACCTATGGTGAGCCTTAAAGAAGCCCTGGAAATGATGAAGCAGCTTGACCGAAATATCCTGCTTTACGAAGAAGAGGGCGGAGTGTCCTTCGGAGAGGTAAAGCTTGACGGTGCAAAGACTGTTGGTCTGTTTATCGGCAGTGAGGGCGGTTTCGACAGGGAAGAGGCAGAAGCCGCAGTAAATATCGGCGCTTCACAGGTCTGGTTGGGCAAAAGAATACTGCGTTGTGAAACAGCACCAATAACAGCCCTTTCAATTTTGATGTTTTTAACAAATAATATGTAAAGAGTTGAAATTGGCAAAAAAGTATGTTATAATAATTTATAGATTATCGTAATCCGATCGCAAGCGGTTCGGTAAGTACTATTTCTTGCGGAGAAAAGAGGAAAATAAAATGAATAAGTTTTTAGTTGCTATTTTAGCTGCTGGTGCAGCAGCTGCCGTTGGATATGTCGCAGCACAGACTCTCAAGGACAAGAGTTCAGATTCAGATTATGATGACGATGATTACGATGATTTCGACAATTTTGATACAGACGAGAGCATCGACTTCGAAATCAGCGATGATGCAAAGGACGCTGCTGAGGAGATAAAGGACAAGGCAGAAGATATTGCAGATGATATCAAGGACGCTGCTGAAGATATCGTTGATGATATCAAGGACTGATGACTTTGAGGGAGCTTTAAGCTCCCTTTTTTGTCACCTGAACAATTAATTCATAGAATAATGTTGAATATTGTGCAGTTATACAAAAAACGAGATTTTGTATTGACAACTTGACATTGCTTTGATATAATATAAAAGCTGTTTATCACGGGTACAGTTTTATGAGTTTCGAGGCGTAACTCAGTTTGGTAGAGTGCTTGCTTTGGGAGCAAGATGCCGCAGGTTCGAGTCCTGTCGCCTCGACCAGAAATTTTTTTGAAAAAATTCAAAAAAGCTCTTGACAACTCTGAAGAAATGTGATATAATAATTAAGCGTTAAACGCTGGTGTAGCTCAGTTGGTAGAGCAGCTGATTTGTAATCAGCAGGTCGGGGGTTCGAGTCCGTCCACCAGCTCCATTATTTTGCCTTGATGCAAAAACAATCTAATCAATGGGAGAGTTCCCGAGTGGCCAAAGGGGGCAGACTGTAAATCTGTTGCTTTTCAGCTTCGATGGTCCGAATCCATCCTCTCCCACCAGAAACGCCCCGAAAATTCGGGGCTGTTTTTGTTTCCGACTATCCGCCGCACTGACCTTGCAAATCCTCTGCAAGGGCTTTTTTATGCCTGAAAAAAAAGAGGAATTGTACGGAAACACGGTTTCTGTGTTAAGAATTTTATAAGGAATGTAGGAGATTTTGCTATGAAGATCGAGGTGAAAGATTTTGATATCAGGCATTACTCAGCCCTCATAAGATATTCGGCAGCATATAAAAAGCTGAAGAATACCATGATCTTTACAGGCATCGTGTTTTTGCTGGTTGCTTTCTCGATCGTATTGAATACCATTGCGACACATTCGGCGAACGGCTTTATGATAATCTGTCTTTCCGTCATATTCGGAATGTTTATTGCTCTTGGAATAAGATTCAGACAGCTTAGTCCTGTAAAGGGCTTCGGCGATTTTCAGACTAAAAATCCCAATTACAGTATGAAGATATCATTCGGAGAAGAAGAGATCACCCTTGATACCCATAGCGGTCTGTCTGACTCTCATACTTCATATAAGTATGCAAAAATGTCGGGCGCAGTCGAAAAGGAAGGTTTTTTCAGTATTCTTGTTGACGGTGCAGGCTATATCGTTTTCAATGAAAGCGATATAGTTGAGGGTACAGCAGAAGAATTAAGGGAATTACTACGCAATAAGATAGGTAATAAGTTTAAGGAGAAATAACTATGACAGTATGCAGGATTGATGATGCAGACAGACTTCATGCAGCATATCAGCAGAAGATGTCCGCAGGAACAGGCGTTACAATAATACTTTCGGTACTTATATTGTTTTTTGGACTGATGGCGTACGGCTTTATCGCTCTTTCAGACAGCGGTATAAAAGCAGGCTTCATTTTGTTCCTGATACCTGTGCTTATCGTGCTTCTGCTGGTCCTGAGAGTCATAAGAAAAATAAAGAATACAGGCTATTTCATGGCTTATGTCATTGATGAAGATGAAGTATATCAGATAGATATCGCAAAAGCCTGTACAAATGATACACTTTTCGGCGAGCAGTACAGCATACTCATGGGCGGAAGCCTTGCACGTGCGAACAGGATCATGAAAAATCTGAAAAAGCTCCCAAATACTTCCTATGTGGAAGAATTCGTCTGCAACAGACAGGTAGCTGAATACAGCGGAAGCATTATAGACAAGGTTTTTTCCATAAGTGAGGGCAAGGAGTTCCTTACGGTAAAGGCACAGCTCACAGTTGTGAACAAGAACTCTGCCTTTGTTCCCACACGTAAGAAAACACTCTATATCCCACGCACATTCACCAATATAGACCAGCTTCGCTCACGTCTGGAATATCTCATGTAAAAATCGGTGAAAGCCGTTTGCATATAAAGAAAATTCAAAGTTAAATATAACTTGGAGGAAAGAAAATATGATAAGAGAAGATTTAAGAAACATCGCCATTATCGCTCACGTTGACCACGGTAAG
>JAEEGL016312268.1_pt1 | contig 10554 bp, 8 predicted proteins | sample 9134231 | NCBI WGS metagenome assembly JAEEGL01 (sample SAMN16246548, study PRJNA631951) | gut metagenome | biome: gut microbiome; feature: rumen; material: fiber-attached | host: Bos | place: Iran: Karaj | collected 2018-10
AATGTATCGCGGGCGATCCGGAAGGCCTCCTCGAATGGTACTCCGTCTTCACCCAGCAATCGAATCAGTTCCGGAATGGCCATGGTTGGGTGCGTATCGTTCAGCTGAGCGGCCACTTCCTTCGAAAAGAACGAATAATCGCTGCCATGACGTTTCCGGTACGAACGCAGCAGATCCTGAACGGTGGCCGATACAAGTACATACTGCTGTTTGACACGCAGCTGCTTACCCTCTTTTCTGCTGTCGTTGGGATACAGGAACTTTGTAATGTCCTCAGCCTGGTTTTTGTTTGCGGAGGCTTTCGCATATTCCTGCTGATTGAAAAGGGGGAAATCGATCTCATGGAGGCTTTCGGTCTGCCAAAGACGCAGGGTGCCTATGTTTTTGGCGCCGAAACCGATTACGGGCATATCATAAGGAACAGCCAGCACATCGCCGGTTTTCATAGATACCACGACAGCTTCGTCTTCCCGGCGGATAGACCAGGGATCACCGAAACGTGCCCAATCATCCGGTTCTTCCAGCTGACGGCCTTCCGCAAATCTTTGCCTGAACAGTCCATAGCGGAACCGGAGGCCATAACCGGTAAGCGGGATACCGCAGGTGACGGCGCTATCAAGAAAACATGCGGCAAGGCGGCCCAGACCGCCGTTACCGAAAGCATCATCCTCGATATCCTCCAGCGCAGCCAGTTCCACTCCTTTTGCTGACAGCAGATTCCGGACTTCATCAAGCAGTCCCATGCAGTACAGATTGTTGTATACGAGACGTCCTACAAGGAATTCCATGGACAGATAGGCGGCGTTCCGACGGGAAAAGCGTTCCTCCTCTTTTTTCTTCCAGAGCGGGGCTATCGCGTCCATCATGGCACCAGAAACCGCATTGTGCAGTTCCACGGCTGATGCGTCCTTCAGTTCCTTGTGCGATTCAGTCATCAGGCGCCGCTCAGCGTCCCGGATCAGCTGCTTTGCATTCATCATGGTTTTATCTCCTGTTTGTTTCCGCATTTAGCGTGCTGTATTTCATGGAAAGGTCCAGAGAAAGAACATCCGGCTTCATCCGCCAGAGCCAGTTGCCGCCGGTGGTGCCCGGATAGTTCATACGGGCCTCAGTACCAAGATGCAATATATCCTGCATGGGAACTACCACAGTATCGCAGGGGCCGCTGAAGAGAGCACGGATGAAAGCATCAGGGGCTTCTTCCGGCTTTGAAAAGCCGAGCGTTTTCATGGCAAAAGCGAGTGCTTCCTTTGAAGCCGCAGCTGTCCATCCGGCAACCGTATCATTGTCATGCGTACCCGTATATGCGACCGTGTTGGAACCATAGTTACCGGGGAAATGAGTATTGGTTTCATCTCCGTCGAAGCCAAAGGTGAGCACCTTCATACCAGGGTATCCGCACCAGGTGAGCAGGCTGCGAACCCGATTGTTCACACAGCCCAGATCCTCAGCGATGATCCTGATTCCCGGGATCTCCCGTTTCAGGACGCGAAAAAGGCTCTTTCCAGGTCCGATGACCCATTTACCGTTCCGCGCATCCGGCATCCCGTGCTTTACGGAATAGTAATTCGCGAAGCCGACAAAGTGATCGATGCGGATCATATCGTACATTTCCGCCATAGCCTTCATTCGGCTGACCCACCAATCGTATCTGCGGAGACGCAGATACTGCCAGCGGTACAGCGGATTGCCCCAAAGCTGTCCATTTTCAGAAAAGTAATCCGGAGGGACGCCGGCAACACGCTTGGGTATCCGGTTCCGGTCAAGCTGGAAGATTTCGGGACGTGTCCAAGTGTCGGCGGAATCTTCCGCAACATAAATAGGCATGTCTCCGAAAAGCAGAATATCGCGTTCATTGCAGTATTTCTTCAGCGCATACCACTGACGGCGGAAAAGGAACTGGCAGAATACGTGGAAGGAGATCTCGGTGTCCAGCATCCTGCTGTACTTCTCGATCGCTTCGGGTTTCCTGCAGATGATATCTCTGTCTGGCCATGCTGAGAACATCTTTCCACCAAAATGCTCCTTCAGCGCGGTAAAGAGAGCAAAGTCTGTCACCCATGGATGCTCCGATCGAAAAAGATCCAGCTGACGGCTCATCTTTTCTGCCGATTCCGTGAAACAACGACGGAGAAGCATCATTTTGTTTTCCCGGACAGCTTCAAAATCGATCTTCTCCGGATTGGTGGGAGTCAGTTCCTCGGCATCCTTGTAGGACAGGAGTCCTTCGTCCCTGAGCAAACGGCAGGAGATCAGCAGAGGGTTTCCAGCAAAAACCGAACTGGACTGATAGGGACTTTCGCCGTATCCGGTCGGCCCGACAGGCAGTACCTGCCAGATTCTAAAACCCGAAGCCTGCAGAAAATCAGCAAAATCAAAAGCTTCCTGCCCGAGACAACCGATGCCGCCGGGGGACGGAAGAGAAGAAATATGCATCAGGACACCGCTTGTGCGCATATCGGAAGAACTCCTTTCAGTTACAGTATACGGGGCGATGCAACGGATTCACGGCTGCGATAGACAGCCTTGACAAGGATATGCCGCGGTGTTGCACCTTTTTCCATCATATCCAGCAGAAGGTTTACACTTCGGCGCGCTATTTCGTCTACCGTCTGTTCCGCTGTGGTAAGACGGGGAATGGTAAAACGGCACATGTCAATGCCATCAAAGCCGACGACGCTTATATCCTTCGGTACGGCTTTTCCAAGATCGCACAGGGCACGAATAGCCCCGACAGCTACGGTATCACTCATGGCGAAAAGCGCTGTTGTTTCCGGATGATCCCGGAAGTATTCACGCGCTGTGTTATAGCCAGCCTCGGCAGAGAATCGACATTCACGATAATCCTCCGGATCAAAGGACAATCCGCGGTCGGCATACGCATCACAGAATCCCTGAAAACGCATTGCCAAGGAATCTTCTGCGATGGGATTGGAACCGAAAACAGCGATTCTTCTGTGGCCGAGGGAGAGCAGCTCGTCACCAATGAGCCGTCCCATTGCGCGATCATCCACAGCCACAGAAGAAGCATTGGGCATAGAAGCTGCTTTGGCGTTTACCGTTGTGAAAACCACGGGAATCTCCAGATTGCGAATGACGCCGACTCGTTCATCTATCAGACTGCCGACAAAAATCATGCCTTTGACTTTATGCTGCCGTGTCATACGCAGAGCAGTTTCAAATTCATCTGCCCGTTCATCGATATACTCGGTGACAAAATGATCGGGAAGGGAAGCGGCATGCTCGAGGATGGCTTCTGCCAGCGCATTCAGGAACGGATTGGAGCGGCCACGGATAATCAGAGCAATCACTTCACCTGTCTGTTTGAGACCACGGGCATTTTTGTTACCTACGAAGTGATTCTCCTCGATAATCCGTTCAACCCTTTCCCGGGTGGCGGGATTGACGTCCGGCCGGCGGTTCAGTACACGGCTGACGGTGGTTACGGAGACATTTGCCAGCCGGGCGATATCCTTGATGGTGTAGACTTTCATGGTACCAACCTTTCTTCCGGTTCGGTTCCGGAAACGATAACGGTAACGTTTCCAACCGAAGGATAACACAATCCTGCCCGTTCGTCAATCATGCATTTCCCAACTGTTTTCATGGGCAGACAGCCATGCTCCGAATGCTGTGAATACCCGTTCAGAAAGAAAACAATTGAATTTTCATATGTCATCTTCTATAATAAATAAGAATATGGGGTCATAGACAATTCCTAAAAGAGGGAGGTGCTTGCAGATGAAACGGTTTTTCTCAGCGATCCTGGCTTTGCTGTTTCTTCTGTTTGCGCTGACCTCACTGGCAGAGGATGAAACAGGATTTGACGGCAGCGATTTCCATTTCGATGACGAAGGCGAAGAGATGGATTTTGACGATGAAGAACCAGTCAAGGATCTGATGCCAGAAGAAAACCAAAATGCCAAGGAACGAATGAACGCACTTTCCGGATATCATACTGATGCACCGACAGAAGGCGACTTCACATATGACCTGCTTGAAGACGGAAGCGGATGCCAGACTTTGCTTTATTCCGGATATGATGATGACGTTACAGTTCCGGACACGCTGGGAGGCGTGCCGGTAGTTGCGATCGGCTCGATGACTTTCAACAACTGTACGGACCTGGAAAGCGTTGTGCTGCCGGATACGATACAGCTTATTGATAATATGGCGTTTTTCAAATGCAGCAGTCTCAAGCATATAACGCTGCCGGAGGGCGTTGTGATGCTTGGAAGAAGCTGCTTTGGCGGATGCGTCTCCCTGGAGAGCGTTGAACTTCCGGAAAGCCTGGAAATCGTAGACGAGTTTGTTTTTCTCCGGTGCGAGAAACTGAAGGAGCTTTCCTTCGGGAAAAACCTTAAAGAGGTAGGTCCGAATGCTTTCTACAGCTGCGCAAACCTCGAGAAGATTACATTGCCAAGGGGTACGGAGATCGACGAAACAGCTTTTACACTCTGCCCGGAAGATATAACCATAACCTATATCGACTGAATAATAAAACAAAACCGTTTCCGCCGGACGACGGAAACGGTTTTTTGTTATCAGAGCCTATTGGATAATCATGCGGCCGCAGGTTTCGCATTCAACAAGGCTGCCGCCTTTGATCCGTGAAAGTACAGCTGACGGAAGGGATGTATTGCATCCTGAGCACTGTCCGTGTGTCAGCCGTGCAACCGGCGGTGAAATATGCTTTTTGATCGTGTTGTATTCTTCAAGCAGGGCAGGATCCACTGCATCCACCAATGCTTTCGCTTTGGCGCGTTGCTCATCCAGTTCTGCTTTTTTGCTCTGGGATTCAGCTTCGTATTCCGCCTTCAGCTGGTCGAAAGCCTTCTTGGCATTTGCTGCTTCAACGCGGACAACATGCTGCTGCTTTTCGTGCGCGGTGGATTCGCGAACAATACGGGCAATTTCAGCTTCATACTGGCGAATGGTATCCCGACAGTGACTGACTTCGGTCATCAGAGCCCTGACATCTTCAGCAGAGGCAGGCGGATCGGATTCGAATTTATCCTTCAGGGCCTTCAGCTGAGACTCAGAATGAGCGACAGCCTGTTCAATGATATCCTTACGGTCGGCCATGGCAGTGATTTCCACTTCAATCTGCTTGTACTGCTTCTGGCGGTCGAGGATCAGATCACGTGTTTTTTCGAGCTTCTGACGAACGGGGGAGCGCCGGATTGCATTTGCAATGGCATCTGCCTTGATATCCTCCGTCTGGTAAGCCCACAATGCTTCAAAGTTTGCCATACAGGAGCCTCCTTCTGACAGGGAAAACCGCCTGTCACGGGTGGCGGGAAAACGCATACGCAGAAACCGCAGATACATAAACCCGCACATTACATTCTACATGATTGAGGGAGTTTTGTAAAGCTTCCGCAAGGGCTGCAAGTCCCGGCTCCTCTGTTGCAAAATGCCCGCATTCCAGAGCTGCAATACCAGCATCGGCCATCGCAAGCGCATGATGATGCTTGATTTCTCCGCTGACATAGGCGTCGCATCCAGCTTCGGCTGCTGCATGCCATTCATCGCTTCCACCGCCGGAACACAGGCCGATCCTGCGGATGATCCGGTTTTCGGGAGCCATGATACGTACGGTGGTTTCAAGATTCTCTTCCAGTAAATCCGCGAAGGCACGAACGGTCATTGGTTCGGGCAGAAATCCGGACCGGAAGAAGCCTTCTCCGGAAACCTCCACCAGCCCGCATAACGCGGCGAGCGTGTCGTTAATACCGCCGACAGCCTGATCGAGATTTGTGTGAGCGGCAATAAAACTGATGTTTTCCCGCACGAGACGGCGGATCAGACGTCCTTCATAGGTTTCATCCGTTACGGAACGAATTGCATTGAACATGAGTGGGTGATGGGTCACAATCAGCTCGGCACCGATCGCGGAAGCTTCGTCGATGACAGGCTCCGTGATATCCAGTGCAAAGAGGACTTTTGAAACTTCCTGCGAAGAAGATCCGACCAGCAGGCCGGAATTGTCTCCTTCCATCTGGGTATCAAAAGGAGCTACCGTATGGATCAGGTCGTAGATGGTTTTGACTGTCACGGGAAACACCTCCTTCAAGATTCAGTCCTGTCAGTTCAGGTATTCTTCATAGATACGCAAATCCTCCTGCAGCAGAAGGATCTGCGCTTTATCCGGGGCAGACGCTGAACAGAGCCCGTGGATGCGTTCCTGCAGCACATCCCGGCGCCGCTGAAGAAACGGTTTCAGCATATCGGATTCCGAACGAAAAAGCGGACCGCCCATACGGATTTCCCGTTCAGTCATTTCCGCAACCCCGGGACGCGCGACAAGTATCAGATAATACCGTCCCGCAGCGAAACACGGTTCTTCCTTTTCGAGATGGTATCCGATGTCACGGACGGCAGCGCGGATCAGATGCCAGTCGGTATGAGCAGAGAGCAGCAGAGAGGCTCCCTGAAGGCGCGTACAGCCCGAAAGCAGGATATCCCGTATTGTGCGGCCCCCCATCCCCATGACTGAAATCATCGCACACTGTTCCGTGAGCGGGGCAAGTCCATCTCCGAGCCGAAACGTAACACGATCCGTAAGGCGCCGGCGGATGATCTCCATTCGCGCGTTTTCAAGTGCACTTTCACTGATATCCGTAAGGATCATATGCTGACAGCGGCCGCGCTGCAGCAGCGCGGCCGGAAGATGAGCGTGATCGGTCCCAATATCAGCTGCCAGATCACAGGTATCATACAGATCAAAGGCAAGCGACAGACGGGGATCCAGCATTCTTTGTTGCATAAGATTAATCCAGATAATCGCGGAGCTTTTTGCTGCGGGAGGGATGACGGAGCTTGCGCAGGGCTTTTGCTTCGATCTGACGGATGCGCTCCCGGGTTACGTTGAATTCCTTGCCAACTTCCTCAAGGGTTCGCTGATGGCCGTCATCCAGGCCAAAGCGGAGACGCAGTACCTTCTCCTCCCGAGGGGTCAGTGTATCCAGTACATCCATGAGCTGTTCCTTCATAAGGGTGAAAGAAGCAGCTTCCGCAGGAGCAGGCGCATCATCATCGGGAATAAAGTCTCCCAGATGGGAGTCTTCTTCCTCGCCGATGGGTGTTTCCAGAGAAACCGGCTCCTGTGCGATTTTGATGATTTCACGGACTTTCGCTTCGGAAATGCCCATTTCCGTTGCAATTTCCTCGGGTGTGGGTTCCCTTCCGTACTGCTGGAGCAACTGGCGGGAAACGCGGATCAGTTTGTTGATAGTCTCGACCATATGAACGGGGATGCGGATCGTTCGCGCCTGATCCGCGATTGCACGGGTGATGGCTTGCCGGATCCACCAGGTTGCGTAGGTGGAAAACTTAAAACCTTTGCGATAATCAAACTTCTCGACTGCTTTGATCAGCCCAAGATTACCCTCCTGAATCAGATCCAGGAAAAGCATGCCGCGTCCTACATAGCGTTTGGCAATGGAAACAACAAGACGCAGATTTGCTTCTGCCAGCTTCTGCTTGGCAGATTCGTCCCCGGCTTCCAGCCGCTTGGCAATCTCGATTTCCTCTTCTGCTGTCAGGAGCGGGACTTTGCCAATTTCTTTCAGGTACATACGAACCGGATCATCGATACTGATTCCTTCGGGAATGGTCAGGTCAATCGGTTCGCCTGCAGACGGATCGACAGCAGCAGTAGCAGCAGCTACGTCGGCAGCCTGGTCATCTGTAATCCGAACAGTATCAGCCGCATCGTTTACGACAGTTACACCGTATGCATCGAGCGTCTCAAGTACGTGATCCAGTTGATCTGAATCCATTTCCAACTCCATGAGCCGGTCCATGATTTCCTTGTATGTCAGCGTACCTCTGGATTTTCCGTATTCGTACAGATCATCCAGCCGTTTCTGCTTGTTATCGGGCGATAGGGTAGACAAGGGAATCCTCTCCTTTACTATCGGTGGCGCGAGCGCCGGCAGAGTCCCGTGAACCGGGAAGTCACTTCATCTTATCGAGCTTTTTTCTTATCTCCTGCGCCTCCCGGAGCAGGGAGGGAATGGCGGGATCCTTCGGATCCATCGATTTCAGTTTTTGCTGTAGTATATCGTACTGCCGCTGGCAGGACGCTTTCCGGATTCTGCCGAGGCATTGGGTTGCCATGGATATCATCTGATCAGTGTTTTCGGCAATTGGCGTCATCAGAATCCGCGTATAGCGGGAACGGGTTTCATCATCCGGCGCGGTATCCATCAGCGAGGAGGGTGAGGAGCCGGCGATCAAAGCCGTATATAATGATTTCAACTCGTCATCCTCAAAATCCTTTTCCTCAACCATATCTTTCGGAATTTGTCCGGTTGCAAGGAGACTGAGCAGGGTTTCCTGCGCTGTAAGCTCAGCAGAAACGCCTTCGGCTGCCTGACGGGTTTCAGCCCGCACTTTTCTGAGCTCCTTCTGCACCGCAGGTTCTTTTTCTGCCGTTTCCTTCTGCTCTCCGCGGGCTTTGTGAACCTGACTCTTCAATACGTCATATGAAAAACCGGTTTCCAACATCAGAGTTTTCAGGTAGGTTTCCTCACCGACGGGATCAAGCGGAGCAAGCAAAAAAGCGGCTTTGCGGACATAACCCATTTTTCCCTCATCCTGAGAAAGATCGAAGGATTCCTTCAGACGACGCAGGCGGTAGGCTGCGGCAGGAAGCGCCGGCAGGGAAGCAAAGGCTCCCGCACCATCCCTACGGATGAATTCATCGGGATCCAATCCGTCCGGAAAATCGAGAACGCGGGCCGGTATCCCTTCCTGTTCCAGAATATCCAGACCGCGAAGAATCGCATGCTGTCCGGCAGAGTCTCCGTCATATGCGAGGTAAACTTCCGGGGCGAAGCGCCGAAGAAGCCGCGCCTGCTCATTGGTCAGTGCGGTCCCCAGTGTGGCACAGACACCTTCAATACCGAACTGGGTCAGGCTGACTACGTCCATGTAGCCTTCCACCAGGATTACGTGCTCAAGATGACGCTGCTGACGCAGGAGATTAGCGGCATAAACGCCCTTGCGTTTGTTGAAAACCGGTGTATCTGATGTGTTCAGATACTTGGGAAGTTCCTTCCCAAGACAGCGCCCGCCAAAGGCGATGACGTTTTTGTACATATCGATGATCGGGAAGATGGCGCGGTTCCGGAACATATCAAAAGCACGTGGGTTGCCGCCGTCCTCTTTCGGAGGTTTGACGATACTGAGCCCGACTGAGGAAAGCTCTTCCAGGGTATAGCCTGCAGCGATCAGATGGTCGGTCAGGGCAGACCACTGATCCGGTGCTGCGCCGAGCCCAAACTTGCGGATCACTGAATCTGAGAGTCCTCTTTTCCGCAAATATTCAAGTGCGGCGGCACCTGCTGGCTCAAACAGTTTTTCATGATAAAACCGGGCTGCTTCCCGGTTTGCCTGCAGCAGACGCTCCCTGCGTGTACGACGCTGCTCCCAGTCTGCGTCGTTGATCATTTCCGGGAGCGGGACATGTGCGCGCTCGGCCAGCAATTCAACAGCTTCATGGAAACTGCAGCGTTCCATATCCATGATGAAACTGAATACGTTTCCTCCGGCTTTACAGCCGAAACAGTAATACAGCTGCTGCTCCGCATCCACAGAAAAAGAAGCTGTCTTTTCTCCATGGAAAGGACAGAGACCCCAGTATTTACGACCGGATTTTTTCAACCCGACGTAGCCGGAAATCACCTGCACGATATCGGAACGTGAACGCAGATCATCCAGCCAGGAAGCGGGATAGCGGGATGCCATCAGATAACCTCCTCAGCAGCATTACGGATGTCGATCAGAAAGCTGGAAACGAAGACGGCGCGAAGAGAGCCGTGAACTTACGGGTAGCGTACCGGTCAGTCATACAGGAAAGGTAGTCGCAAACGCTGCGTTCTGTACCGTCCTGATAACCGATCATCACAAATTCCTCCGGCATTTCACAGGGATGCTCACAGTAGTATTCAAAAAGATGGCGGAGAACATAGTCGCACCGTGCTTCCTCCGGATCCCGCCATTCATTGCGGTAAACACGTTCGAACATGAATTCCCGCAGACCGTTCATGGCATTTTCCACGGTTGGACTCATGGAAAGATGGGGTTGGCCGGCACTGCTGGAAACCACATCCACAATCATGGTATTGATGCGTTCGCGGTGCGTGGAGCCAAGCACTTTAAGACAATCCGCCGGGATTGCATCAGGTCGGAGTATACCGCTGCGCAGCGCATCATCAAGATCATGATTCAGATATGCGATCCGATCTGCCCGGCGTACGCATTCTGCTTCCGGCGTCGAAGGCTGTATGGTGCCCGAATGTGTCAGGATACCATGACGTACTTCCTGCGTCAGATTAAGACCGGAACCGTTGTTTTCAAGCTTTTCTACAACACGCAGGCTTTGCTCGTTGTGTCGAAAACCTTCCGGGAGCAGTGCATTGAGAGTGCGTTCACCGATGTGTCCATAAGGCGTATGCCCCAGGTCGTGCCCCAAGGCGATAGCTTCGGTAAGATCCTCATTCAGACGGAGTGCACGGGCAATGGTCCTGGCAACCTGTGAGACCT
>JAEEGL017020595.1_pt1 | contig 10554 bp, 5 predicted proteins | sample 9134231 | NCBI WGS metagenome assembly JAEEGL01 (sample SAMN16246548, study PRJNA631951) | gut metagenome | biome: gut microbiome; feature: rumen; material: fiber-attached | host: Bos | place: Iran: Karaj | collected 2018-10
ACTGGATTCTAGTAACATGAATGATATCTATTATCGACCGGAGGAATTCAGCGACCAACTTATTAAGGAGGACAATGTCAAAGAAGACCGAACCCCGTTAGACCTGCTCTTTCAGGTAATGTTGGAATGCAACCTACCATTATCCGCAAAGATAAAGACTGAGGAGATAGCCGGAAAAGAGGTATTCTCTGTGAATAATGGATATCTTGTCGCTTGCTTTGATGAAGACATTAACGAGGATGTGATTAAGGCTGTCGCAAAACTGAAGCCCTACTATTTCGTGATGCGCGATAGTTCTCTTGCTTCGGACAATGTGGCCGATAACTTCGAGCAAATATTCCAGGCTTATAGCAAAGAAACCATCAGGAGGATTCTGTAGTTATGGAAAGACTCAAAATGCACACAAAGGATTTTACTTCTGTTTATTCCGAGAAAATCGCCAAACTTTTCCCGGAATGCGTGACAGAGACGACGGCTTTCGACGGGAGTATTCATAAAGCTATAGATTTAGATAAGCTCAAGCAACTAATTGCTTCAGATCTTGTGGAAGGAGCCACAGAGCGATATCAATTCACCTGGCCCGATAAAAAGAAAGCTATTCGAATTGCCAATGCTCCAACAAATATGACCCTTCGCCCCTGTAGGGAAGAAAGCCTGAACTTCAATAGCACGAAGAATATCTATATCGAAGGTGATAATCTCGAGGTGCTCAAACTCCTTCGAGAGGATTATTTGGGCAAAGTCCAGGTGATTTACATCGACCCTCCTTACAACACAGGAAACGATTTCGTTTACGAAGACGATTATAGCCAAGCTGAATCAGAGTATCTTGGCGCATCTGGACAGATAGATAGTGAAGGGAATCGACTTTTTCAAAATACTGAAAGTAATGGCCGCTTTCATACAGATTGGCTTAACATGATTTATCCACGTCTAAAAGTTGCAAGAGATTTCCTCAGTGAGAATGGCGTCATTTTTATCAGTATCGATGATAGGGAGGCAGAGAATCTTATTAAAGTAGGGAATGAATTGTTTGGAGAAAAATGTTTTGTTGCAAACATTAGTTGGCAAAAAACATACTCTCCAAGAAATGACTCTAAAGGAATTCCAGCAGAAAAAGAAAGCATTGTCGTTTTCAGCAAGACTCCTGGATGGATGCCGCGAAGGCTTCCCCGCACTGAAGAAATGAATAAATTATATGGTAATCCAGATCACGACATCTCTCCTTGGAGAAATGACAATGCTTTTGCCTCTGATGCTAAAACCCATCAAGGGATGGTATATGCAATACAGCATCCCTTTACTGGCGAATTGATTTACCCATATGCGAATGGTCACTGGCGATATAGTCAGCAAGAAATGCTTGCGCATATGAAGGGTTGGTGCGATTATGAATTAAGAGAACTTCCGGATGATGAAAAAAGAGCAGCCGTATGTGGAGTTTCTATGTCCGAGGTTAGAAAGGGCGTTAAAGCTATAATGCTCAAAGAATCTCTGGAAATATCAAGAAAAAAAGCAGAAGAAGTTCTCGAAAAAGGTCCTTGGCCCAAGTTTTATTTCACAAAAAACGGCAAAGGAGGTATAGGAAGGAAGACCTATCTATCTGACGTTGATGGGAAGATGATAACAAATTACTGGCCCCATTCTGAAGTTGGTCATACTGACGAGGCGAAGAAAGAATTAAAATCTCTATTTGATGGAGATATTCCCTTTGATACGCCAAAACCAGTTCGGCTACTTGAAAGAATTATTCAAGTGTCAACAGGACCTGATAGTCTTGTTTTAGATTTCTTCTCAGGATCAGCAACAACCGCTCATGCGGTTATTAAGCAAAATGCAAATGATGATGGGAATCGGCGTTTTATTCTTGTTCAGATTCCTGAGGAGGTAGACAATAAGTATGGCAATTTGTGTGAGATTGGGAAAGAACGTATTCGGAGAGCTGGGCAGAAAATTATGACAGAACTGGAAAAATCAGATTCTTCAGGCGACCTTTTTTCCCAATCTCAATCCAAGCCTAAGGTAGATATAGGATTCCGAGTCCTCAAATTGGATTCAAGTAATATGCAGGATGTCTTTTACCGTCCGGAAGAATCCAACGAAGCAACCCTCTTCGAGGACAATATTAAGCCAGATAGGACTCATGAGGACCTGCTTTTCCAAGTGATGCTGGAATGCAACCTACCTTTGTCGGCCAAGATTGAGACCAAGATAATCGCGGGCAAGCAAGTGTTCAGCGTGAATAACGGCTACCTCATCGCCTGCTTCGACACCGATGTTAACGAAGATGTCATCAAGGCCGTCGCCAAGATGAAGCCCTACTATTTCATCATGCGGGACAGTTCTCTTGCTTCAGATAATGTTGCAGATAATTTCGAGCAAATATTCCAAGCGTATAGTAAGGATACCATACGCAAGGTTATGTAATTAATAATTGATCACAAACAAATAAAAGATTATGCCTTGGTTAGATCTGTTTAAGATAATTGCCACATGTGGTAGTGTTGCTGCCGTCATCGCAGGAGTTCTTATTTATCTGCATGAGATTTCCACCAGAAACACAAAGAAAAGAGAACAGTTTATAAGTTCTTTTGACACGTTGGTCGCTCAACTTACATCAGATAATCGGACTGCTCAGTTGTCTGCGGCTATCCTGTTGCGGCGGTATTTTAAAGACACAAACAACGAGGTGGGCCTTAGTCTGAGGAAGGAAACCATCAATGTAATTTCATCCTTGTTGAAGACCTTGCCGACCAGCGTCTTCCAAAAAACACTTGCCGACGGATTGGCTTATGCTGTGGATTTGTCGAAATGTGATTTACAAAAGACCAATCTGCAGGACGTACTTCTTGACAACAAGTACAAAGATGTGATCATGAACGAAACCGACCTGTTCTTGGCCGATCTTTCATATGCCAATTTGGAAGGGATAAAGGCTCAGGGTGTCATCTTTTATCGGGCAATTCTCTTCTGTACCCGCATAAGGAACTGCGATCTCACCAATGCCGACTTCAGAGGTGCCGACCTTACAGGAGTAGTTTTCAAAAACTGTATCCTTAAGGGTGCCGACTTCACGGGCGCCATCAATGTACCCCCGGCCATTAGCGAGGTCCTGGTCGATGGAAAATACACTTCTTATGGCCCTGTTACAGCGAAGCATGAATCAAACGGAAAAGCCATCTTCTTCTCCATGCCGGGTGTCATGTCAAAAGACGATGAACTGATGACAAAAGACTTCAAGCAGATGATGGAAGGGAAAGGATACGAAGTCATCTATTACAAGAGCGATGATTATCCGCGTTTTGGCCAGTTCAATAAGGTCCGGCATGACATCATGCGCTCTTGCGGTATGATTGCCTTTGGATTAAAACAACTCAACATTCATAAAGCATCTTATCGCCCTGGCACTGAGGACCAACAGGAATGGGAAGAAAAATGGCTCTCTACACCCTGGAATGAGATTGAGGTTGGAATGGGATTGATGAGAGGCATCCCTATTCTTCTGGTCAAGGACCCGGCCATCAGCAATGGCGTTTTCGACAAGGGGCTGAGCGAGTGTTTTGTGGCTAGTATTTCTACTACAGAGGATTGTCGAGACCTGGAGCAGAGCAAAGATTTTGAGAACTGGTTCACAAAGTTATAGTCGATGAATTTCAAATTTAAGATACAGCAATACCAGACCGACGCAGTAGAGAATACCGTATCTGTGTTCGCAGGACAGCCGTCACGTGACTCCTTCCAATACAAGAGGGACCTGGGGAAAAAAGCTACTACCCAGCTTACTTTTGATGAGGACTATGCCGGGTATCGCAATACTGATATCGAACTCTCTGACGAGCAGATTCTTGATAACATCCACCAGGTTCAGGACAGCCAGGATATCAAACAATCGCCCAAACTCGTTGGGGATCTTGGTAAGTTGGGCCTTGATATCGAAATGGAAACCGGAACTGGTAAGACCTACGTCTATATCAAGACCATGTTTGAACTCAATAAACGCTACGGCTGGAACAAGTTTATCGTCGTTGTCCCTTCTATTGCTATCCGTGAAGGCGTGAACAAGAGTTTCAACATGCTGGAAGACCACTTCATGGAGCACTACGGCAAGAAAGCCCGCTTCTTCATCTACAATTCGTCCAATCTCCAACTTCTTGATTCTTACTCCAGTGATGCCGGTATTAACGTGATGATCATCAATACCCAGGCATTCGCCACGGATATGAAGGAAGGCGGAACCAGAGGTGCCGCTCGAATCATCTACACCGAGCGTGATGACTTCGGCAGCCGCAAGCCCATCGATGTGATTGCCGCCAACCGACCGATCATCATCATGGACGAGCCTCAGAAGATGGAGGGGCAGGCTACACAGACTGCTCTAAAGCGCTTCAAGCCGCTATTCGTTCTGTACTACTCTGCGACTCATAAGACACAGCACAACTGCATCTACGCCTTGGATGCACTGGATGCTTACAAGCAGAAACTCGTCAAGAAAATCCAGGTAAAAGGCTTCGAGGTCAAGAACCTCAAAGGCACGAGTTCATACCTGTATCTGGATGACATCATCCTCTCCAAAAATCAGCCTCCAATGGTGCGTCTGGAGATGGAAATCGAGACTGCTTCCGGAGTCAAGAAGGTGATGAAAAAACTTGGCCAAGGTGATAGTCTGTACAGCGAATCAGGCCTATTGGAGTATAAGGATTTCACGATCTCTGACATCGATGCTTTCCGGAATACTGTCACCTTCCTCAACGGCGTCAAGATAGCCAAAGGTGAGGTTTATGGGGACAGCAGCGAAGAGGCAATGCAGCGCGTCCAAATCCGTGAGACCATCGCCTCCCACTTCGAGAAGGAACGTGACCTGTTCAAACGGGGCATCAAGACCCTTTCCCTTTTCTTTATCGATGAGGTCGCCCACTACAAGAGTTACGACTCCGAGGGCAATGAGGTACACGGTCCTTTCTGGAAGATCTTCGAGGAGGAGTACGAGCGCATCTTGAATGAGAACATTTCCTTGTTCGAGGATGATTACCAGAAGTATCTCCGCAGGTTCAATGCTTCTGAGGTCCACAACGGCTACTTCTCCATCGATAAAAAAGGCCGGGCAGTGAACAGTGAGACTAAGGGAAAGAGTGATATTTCCGATGATATCTCCGCCTACGACCTGATTCTCAAGAACAAGGAGCGCCTGTTGAGTTTCGACGAGCCAACCCGTTTCATATTCTCACACTCTGCTCTCCGCGAGGGCTGGGATAACCCGAATGTGTTCCAGATTTGCACGCTTCGTCATGCGGCTTCGGCCATTGCTAAGCGACAGGAAGTCGGCCGTGGTCTTCGTATCTGCGTTGACCAGAACGGAAACCGCATGGATATGGAAGAGTTGGGTGAAGAGATGGTCCAGGACATCAACAAGTTGACGGTCATCGCCAATGAGAGTTACAAGACCTTCGTGGATGACCTCCAGAAGGAGACACGAGAAGCCTTGCGCGACCGCCCTACCAAGGCCACATTGGAGTTCTTCAAGGGGAAGGTCGTCAAGTCCGAAAGTACTCCGGAGATTCCTTACACGATAAGCGAGCAGGACGCAAACATGATTACCGGGTACCTTATCGGCTTCGGTTATGTGGACAAAGACTATAAGGTTACCGACGTCTATAAACAAGATCTCGCCGCTGGTACGCTTCAGCCTGTATTCCCTGGCCTTAAGCATATTGAGAAAGAAATCCATACGCTCATTCAGGCGACCTTCGATGAAAGCATTACGCTCGATACGATGATTGAGAACGGCAATGCCTCCGCAGAAGCCGTCAACAAACTCAATGAGAACTTTTCGAAGACGGAGTTCCAGGCTCTTTGGAATGAGATCAACCACAAGTATGTCTATACGGTCCATTACGACAGCAAAGAACTCATTGAGAAGGCTGTCGCATCCATCGACAGGAATTTGACCGTCACTGAACTCAAATATGTGATGACGGTGGGTGATCAGGACGCTGTTGATACTTTTGGAGATACAAAGACTTCTACGAAATCTCTCGGAACGGTTAGCACCTCAACCGTCAAATATGACTTGGTCGGTGAAGTGGCCAAGCGGACAACACTCACCCGTCGGACGGTCGCGACGATTCTCAGGGGAATCAAGCCTATAAAGTTGGCCATGTTCCGAAACAACCCCGAGGAATTCATCAAGAACGTCAGTCGGATCATCAAGGACGAAAAGGCCACGATGATTGTGGAGCACATCGAGTATGACCGGATTGACCAGACCTATGACAGCGAGATCTTCACGCAGGAGAAGCATTCTCAGAACGTTACCAAGGCATATTCGTCCAAGAAAAGCATCATGGACTATGTGTTCACAGACTCTGACGGAGAACGTTCATTCGCAGAGGATCTTGATGCAGCCACGGAGGTCTGCGTTTACGCGAAACTCCCCCGTTCCTTCCATATTCCTACACCGGTTGGCAATTATGCTCCAGACTGGGCGATTGCCTTCAACAAGGGCTCTGTCAAGCATATCTTCTTTATTGCTGAAACCAAGGGTTCGATGGACTCGATGCAACTGAAGGAAGTGGAAAAGGCTAAGATTGGCTGTGCAGAGAAGTTGTTTAACAATCTCTCAACATCCAATGTCCGCTATCACAAGGTGGATAGTTACCAGACTCTTCTGGATATTATGAAATCAATGGATTAACCACGACACGATATGATAAACATCAACCGCACAAAACTCCAGGAAGTAATCGCAGGATATAAGAAGTATTTCCCTTCCCACATCAGCGACGAGATATACAAGTGGAAAGCAATCAAGCATTTCCAGGATCACTGGGACATCGACGCTCCGGATTTCCTGTCGATGTTTTGGGAGGCGACATCGGCTTTTTATAATCTCCTCACTTCCATGAACCATTATCCTCGCGGAATGGTCAAGGTAATGTGCGAGTCCGAACCGGAGTCAGTCCGGCAGATGTTCCGTGACCTGTTTGACGAGTCCAAGCCACTCGAAGGTAGGGTTAACAAGTACAGAGCAGAAGCGGACCGTATCCGTGAACAATACTGGCCGGACAAGATGCATTATCAGGATTTCAACGCCATCAGCACCTATCTCTGGGCGAGGTATCCCGATAAATACTACATCTACAAGTATTCCGAGATTCGGGCTACTACGAGAGTCCTGGATTCCAGTTATGTAGTCCGGAAGGGTGCCGATGCTGCTGGTTTATGTCAGGCAATGGAATTCTTCGACCTCATTCGCTCTGAAATCCAAAAGGATCCGGATATCCGACCAATGCTCAATGCGGTCCTAACATCCGACTGCTATAAGGATGATAATCTGAACTGTGTCGTGGTTGACCTCGACTTTTATGTGAGCCGTTTCTGGGAAGTCAGTACTCCCGCGAAACCCGTCGCTCAGAAGGATATCAAGTATTGGATGTACTCCCCCGGCGAGAATGCCCGTAAATGGAACGACTGTACCACTGAAGGTGTGATGTGTTTGGGTTGGGAGGAACTCGGGGATCTCCAGGAGTATGAGAGCCGAGAGACCATGAGAGATCAGATGCGCCAAGCGTATGGCCTGGACGGTTCTTATGTAAATGCGAGCCTTGCGACCTGGGAATTTGCCAATGAGATACAGGTGGGCGACATCGTCTTTGCGAAACGCGGACGGACGACAATCGTCGGCCGTGGCGTGGTCGAGTCCGAGTATTATTATGACGAAAAGAGGGATGAATACCGCAGTCTCCGAAAAGTACACTGGACGGAAATCGGCAACTGGGAGACGCAGCAGTTCCAGGCCATGAAGACGCTTACGGAGATTACCCAATTCTCCGATTATGTCAAGCGCCTAACCGTCCTTGTATCTGGCGGCGTTGTTCCCGAAGAGGATTGCCGGTACTGGTGGCTATGTGCCAACCCATCAGTTTGGAGCATGACGGACTGGCCCGTGGGCGAGGAAGTGGATTACACGCTCTACAACGATAATGGAAACAAACGACGTATCTTCCATAATTTCACCGATGCCAAGGCTGGAGACAAGGTAATCTGCTATGAGGCGAATCCTACGAAGCAGATCACGGCTCTCGCCATCGTGTCGAAAGAGAATGATGGGCAGCGGATATGGTTTGAGAAGGTAGAATCCCTGATGACCCCTATCCCCTATTCAACCGTTAAGGAGAATATCGACCTGAAGACGATGGAGTTCCTTCAGAATCCCAACGGCAGTTTCTTTAAGTTGACGAAGGACGAGTACGGGGTACTGATGGATCTCATCCGCGAGTCCAACAAGAGCGCCAGCCATGTCGCTTCCTATGAGAAATATACCCAGGAGGACTTCCTTGAGGAGGTCTTTATGTCCAAGAACGACCTTCAAAACCTCGAGAACCTGCTGAGGAAAAAGAAGAACATCATCCTTCAGGGAGCACCCGGTGTCGGTAAGACCTTCTGCGCACGTCGCCTGGCCTACGAACTGATGGGCGAGAAAGACGAGTCCCGCGTGAGCCTTATCCAGTTCCACCAGAACTATTCCTACGAAGACTTCATCCTGGGTTACAAACCCGTTGGCTCCGATTTTGAACTTCAGAGAGGTATCTTCTACAAGTTCTGCATCAATGCCGCCAACGATCCCGATAAGCCGTATTTCTTCATCATCGATGAGATTAACCGCGGCAATCTGTCCAAGATATTCGGTGAACTCCTGATGCTTATTGAAAATGATTATCGGGGAGAGAAACTTACTCTCGCCTATAAGGATGAGAAGTTCTTCGTCCCGAAGAATGTGCACATCATCGGTATGATGAACACAGCAGACCGTTCCCTTGCGATGATCGATTACGCCCTACGGCGCAGGTTCAGTTTTTTTGAGATGCATCCTGGGTTCAAGTCTGATGGATTCAAGAAATACCAGGCGTCGCTTGCCAATCCTCATTTCGATAGTCTGATTGAAACGATTGAAGAACTCAACAAGGCAATTGTCAAGGACGAATCGCTGGGAACTGGCTTCGAACTGGGCCATAGTTATTTCTGCGGTCAGAAGAGCGTGAACGATGCCTGGCTGCAACAGGTCATCAATTATGACATTCTACCCCTGCTCCGGGAATACTGGTTCGACAATCGTTCTGAAGTGAAGAAGTGGGAAACCAAACTCAACTCCATCTTCAATGATTAACGACAAGGGCATACTGATCCGGAATATCTATCACATGCTCACCTATGCTTTCCAAGAGCTTAGGAAGAACAATTATGATGAAATCTCGGAGGAAGACTTCGAGTATATCCAGGATCTGTTTGCCGAGATTCTCTACAAGGGTATTTCATTTCAGTTGAAGCAGGGATTGTACCGAGAGTACATCGAGCGACACGACACGCTTTCCGTCCTCCGCGGGAAACTTGACATGGTGGAGACCATCAAGAACCGCGTCCGTCATAAGCAGGTGCTGTCCTGTGAGTTTGACGAACTGTCCGAGAACAACACATTGAATCAGATTCTCAAGACTACGGCAGGTATTCTCATCCGTGAGCGAACCGTTTCTTCCAAGCGGAAGAAACAGTTGAAGTCGATACTCCCCTTCTTTGACAGCGTTTCAACGATTGATCCGTTCAACATCCACTGGAATATGCTGCGATATCAGCGCAACAACCAGACCTATAGGATGCTGATGAATATCTGCCACTTTATTCTGGACGGCATGTTGATGACAACTGAGTCCGGCACCTATAAAATGGCCACCTTCTCCGATGACCATATGAACAAACTCTTTGAGAGGTTTGTCCTGGAGTATTACCGTGTCCACCATCGGGAACTCTCACCCGATGCGGACCATATTGAATGGAACATTACCAATCGTGATACAGCGGCCATCGACTTCCTGCCGGAGATGAAAACGGACATCACGCTGCGCAAGGGAAAGCGCACCCTCGTCATCGACACCAAGTATTACGGGAAGATGATGCAGGAACAGTATGACAAGCAGACCATCCACTCCGCCAACCTCTACCAAATCTTCACATACGTCAAGAATTTGGATAAGGACAATACCGGAAATGTCTCCGGCATGCTCCTTTACGCCCGTACCCAGGAAAAAATCGCTCCATACCTCGATGCAACCTTCGGGAACAACCGTATCATGGTCAGGACGCTGGATCTGAACTGCGCTTTCGCTGACATTGAAAAACAGTTACGCAGCATCGCCTCGATTCTCAACGATTGACACGCTATGAAAGAGCATGTTTCCAGGATGTAAGCCTAAATGGCACTGGATATTAACCACTTAGAGCCCCACCACCCCCATGGACCAACCCAAAATCGAACGGCTGCTGCGCCTAATGCGCCTAATGTCAGGAAATACATACTACACGATCCAGGAACTGCAGGATACTCTCGGGATGTCTGAGAGGACCATCTATCGGTATATCGATACGTTCAAGGCGGCGGGATTCGCCGTGGAGAAGGTCCGCGGGAATGTGTACAGGCTGGTCAACATGAGGAGGCCCTATCCGGATCTGTCGAAGATCGTGTATTTCTCCGAGGAGGAGGCGTACATCGTGAACAGGCTCATC
>JAEEGL011353079.1_pt1 | contig 10553 bp, 6 predicted proteins | sample 9134231 | NCBI WGS metagenome assembly JAEEGL01 (sample SAMN16246548, study PRJNA631951) | gut metagenome | biome: gut microbiome; feature: rumen; material: fiber-attached | host: Bos | place: Iran: Karaj | collected 2018-10
CCCAAGGATTATCTCGAATGGTTTGACCCTCACGATTTTGATTTAAAGACTCTGGAGAGACTCTTTAAGAATCCGGCATTTCTGATGATGAAGGTGTGCAGCGATTCGGGCGAGATGGTCGGATACTTTTTCCTGCGCAGTTTTTTCGTGGGACGCTCCTTTGCCGGATTGCTGGTGGACCGCGACTGGCAGAACCGTGGCATTGGCAGCCAAATCTGGCACCTGCAGTCTCAGATATGCAAGAGTTGCGGGCTCAAGATGCGGGCAACCATATCGACCGACAATAAACCTTCGATAGCTTCGTGCCGGAAGGGAACCTCAATGACCGAACTCCAAAAGTTGGAAAACGGTTATATCGCAGTAGAATGTAAAACAGAATAACAACTATTATATGCTATGAAAAAATCATTTATCTTCATTTTGGCAGCTGCATTTGCGCTTCTGGGAACTCTTCCCATACAGGCGCAGGTATCTGCCCGCAGGCAGCAGATAGACAGCCTGTATGCCGACTACCGGGAGGTGTTCAGAGACACCCTTCTGGTGGCTGAGTCCAGCGATGTCACCGTTGTCAACGACGGTGCAGACCCCTATCAGGTGGTCTCCAATCCTTTCCGCCAGAACTGGTTCGTCTTTGCTTCAGGCGGTGCCCACACCTTCAGGGGTGATTATTCCAATCTCGGACCTTTTATGACCACTGTTTCACCTGAATACAGCGTTGGTTTCGGTAAATGGTTCATGCCTTGGCTGGCATTGAAGGCAGAGTTTATGCAATCCAGCACACGCGGTTATACTGCCCGTAACGGCAGCACCACTCCGTTGTTCTACCCTTATGGCGACCCTATGCGTACAGACAACGGTACGGAATACTTCCAGGCCAGAACCGGGTGGCTTGATTTCAGCGGATCGGCAATGTTGAACCTTACCCGTCTCTACTATGGATATGAGGGTTATGGCAGCCGTGAACGTATGGGACAGTTGCTTCTCAATCTCGGTGTAGGTGCCACCCACCATCTGGGATATGGTCAGGTACATGGCTCAGACAACAATCTGAGCGCACATTTCGAACTTCAGTACAGCCAGTTCTTCACTGAGAAGAAAAACCTCTCGCTGGACTTCAAGGCCCGCGCGATGCTGTATGAGACACATTATGACAATGAATGGGGTCAGGGCGACTATGCTGCACACCACATTGATTCCCACCTCGGCCTCAATTTAGGCCTTACCTGGTATCTCGGCAAGAAAGGCGGCAACGGCTGGCGCACCGGTACGAATACAGTATATCGCATCGAATACCGTGAAACTGAGGTGCCTATCATGAAGGTTAAGGAGAACGACCGTCCTGTCCGCCAGGGTACCATCACATTCTACGTGTTCTACCCCAACAACTATTCCGGACGTAATGACGCCCCGAATATTGCAGGTGCAAACGTAAATGCCATCGAATACCTTGCCGGCGGTATCTTTAGACAGAAGGTTTACGCCGACAAAGAGAAGGCTGCAGCGAAACTCGCGGCAGGCCAATCTCCGGTTGCCCTCGCAACGGCCGATCTGCCTACCGAGCCTGCCAACATCGACTTTGAGATCGATTTCGTTCCCCGCGGATATGAAATGCTCACCGACACACCTCTGTCGCTCAGTCTGAATCCTTCGGATATGGAATCCTTCGGTAAGGCAGCGGGCTTCTACTATGCTCCCATCAATGACGGCAAGCACATCTGGCAGTACCGTATTGATGATGCTACCCTCGGTCAGCAGCTTGTCAGCGACGAGAACTATCGTGAGACTACATCTTACGGTCTCAACGCCCACAGCGGTCTGAATACGATCCGCCAGTATATGGAAGTTACAGACGACGATGAACTGGTAAGTTTTGCCGATGTATATGCAGCTCTCACCTCCAACGAGGGTTATGTAGAGAACTTCACCGACGAAGCTACGGTGAACAAGATCCGCGATATCATCAACAACGGTGCTATATTGCTCATACAGGCAGACGGTTTTGCAACCAGCCAGGACAACTACACAGGCGACAATGCTACCCGCGTAGGTATCGAGCGTAACAGTGCCCTTGCAGAGAACCGTGCCAACACTGTCATCAACTGGCTCACCGCAGATCCTCGCCTGCAGTATGTCCGTTCACAGTCTTACATTTTGACCAACAACGGCGCCATCCGTCCCGTGGATGATCCCAGCGTACGTGGCCTCAGTGCCAAGACAAACCGCTGCGTGAGAGTCCGCATCAGGTATATGATCAAATAAGGCTTCTTAATGAGTCTACAAAACAGGCGGCCCCCGATTTGGGGAGCCGCCTGTTTCATTTAATTGCTAATGGCGGTGTGACAGATTGTAAAGTGCAGCCTTGACCTTGTATGGTATCAGCAGACGGGGAAGAGACCGGAGCATGGCTGCGGAATAGGCAAGAATGAGACGTAGCGGACATACCTTCCTGCCTTTGATTATGACAAATATGTCGCAGTTACTGGTCAAGGGGCTCCTTCGTATGGAATCTATATGACAGCAGCAGGTTCCGGGTAAATACGTAAAATACACTTTCCTGCCGGTTGCAATGGTAATGAACCCTTTTGTCAAAGCCAGATGAGGCTACCAGCGCACCTGGCCGTTACCGGAAATGAGATATTTGTATGTGGTGAGTTCTGCAAGACCCATAGGACCGCGGGCGTGCAGTTTCTGGGTACTGATGCCTATTTCGGCACCGAGACCGAACTGGGCCCCGTCGGTGAACGCCGTGGATACATTTACATAGACGCAGGCGGCATCTATCTGCCGGCAGAATTTGTCCGATACCGACAAATCTTCTGTAACGATGCACTCACTGTGCATGGAGCCATATCGGGTGATATGCGAGATAGCCTCGTCGACATCCGCCACCGTACGGATACTCATCTTGTAGTCCAGCCATTCGTGGCCGAAATGCTCTTCCTTTGCGTGTTCCAGCAACTGAGCGGGGTACTGTCCCTGAAGTGCGGCATAGGCCTCTTCGTCGGCATAGATAACGACTTTCTTGTCCGAAAGGCGCTTGCAGATCTCGGGCAGGTCAGACAGCCGGTCGCGGGCAATCAGCAGGCAGTCCAGTGCGTTGCAGACGCTCACGCGGCGCGTTTTTGCGTTATAGACTATTTCCTTGCCGATGGCTGTCCTGCCGTCTGAATCAAAATATGTGTGGCATACCCCGGCGCCGGTTTCAATCACAGGGACAGTAGCGCTCTGGCGCACATAATTAATCAAGGATGCGCTGCCGCGCGGTATGATGACATCGATATATTTGTTTGCGGCCAGCATCTCGGAACTGGCTTCGCGTCCGACAGGAAGGAGCGTGCAGGCCTCGCGGGGAAGACCGTTGAGGGTAAGCACGTCGCGGATGACGTCGGCTATGGCGCGGTTGGAAGCGTCAGCTTCGTGGCCGCCTTTGAGGACAGCGACATTGCCGCTTTTGAAGCATAGGCCGAAGACATCTGCGGTAACATTGGGGCGCGCCTCGTAAATCACGCCCACAACGCCGAACGGGACGCTCACCTTGTCTATCTGCATTCCGTTGGGCCGGACTACGCTGGACAGTACGTGTCCGAGGGGGGAGGGAAGCCGGGCGACATTGCGCATATCGGAAGTGATTCCCGCGATGCGCTCTGCTGTGAGCATCAGGCGGTCGTACTTGGGATTCTCGGGATCCATCTTGAACAGGTCCTCTTTGTTCGCATTAAGGATGTACCGGCTGTTGGCGTCGATGGCGTCGGCAACCTGCAGCAGCACTTTGCCGGTCGTATGGTCGCTGAGGGTGGTAACCGTCCGCGATGCCTCCCTGGCCTTCGCTAATGTTTCCTCTATCATAACTGTTCTATATAAAGGTAGTCGTAGTGTATGAATTCCCGCTCGTTCTGTCGGCCCATCATCTTGCGGGCAGAAGCGGCGTCGCAACCGGCCTTGCCGACGGCGATGCAGCGGCCGTCGGGAGCCAGGATCCTCACTATATCGTCTTTTTCAAAATCACCTTCAACGGCGGTAATGCCTATCGGCAGCAGCGATGCGGCGCTGCCGCTGAGCAGGGCATCGGCTGCCCCCTTGTTTACAGTAACGCTGCCGCGGGCGAATCCGCCGCTGTGGGCAATCCACTTCTTGACGCCGGAAATGGGCTTTTCGCCGGCAGTGAAGAGGGTGTAGGGGACATTCCCGTCACCTTCGGTCACGGAAATCAGTATATCGTCGCGCTTGCCGTTTGCAATGGCGACGGGAATGCCTTCCAAGGCGACTTTGCGTGCAATGGAATATTTTGTGCGCATCCCTCCGCGTCCGGCAGAGGACTTTTTCTCCCGGATGTATTTCGCTGCGCCGTCGCTGTCCGGGCCTATTTCGTGCAGCAGGCAGCTGGAGGGCGATTCGGGATCCCCCGTAAACACGCCGTCCACATTTGTGAGTATTATCAGCAGCCGGCATTCCATCATAGTCGCCACAAGCCCGGCAAGTTCGTCGTTGTCGGTGAACATAAGTTCGGTGAGCGATATCGTGTCGTTTTCGTTCACGATGGGAACGACTCCCTGAGAGAGCATCACCTCCATACAGTTCTTCTGGTTGAGGTAGTGATGCCTCGTAGAGAAGTTCTCTTTGGTGGTAAGAACCTGCCCGCTGCAGTAGCCGTGTTCCTTGAAAAGCTGGTAATATGTTTGCATCAGGCGGACCTGTCCCACCGCGGAGTACAGCTGGCGCTGGGATACCGTATCCAACCGGCCGGCATCTCCCAGCTCGTCGCGCCCGCTGGCCACGGCACCGGAAGAGATGATGATGACTTCACATCCCTGCCGCAGCAGTTCACACACCTGGTCCACCAGGGCGGACATACGGGTGTGGTCCAGGCTGCCGTCGCTGCGGGTAAGTACATTGCTGCCTATTTTGACGGCGATGCGGTTCATATCATTTGCTTTGACTGGCCTTCAGACCGGCAATTACTGCGTTGCTGAAACCCTCTTCTTCCATTTTGTTGAGCCCCTTGATGGTGATGCCGCCTGGGGTGGTGACCTTGTCGATTGCCGCCTCCGGATGCTCTCCGCTTGCAGAAAGCAAGTCGGCTGCACCCTTGACTGTCCCCAGAACAATGTTGAGGGCCTCATCTGCACGGAACCCGAGTTCTATGCCGCCTTCCATGGCGGCGCGTATGTAGCGCATTGCGTAGGCTATCCCACAGGAAGCCAGAGCCGTGCCGGCGCTCATCTTGTCCTCTGGAATCAGGACTGCACGTCCCAGGGCATCGAACAACTCTACGATGCGCGCCGTGCGCTGAGAGTCGGCATTGAGGGCGGAGACAAAGGTCACGCTGCTGCCAACTTCGATGGCAGTGTTGGGGATTGCCCTGAACAGGGCGGCCTTGTCGTTTCCCAGCCATCCGGAGAGCATCCCGAAGGTGACGCCGGCGGCAATTACCACAAGGTCCTGCCGTTCCAGATCCAGAAGGTCCTTGAACGATTCGAGGGTAGGCTGTACCGCCCACGGCTTTACGGCCAGTACAATCACTCCGGCGCCTTCCACCGCCTTGCGGCTGTTGCCGGTCACCGTGATGGCGTCGTCTATTTGTTTCATCCTGTCAAGACAGGCCTGGCTCAGGTCGCAGCAGGTTACATCCGAGGCAGAGAGAACTCCCTTGCCGATAAGGCCGCGTACCATGGCGCCGCCCATATTTCCGCATCCGATAAAAGTGGTTTTCATACTGCAAAGTTATCTTTTTCTTGTTAAATTTGTGGTTATGATGAAAAAACTGTTAGCTATTCTGCTGATTGCGGCCTCAATCCCGGCTGCAGCCAAAGTAAACGTATCTTCACTCAAGGTAAACCATCTCGCCGATCCCACGGGCATAACCGGTGCTCCGACATTCAGCTGGATAGGTACCAGCGACCGTTCCTGCGACGGTCAGACCGCCTATGAAATCAGGGTGCGCGATATCGACGGCCGCACAGTCTGGGGCACAGGCAAAGTGATGTCAGACAATTCTGTCGCGGTCAAGTATCAGGGAGCTGCCCTGAAGTCCGCCAGCCGCTATACGTGGCAGGTGCGGATTTGGGACTCAACCGGACGTGCGGGCAGCTGGAGCGCCCCCCATACGTTTGTAACCGCTTTGGGAAAGGATGGCTGGAAGGCCGAATGGATCGTGCCGCCTATGAGTGAGGAGTCTCCGCTGGTGCGCGGAACATTCAAGATTACCAGGCCGGTCAAGTGCGCAATCGCCTACTTCACTGCGCACGGCGTGTACGAGCCGTTCCTGAACGGAAGCAAGGTGGGGGAGGCCTTTATGGCACCCGGCTACACCAGTTACAATCATCATCTCATGTATCAGACCTACGATGTCACGGACCTGCTCAGGCGCGGAGAGAATGTGATAGGAGCCGAGATTGCCCGCGGCTGGTATCTGAGTATGATGGGATGGACCAATCCGGAGCACTACCGCTACAATTTCAAAGAACAGGAGTGGGCCTTCCTGGGACAGATCGTGATAACATACAAGGATGGTACACAGGAGATTGTGGGTACCGACGGCAGCTGGAAGACAGCCACCGGCGGCGTGCTGCACAACACGATTTATGATGGCGAGACCTTTGATGCCCGCCGTGAAATACCTGACTGGAGCACAGTCTCTTTCAATCCGTCCGGGTGGGACGCGGTAAGAGTTGCCGGCTATGGCTATGACAATCTGGCTCCGCAGGACAATGAACCTGTTGAAACGGAACAGACACTTGCCGCCAAAGAACTTATAGTGACCCCGAAGGGGGAACTGGTGATAGATTTCGGCCAGAATCTGGTGGGCAGCGAAGTGCTCTCCTTTACGGGGAAGCCGGGCCAGCAGATCACCGTCTCCCACGCCGAGGTGTTGGACCGGGACGGTAATTTCTATACAACCAACCTGCGTACCGCCAAGGCGCAGAGCCGTTATATCTGTGACGGTACTCCACGGCAGTTTACCACACGTTTCACGTTTTACGGGTTCCGTTACATCAAGATAGAGGGCATCTCAAGGGAAGATATCGTGCTTGACGACATCAAGGCGCAGGTGCGTTTCTCGGCGATGGAACCGACAGGCAGCTTTACTTGCTCTGATGAACTTGTAAACCGGCTCCAGAGCAACATCCAGTGGGGTCTGAGAGGCAATTTCGTGGATGTTCCCACCGACTGCCCGCAGCGTGACGAGCGACTTGGCTGGACCGGAGACGCAGAGGTTTTCGCACGCACCGCAACCTTCAACCGCGGCACTTACGCCTTCTACTCCAAGTGGCTTGAGGATGTGGCCTTTGACCAGCTGCCCGACGGACAGATTACCGACATCGTGCCTATGGTCCACGGTCTGGTTGGTGCCGGTCACGTCGGCTGGGCCGATGCCGCAACCATCATTCCCTGGACGGTCTATATGGCATACGGAGACCCACAGGTGCTTGAGAATCAGTACGACAGTATGAAAAAGTGGGTCGATTATATAATCGGCGCCGCCGGTGAAACCTGCCTCTGGAACACCGGCTGGCACTATGGTGACTGGCTGGCCTTTGATGTGGACAACGATGTTGCAGGCCGCTCTTCCGTCACCTACGTTCCATTGCTCCAGCAGTGCCACTTTGCCAATTCTGCATCTATCGTGGCCGATGCCGCCGGGGTGCTGGGCCGTACCGGAGACGAGGCTTACTATCGAAACGTGGCCGCCAGGGCGCGGGAGGCCTTCTGCAAGGCGTATGTGACCGCCGACGGCTATCTTGTCTCGCACACCCAGACCGCCTACGTCGTGGCACTGATATACGACATGGTTCCGGAGGATATGCGCCCTTTGCTGGCAGAAAAGCTCAAGGAGAGGGTAGAGAATTACGGACACATCACGACGGGGTTCCTTGGGACATCCCACATATCGAATGCCCTGACCGCTTGCGGGATGGATGACATTGCGTACAGGCTACTGCTTCACAAGGGTTATCCCGGTTGGCTCTATCCCGTGACGATGGGGGCGACAACCATATGGGAGAGGTGGAACTCCATGATGCCCGACGGCAGCATCCCCGACAACGGTATGAATTCATTCAACCACTATTCCTACGGTGCAATTGGCGACTGGCTCTACCGTGAGGCGGCCGGGCTGAAAGAAGCATCGCCCGGTTTCAAGACAATCTGCATCAAGCCGCATCCCGGAGGAGATTTCACCTTTATGCGTGCCCAGCAGCAGACACCATACGGCAAGGCAGTATCGCATTGGAAAAGGGAGGGGAATACATTCACGCTGGAAGTGGAGATTCCGTTCAATACCACTGCAGAGGTGTATGTCCCGGCGAAGGACGGATATATCCTTCATAAGGTGGGTAGCGGCAAGTATCAATTCTCAAGCGAAATATAGCGGAATGTCAATTAAGTTTAGTACCTTTGTACGATTGGTCCGTTTTTGACTATGGCTCATAGCAGCAAAAAATTGGTTTGGTTTACGCTGGGAGGCTTCGTCGTGGGTTTCGCCCTGATGATTGTCCTGAACTCTTTTTATGTCAAGAGTTCTTCCAACGAGAGTTGTATGGCGTGCCACGTGCATACCCAGGCCGATTCCCTCTGGATGCTCTCTATGCATTATCACAACCACAGCGGCACCGTGACCGACTGCGCAGCCTGCCATCTCCCGGCCGGGACTCCTTCGGAGCGCTTTGTGGCAAAGGCCAGGATGGGGACCAAGGATCTTTTCAGCTATCTGTTCAAAGACAAGAGCAAAATCAACTGGGAGGCCAAGCGGGAGCTGGACTACGCCCGCAAGATCGTTTATAATTCCTCTTGTGAGAAGTGTCACGCCGACCTCTTCCCGGAGGGTATTTCAGACGAAGCGCTCATAAGTCACCTTTACTACGAGGACCACAAGAAAGATTACGGCCTGCAGTGCATCAACTGCCACCTTGATGCGGGCCATTTCAATCCGAATTACAAGCACGGCCACAGCGTGGTCTCTGCCGACGAAGGGATGCCCGATATAGAACCATATACCGCCGCAGCCGAGGTTACAAGTTTCAGCAATTTCACTGAGACGGTCCCCGGCACGGTATGCGCCATCAATATGGTGGCTGTCCCCGGCGGCACCTTCGAAATGGGTTCGACTGACAAGGAACCTTTCCACAAGGCTGACGAGGGACCGGTCAGGAAAGTCACTGTCTCAGACTTCTTTATGGCTGAGGTTGAGGTCACCTGGACCCAATACTGGTCGTTCTTCCTGGAGACCCAGTCTCCCGGACGCACCCCGCCTGCCAAGATTTATGCAAACAATACCCGCAGCGACATAGATGCCGTGAGCGGCCCCACGCCGCCCTACGGCGCGCCCGACCAGGGCTGGGGCAGAGGCGACCGTCCCGCCATCACAATGACCCACTACGGTGCGGAGACTTTCTGCCAGTGGCTCAGTATGAAGACCGGCCGCAAATACCGTCTCCCCACCGAGGCGGAGTGGGAGTATGCCGCCCGCGGCGGCACATCGTCGCCCTATTATTTCGAGGGCAATCCCAAGAAATTCACGGCCGGACGCCTGTTCGGCGCCGATACCGCCGTTATCGCCAGCAACGTTGTCTATGCCCTGAACAGCCATAACCGCACCGGACTGCCCGACAAGATGGCCGCCAACCCGTTCGGACTGAAGAATATGCTGGGTAATGTTATGGAATACTGCTCCGACTGGTATTCAGAAGATGCCTACAGCCGGATGGCGGACGGAGCCGTCGATCCGAAGGGCCCTGAAAGCGGCAGCGAGCATGTGGTGCGCGGAGGTTATTATCTTTCCGATGCCGCCGACGTCCGCTGTGCCGCCCGTGCCCACACCGAGCACGATGCCTGGCTAAGGACCGACCCCCAGGTGCCCAAGAGCATCTGGTGGTATTCCGACATCAAAGGGATCGGTTTCCGTGTGGTTTGCGAAGTTCCTGAAGAAATAAAACAATAAAATATACACTTATATGAGCAAGATTTCAAGACGAGACTTTTTTGGCCGCGCTGCCCTGGTAGGCGGCGGCGCACTGCTGGCTTCTACGCCGATTCTCTCTTCCTGCACAGGCAAAGGTGACAAGATGGTCCCCCTGCGCAGTCCGGAAGATTATTACATTCCCAATCTGGCAGACAAGGCCGATGACGGCCGCGAACTCAAGGCAGGCCTGATAGGTTGCGGCGGACGCGGCACAGGTGCTGCTGCCGATATGCTTAATGCCGCTAACGGTGTCAAGTTCACTGCGTTCGGCGACGTGTTCCAGGATCGTATAGACGAGTCTATCGCCAATCTCACCGAGTGGGGTTACGATGTGTCCGGCGCACAGCAGTTTGTGGGCTTTGACGCTTACAAGAAGGTGATTGACAGCGGTGTGGATGTGGTTATCCTTACAACTCCGCCCCTGTTCCGTCCCTATCATTTCCAGTATGCAGTCTCCAAGGGCGTTCACGCATTCCTTGAGAAACCGGTTGCTGTGGATGCAAAGGGCTGCCGTACTGTCATAGCTGCCGCAAAGCAGGCTCAGGCCAAGAAACTGGCGGTGGTTACCGGTACCCAGCGCCACCATCAGCGCACC
>JAEEGL011547462.1_pt1 | contig 10553 bp, 6 predicted proteins | sample 9134231 | NCBI WGS metagenome assembly JAEEGL01 (sample SAMN16246548, study PRJNA631951) | gut metagenome | biome: gut microbiome; feature: rumen; material: fiber-attached | host: Bos | place: Iran: Karaj | collected 2018-10
GTATTGTTTGAAACGAGGTCTTCGACAGGCTCAGGCACCCGTGGCCGTTGAGCCTGTCGAAACGCCACTTTTATTTAAACTTTAGCTTCTTGTCCTTGGTGTCAAATTCGAAGTTGCCGAGTTGCTTCATGGTCTTTTGTCCGATGACCCATCTTTCAATCATTCTGCTCACCACCTTGCACTCCACGTTGTAGATGGAGCGTCCGCCGATTCTTACTTCCCTGATGGTGAAGATGGCATCGTTGGCAATGCCACCCGTGGTGAAGATCTTGTCCACGTCACCCTTGAAGTTGTCGGCAGAGATACGCCCGTTCTTAAGCATATCCAGCGCGTAGGTTTCGGAGACGCAGAAGTCGGCGTTTTGACTGTAGGTCACAGGCTCACTGTAGCCGTCAATGTTGGCGACGAAGTTGAAGTAACCCTTCTTGTCGACGGTGAAGGTCAGGCTCTGTTCCTCTTCCGGGTTGATGGCGATGTTGACGGTGCCACCTTCGGCAATCTCGGTGCGTGGCACGAAGTCCTTGCTCAGGATGCGGAACTCGGTACGGCGGTTCATCTGGTGGGCGGCTTCTTTCACCTCTGTGTTGGGCAGCGAGTTGATGAAGTCTTCGGTGAGTCTCGTGCCAGCCTTGAAGGTGTAACCCTTCACGGTGATGTCGTTTTGGATGGTACGAGGCACGTGCTCACCATAGCCCTTGGCCGTGAGTCGCAACGGGTCTATGCCACGGATGATGAGATAATCGACGACGCTTTGGGCACGTCTTTGCGACAGGATGTCGTTGTGCTCGTCGGTGTCGCGGCTGTCGGTATGGGATGCCAACTCGATGGTGATGGTCGGGTTGATTTGCAGGGTTTCGATCAGGCCTTGCAGCGAGTCTTCAAACTGCGGCTTGAGGTCCCATTTGCCTAGGTCGTAGAGGATGTCGGGCAACATGATAGGCTCCTGAGGAATAGGCTCGATATCGTAGTCCTTCACGATGTCCTTGCTGAACTCCAAGCCAACGGTGGTCTCTTGCGCGGCCAAGGTGAAGTAGTTGTCCTTGTCGATGGTGATGTCGTATGTCGTGTTCTTGTTCATCTGGCTCTCACTGAAGTTGAAGTAGCCATTTTCGTTGGTGCGGGTCGAAATGTTGGAGCCGTCGCTGCCGATAAGGCGCACGGTGGCGTTGTCGACGAGCTGCTTGGTCTTGGCGTCTTTGACGGTGCCCGAGAAGGTGAACAGGATGGGTGGCTCCTCAAAGTAATAGATGTTGTCGAGGGCACGGGTGTTGCCACGGTTCGACGAGATGAAGCCACGTTCCTCGGTGGGGTGGAATATGATGCCGAAATCGTCGCCTGTCGAGTTGATGGGGTATTTCAGGTTGCGAGGTTCTCCCCAGTTGCCGGCGGTGTCGATGGTGCTGACGAAGATGTCAAGGCCGCCCATGCCGCCATGGCCGTCGGAGGCGAAATACAGCACGGTGTCATACCTCAAGAAGGGGAACACCTCGTTGCCGGCTGTGTTGATGCGATCGCCGAGGTTGAAGGGGAGCTTGAACGACTCGTTGGGGTTGTCGCGCATGGCTACCCAGATGTCTTTTTCGCCAAAGCCGCCTTTGCGTTCGGCAGCGAAGTACATGATACGTTCGTCGCTGGAGAGGGTAGGGTGACCTACGATGTCCAAGGTGTCGACACCTGCAATTTCAACGGGACGTGCCTCTGAGAAGTTGCCGCCGCTCTTGCCAGCCACCATGATTTGGCAGCCGTTTTTCTTGTGGGCGCCGTTCTGGCAGCGCGTGAAGTAAATCTTGGTGTAGTTCGAGTTCATGAAAGGTGTTCCTTCGCTGGCGACGGTGTTGATGTTCTCGTTCTCGTCGGCGAGGACGGGTGTGCTCCAGTCGCCCTTGCGGTCTTGCTTCGAGGTGAAGAAGTCGGCGAATTCCTGTCCTGTGATGCCGTCTTTTTCCTTACCAGTGGAGGCGTCGCGGGTGGAGGTGAAGATGATTTCATTGTAGTTGTTGCCCAGCCATGCAGCACAGTAGTCGGAGTCCTTGGTGGAGTTCACCTTCTTCAGCTCGGTGAGTTGGTACTTCGAAGGATTTTCCTTCCATTCCACGATGAGTTGTGTGGTCTCAAGACCCAATGGCCCTCTCGGGTCATCTGGCACCTTTTGTATGTAGATTTCGTACATCTCGATGGCGTCCTTGTATTTCTCATTTATCTTGTATGTCTCGGCGAGATTAAGGTAGACCTCGGGATGGGTGTTGGGATAATCGGACTTCAGTATGCGCTTGTAGTAAGGCTCGGCGCGTTTGGTGAGGCCGATAAGACGGTAGCATTCAGCCATTTGGAAGCTGATGCGGTTGCGTTCGTCTTTGTTGCGGCGCACCTTGCGGTAGGCTTTCTTATAGCGGTCGGCGGCCTCGGTGTACTGCTTGCGGCCGAAGGCCAGGTCGGCGTTTTTGGCCGGATTTCTTCTTTGTGCGTAGAGGTCGCTGCCCATGAAGATGAACAGTGCCGACATCATGATAAGGAGGTATCTTTTCATAGACATAAATTCTCTTTTTGAAAACGCGGAATGGGCGTTTTTATTGCAGTATAATTCAAACTACAAAGATACAACAATTCCGTGAAACTGAAAGACGAATTGGCGAAGAAAAATACTAATCACTCAAGAGTGGTGGAAACATCAATCAAATACTGTTTTATTTCTTCGTCTAAAGGAGGGGAGGGGATGATATAATCCACTTCTTCTGTATAATCAACGTCATCAAAATAAGACAATTGCGATCGGAATAGTTTGTCTGAGAACAAATCACCATATATTTCCACTGCTCTTTGGCTGATTATGTCGAATGAGAACTGCTCTTTCAATAGAAAATACAAATCCACATAATCTTTCCATTTAGACCTTCTTCCTAATGCGTACGCCTTCATTGCAGCAAGGTCCAACAACTTAGGCAATCTGATGATTCCATCAAGATCCTGATCGGCCTTAATTTGGAAGGGATATTGGAAAAAGGTAAGTTTCACCTCATTGACCACCAAATTCATTTGGTCTGCAACATTCCAAGTGACCATTGAAGTGAAACCAGAAGATTGCACCTTGTCAAGATTCTTTTTCCTGTTGAGTGGGGCAAACTTAAATAGGTCAAAGTCAATGGAACGGCGATGCCCGAGATAAAGGGCTATTGCTGTACCTCCTACAAGGTAATACTCGCGCTTAAACTCGCTGATGAGAGGTAGGAGTTCAGTTTGCTTGTAGCTCAGGATTTCTTTGTGGAACATAGCGGTTGAAAACCAATGTGAAGAAATTGTAAATCTGCGGGAAATAATTCAGTTTTTGCCTGCCTTTGGCTGCAAAGAAAATTTCGGCTACCTTGTCCATCCCCAAAAGGTTGAATAAGGCCTTAACATCGTCCATCGAGCCGTAATTTAGTATCGTCTCCACCAAAAGGTTGTCATTGATGTCCTTTTTCTTGGCTTCAGGCGTATACCAAAACAAAGCGGCGTGGTCAGCAATATATTTTTCTCGCGGTGTCATGCTGCAAAGATAAGAAAAAGTTGGCAGATAGTAAATAAAAACTCCCAAAACCTGACATTTTGGGAGCTTTTGACCTGGAATTATACTCCAATTATGGAATCTTGATGATTTGTTTGGTAGCGAGTCCTTCCTTTGAAACCAGTTGTATGAGATAGATGCCGCTGGGAAGGTTGCTTATGTCTATGGTTACTTGGTCGTTGCCATTTGTGGTTTGGCTGATAAGTAATTGACCATAAGTACTATAGATATTGAATAATTCTGCGTCTTGGCAGAGTATGTTCACTATTCCGGATGTCGGATTGGGGTAGATGACAAAGGCCATGCCATCGTTGTCGTCAATTCCGTCAATCCTAATGAATGTCGCGAAAATGGTATGGTTTGAGGTTACATTTTGGAAGGTGTATGAGGATGGAGCACCGATAAGTCCTCCATCAACATATACCTCATTAACCTCATAGCCATAATCGGGAATAATTGTGAAGGTTTGGTTGGAGCCTCCAGCAACTACAACTGTGCCTGATGGAGTGATGAAACCGTTTGCTCCTGCCGTTGCGGTAATGGTATAGGTGCTTTGCGAAAAATTCGCCACCAAGTTTCGGTTTCCCGTGACCATAAAAGTATAATTGGCATTGGTGGAGACTTGAGTTCCGTTTTCTGTCCAATTAACGAAAGTGTAGCCGCTGTTAGCGGTAGCATGGACGGTGCAGGAAGCCCCTTGGTTGAACGTTCCTCCGCCTGAGACGCTTCCGCCATTGTTCGGGTTAGCCGATACGCTAATTGTGTATTGTTGTGTCTGGGCTTGGAAGTTGGCGACGAGATTTCTATTGCCATTTACGGTAAAGCTATAACTTGGATTGGTAGAAACTTGTGTTCCGTTTTCTGTCCAATTAACAAAAGTGTAGCCACTGTTGGCGGTAGCATGTACGGTGCAGGAAGCCCCTTGGTTGAACGTTCCTCCGCCTGAGACACTGCCTCCATTGTTCGGGTTGGCCAAGACACTTATTGTATATTGTTGCTGCTGGAAGTGAGCCACCAAACTACGGTTGCCAGTAACGGTAAAAGTGTAGTTGGCATTGGTGGATACTTGCGTTCCGTTTTCTGTCCAATTAACGAAAGTGTAGCCGCTGTTGGCGGTAGCATGTACGGTGCAGGTTTGTCCTTGGGTAAATGTTCCGCCACCAGATACACTCCCGCCATTGCTCGGGTTGGCCGAGACCGAAATTATATAATCATTGGCGTGTTGAGTTCGGGTGATGCCAACACTTAACAAGTAAGTACCAATGTCACCCTCAAAGTAGGAAATGACATCGAAATACACCGTTCCTCCGTCTATTACAGAGAAGCTACCCGTCATTACATCATCATAAAAATCTGACCAGTTGACACCATCGGTTGAATATGCAAACATGCCATCCACCGAATAAGTGTTGCCATCTCCACTATTGAAAGCATCATGTAGTCTTGGGGTTAGTGTGTAATCATATCCAGCGTTGAGGTTGATTTTATAGTAATCCACATCTGAACTATTATGAAGGTTTGATCCCGTTGTGTTTATTGTAGCCGAGTTTCCTGAAAAACTAGGTGTGAATGAATAAGCTAGATTTTGGGAATTGTTTGGCTCGTATGGGTCTGCATAGATAGGTTCGGGCGCTACATAAACCCACACAGGGTTTTGGTAATCCGATGCACCCGCATAATACCAATTGGAGGAACCTGATTCTTTATAATCGACAGACATAAGATAAGTACCTGGCTCTACAGTAATTAGTCCTGTGAAATCAAGCCCATTGGTGTAATGATAATTAGGCTGTAATCCATTTGTGCAATCGAATATATCGATGGTTTGCATCCAGTTACCTGTAGAATTAAGCAAACTGATTCTGAATTGACCATAAAAAGTCTCACTTCCTGCGTTTTTTATATCAACATTAACCGTGGCATCCGAGTTTTGATAAAGGCATGTGCCATCACCTGTAAGAATGGTGAATTCCGATCTGACATTAATGCGATGGGATGAGGTGATATCAAAATAGGCGTAATCATAATTTCCTAAATCTATGAAGTTCCATATATTGCCGTCCATACTGTAGAGCATGGCAATCAGATATGACCCTGGTATATATGGCGGACCACCTGTACAACCTAAATCTCCGTAGACATAATACCCTCCTGGTAGCGGTGTAGAAGTTCTATCCCATAAGTCCATTATTTCTTGTAAAAAATAGTCACCAGATCCCGGCTCTTCTTCAAAATAAACTCCAGCACCAATATAGCCATTAAATGCTCCACTGCCATTGTTAAGAATTTCTGCATATACAGAAATATCATCAAAGAACCAATAATTGGCATTTGACATTTGTAAGTTGTTGCGATATGCTAAATTAAAATTGTATGTTGTGTTGTTGGGTTCTATACCAATTAGGGCTTGCTGATTAGATGAGTAATTATGGTTTTCTGGATTTAGGTTGTTTATGTAATAATACGCATTATTGTTGTTTCCTTGACCAGCTCCACTCCATCCCCAATTGAAATGAAAGTAGTTGTTGGCGTCATATCCATCGCATACAAATGCATGACCGTTATTGGTGTTCGGTGTTGCTCCAGCATAAAGAATAGGTCGAAAATGATTAAGTTCATTCTTTAATGTGTCAATCCATTGAGAATTGGTGTGATCTTCTTTAAAGACCCCATGTAGAGTATTTTTATAGTCAAAGAAAGTTTTTAGGGCGTTTTCAGCACAATATTCAAAATGTCCATTATATGAAAGTATTTGTGCTGCACTTCCCCCATAGCTTGGTATATCATAATTCATTTCAACACTCACCCCACAATGATACATCAATGTTGCAACTGCTGAATTACTACTATTGACTACAGCGGGCATATTATCCCAATAATAAGTTGTGTTGCTAAAATCAGCATATAGAGTTCCAAATTCTGGATGGTTTTGGGGAATAAACGAATGAGAGCCAAAACCATGATCGGGATAAGACCAGTATTTCATTATTTGAGCCATGGCGGTGGCAACGCAACCAGTTACTGTTCTCGAAAAATGTGCGCCATCATTTGGGCACAATTCATTATAAGGATAGCCTTGATCCCAAAATGTCGAAATCAACGGGCTTATTACTGTTTCCGACTTAATCGGTAAATTCCGCCCTTGCCTCAAGCATTCCCATTCAGTACGAATCTCTTCTGTGGCAGTCGCTCTCATCTCAACAGCTGCCTGAATTTGCTCTGCATATCCATCAAGCCAGCCTTTCAGATTAGGCGGCAGGTTTTCGGTGGCAAAGTTGTTGTCGTAGGAATAACCCAGAATAGGTGTCACGCAATCATCAGCAGCAATGATGACAAATCCTTTGCCGCCTTCATTATTGAAAATGTAAAACTCGGAATAGCCACATTGCGGTGCAACATTCACAAATCGGGCATCGTCCATTTTCTTTTTGAAAATCTTGTCACCTTTCACGCCCATGATGTTGTTTTCTTTCCAGAAGTTTTGGGCAAGTTGCTTGGCTGTGTTTTCATCAACTGGGTTGCCTAATATGGGCAAACTTAATACGATGATTAAAGATAATATAAAGACCCGTTTCATAGTATGAATGTTTTTATTTGTTGTCAAGTGTTACTTTGCATTGGCTCGTATTTGTCTTGGAGTAACTTCCATCCTGGTTTTGTGCAAGGTTACTTTTCGTGCATCAATTCTTCGACGGTTGTATAGCACATCATGAAAGTAGTAGGTTTTTATGATAGCAACGACCCGGATTTTTACATTGATTGCTTGCATAACATTGTCATTGTATAAATGTATGGCATATTCACCTTGGTTGTATGTGTTGATAATAGTCTTGTGGGTTGAAATGCAGTTGCCTTGGGAGATGATGTTGCCGAAACTATTGACAATATTGAATTGGACATTGTCACCAGTGGAAGGCATTGCCCAATTGAAGGCAACGCCGAGGGCTGCGGCTCCCAATGGAGAAATATAAGACGCAGCGGCTGTTTGAGTCAATCCTTTTACAGCATTCATGCCGCGTTGCCATGCTTGGTTGGCTTCTTCGCCTACACCTATCCAATATGCCCAAGAAACTGTTTCTTGTTTACGGTATTTGCTATAATAGTTGTCGGGTAGCTTGAATCCCTTTTGATAATGTTGGCCTGCGCCACTTAATGACATTTGTGCTCCTAAGAAGGCGTTTTCGTCCAATACCATGACCTCGGACAGTTCGGTGGAGGCCAATTCCGTAACTGTCTCCTTATAATATGTGGTGTCATAGCCAATAATGGAATCTATAGTGTAGGGAATATATGTAGTGTCATAAACTGTTTTCCATTCCCAAGCGGTATTGAAATTTAAAGTTGTTTCGTCTTTTGGGATGCGAAATATCTTTATTCGACAAGTGCGAGGTGCCAATGCCGCTGTTTTAATGCGAAACTCGTATATGGCAGTCCTCGGAACGAACAAGTTCTTCGTTATGTTTGCAGTATTAATATCCATGAACTTGGATGAAGACGGACATTCGATGATTTCAAACTCTTTAATGGCCTTCCCTTGAGCCTCTTCCATGCTGACAATTATTTTATCGCCTTCTGCAAAGCCGTAGAAGAATGACTCTTCGTGTCCCCCTTTCACTTTGAAAGTGGTTTCTGTAACGGTAATTGTATCTTGAGCTTTTCCAGCAAGAAAAGAGATAATGATAAATGTTAGGATTGCTGTTCTTTTGTGGTTGATCGATGTCTTCATTTTTGGATGAATTTGAAATATAAAAAGCGTGAACTTAACCGTTCTCGCTTCTTGGAGGTGATTTGGCGTAACCTTTACCACACGAAATAAGTTAAACTCACGCCATGCGTGAGCATACAACTCATTCCTCCGTGGTAAAATCGCCAAATCTTCCCAAGAAAAAGAAATCAGTCTATGCGTTCTGTTATGTATGTGTACTCTGTTCTACATATTTGTTTCGTTTAGAATTGGTGCAAAGATAGTTTTTTTTACATGCCGTTGTTTATCCTAAATAAAAAACCAACACAAAATGTGTTTCTGTTTTGTCAGAATTTAGAAAAAAGAGAGAGAACCTTGTTGTTTTTCACTCTCTTAGTTGATTATACCAAGAACTTTCTTTACACTATTAATCCCGTCTAATGTATTTTTTGTGTCAGGATGCTTTGGACCAAGTGCTTTCATTCGGATTGAATATGCCTTTTCGAAATATTCCAACGCTTTTTGGTAGTCACCTTGATAATAACACACTACGCCTAATTGGTTGTAGTCAGTGGCAGTGTTAGGATGTTCTTTGCCTAACACTTTTTCGTCTATCTCCAAAGCCTGACGAAAGAACCTCAAGGCTTCGTCATAGTCACCTTGTTTATAATACACCGAGCCGATATTGTTGTAGGATGATGCTGTGTTTTGATGCTCTTCTCCGAAGTTTTTCTTAACTATCATCATCGCCTTGAAATAGAACTCCAAGGCCTTGTCGTAGTTACCTTTTTCATCATACACCACACCTATATTGTTGTAGGAGATAGCGGTGTCAGGGTGTTCCTCACCGAGCACTTTTTCTCTTATAGCCAAAGCTTTGAGATGGCATTCCAAGGCCTTGTCGTAGTTACCTTGCTCTCGATACACCACACCGATATTGTTGTATGAACTGGCGGTTTCAGGATGCTCCTTGCCGAGCACTTTCTCTCTTATCAACAAAGCCTTCTGATGATACTCCAAAGCCTTGTCGTAGTCGCCTTGTTTATTATACACCTCGCCTATGTTATTGTAGGAAAAGGCAGTGCTTTCATGCTCTTTGCCGTATAACTCCTCAGCGAGGGAAATCTGGCGGAGATATATCTCTATAGCATTATAATATAAACCATACTTGTGCATGAAAAGGGCGTAATGAAATAGCAAGTACGAGTGTTTCTCCTTGTCGTAGGCTGTGGCAGCAGCTATGTGGTCGGCTTTACGGAAGATGTCAAGGGTTTGTGCAATTTGGACGGTGATTAGGGTGTCCTCGTTAGACCAGATTTCTTCTAACTGAGCCAGCAGGTCTTCAATGTCTTTATGTAATTTTTCCTTCAACAGGTCTTGCTGTTTCTTGTGATTTTCGAATTGCTCGAAACGGGCTTCAACTGTCTGTGCTATGCTTTCAGTCTTTTCTGAACTGCCTTTATAGCCCAGACGTTTCAACAGGCCGTTGAGAAGGTCATACTTCACATCCCCTAAGCCATTGCAATTATTCCAATAAAAATCTTCTTCCATCAATCGTTTCTGAAAAGCTTTCACGCTCTTGCTCTTCTTTCCATCTTGTGTTTTAAGGAAGTACACATAAATCTCATGTTCTGGCTTTTCTTTTTGCAATTCCCTCGCCATATCAAACTCGTGGATGGTCTTGTCTCCCGCTTTTCCCCTAATCAAGAAAACAGAGACGTTACAGTCGTGCAGCAAATTGTCGATTTTGTCTTGGTCGGTCTTGTCGATAGTATGACCTCTATGGTTATCTTCGCATACCACAAACTGGATGGCGATATTGCCCAAACCAAATAGGTTTGTGATGTCGTTGGTGATATGGGCGGTAATCTCTTCCCTTTCGTTCTTCAGTTCAGTAATAGAGGAGCCGAGGAAAATTCTTATGATTCTGTTGTTTGACATATCTTAATTGATGCTATCCGATGGACGGTTCAAATATACAACGTTTTTTTTTACACAATAGAAGGTTTGTATTTTGAGGGTGACAACAAAAAAATCCCGCCGTTTCCAGCGGGATTCTTTGCAAGCAGTTTAGAAGGTTAATTATGATGTTTTATCATTTCTTCTTGGTGTCTTCCTCAGCGATTTGCTTGTCTTTCTTGTCGCCCTTCATCAAGACGTAGGCGAACGGCGAAGACAGGAACACTGACGAGAAGGTACCAGCCAGCACACCAACCAACAGGGCGAAGATGAAGCCACGGATGGTGTCGCCGCCGAAGATGAAGATGGCGAGCAACACGACCAAGGTCGAACCCGAGGTGTTGAACGAACGGGTCAAGGTGCTGTTAA
>JAEEGL011683802.1_pt1 | contig 10553 bp, 9 predicted proteins | sample 9134231 | NCBI WGS metagenome assembly JAEEGL01 (sample SAMN16246548, study PRJNA631951) | gut metagenome | biome: gut microbiome; feature: rumen; material: fiber-attached | host: Bos | place: Iran: Karaj | collected 2018-10
ATGCTCTTTAAATGCATCTGTGATCCTGCTCATTCTGAAATTACCTCCCCTCTGTAACGTGCGATGGCTGCACAGTCCTTGTCTCCTCGGCCGGAGATGGTTATAACGATGATCTTGTCCTTTGAAAGAGTGGGCGCAAGCTTTCTTGCGTAGGCCACTGCATGAGCCGACTCAATGGCGGGGATTATACCCTCGGTCTTTGCCAGATATTCAAAGGCCTCAACCGCTTCTTCATCGGTTACGGGTACATATTTTGCCCTTCCGATATCGTGAAGATATGCGTGCTCGGGGCCTACTCCCGGATAATCAAGACCGGCGGAAATGGAATATACCGGCGCGATCTGTCCGTATTCATCCTGGCAGAAGTAGGATTTCATTCCGTGGAAGATACCCACACGGCCGGTATTTACCGTAGCTGCGGTCTCGAAGGTGTCTATGCCCCTGCCGGCAGCCTCACAGCCGATGAGTTCAACCTCTTTGTCATCTATGAAGTTATAGAAGGTACCGATGGCATTTGAGCCGCCGCCTACGCAGGCGATGACCGCATCGGGAAGCCTTCCTTCTTTTTCAAGCATCTGCTCCTTTATCTCCTTTGAGATAACCGCCTGGAAATCACGGACGATGGTGGGGAAGGGATGGGGACCCATGACGGAACCTAAGCAGTAATGGGTATCGGATATCCTTGAGGTCCACTCTCTCATTGCCTCGGAAACCGCGTCCTTAAGGGTGGCTGTACCGCTCTTTACGGGAATGACATCGGCTCCCAGAAGTCTCATTCTGTATACGTTGAGTGCCTGTCTCTTTGTATCCTCTTCACCCATAAAAACAACACATTCCATACCAAAGAGGGCTGCTGCCGTGGCGGTGGCCACACCGTGCTGCCCTGCTCCGGTCTCGGCGATGAGTCTTGTTTTTCCCATCTTCTTTGCAAGAAGGGCCTGACCAAGCACGTTGTTTATCTTGTGGGCTCCCGTGTGGTTGAGATCCTCTCTCTTTAAGTAGATCTTCGCTCCCCCCAGATCCTCGGTCATCTTCTTTGCAAAGTAAAGTCTTGAGGGCCTTCCGGCGTACTCGTTAAAGAGTTCCGAAAGTTCCCTGTTGAACTCAGGATCATTCTTATAGTGATCGTATGCGGCTTCAAGCTCGATGACCGCATTCATAAGGGTCTCGGGTATGTACTGTCCGCCGTGTATTCCAAAACGTCCGTTTTCGTTAGTCATTTTGTTTTTCCTTTCTTAAAGGGATCTTACTATGGAAACAAATCTTTCCATCTTTTCGGGATCTTTCTTTTTGTCGGTCTCTATGCCGGAGCTTACATCCACGCACAAAGGATCCAGATATTCGATGGCATCCTTAACATTGTCGCAGTTAAGACCGCCGGCTAAGAAGAAGGGTCTCTCCACATCCTTTATGAGGTCCCAGTCGAAGGTGTTGCCGCTTCCTTTTCCCGGGTCGAAAAGAATGTAGTCAGCCATGCATTCGCAGGCTTCTTTGACTTCCTCTCTCGTGGTGACTTTAAAGGCCTTAATGATCCTTGTTCCTATGGGAAGGATCTTCTTAAGGGTACGGATGTAGTTTTCATCCTCCGAGCCGTGGAGCTGCACCATATGGATTATGTGCTCCCTTACTAGTTCACAGATGAAGTGCAAGTCCGCATCAACAAAAACCCCCACCGCATCTATGGCGGGTGAAAGATGTGCCTTTAATTCCCGGGCCTGCTCCTTTGACAGATTCCTGAAACTCTTTTCCCAGAAGATGAATCCCACATATTCCGGATCCAGGCGGTTGGCGGTTTCAATGTCTTCCGCCGTCATCATTCCGCAAAGCTTTATCCTTGCCATGTTATCCCCTCAATTCCTGTAATTTGGCTTTTTTATCCACCGCTCTCATTAGGGTTTCCCCCACAAGAGCGGCGTTTGCGCCGATCCTTCGAAGCTCCTTTATGTCTTCCGCGCTCTTAACTCCGCTTTCGGAAACAAAGATGATATCCTCGGGGATGAGCTGTCTTAATCTTGCACTGTTATTCGTATCAACGGTAAAGTCCTTGAGATTCCGGTTATTTACACCGATGAGCCTTGCCCCGGCCTTTATGGCGGTTTCGATCTCCTTCTCGTCATGGGCTTCCACCAGAGCGGATAAACCGAGATCGTCACAGATGGAAATGTATTTAACGATCTCTTCCTCCGAAAGAATGGAGCAGATAAGAAGAACGGCCTTTGCACCCAATACCTTCGCCTCGTAGATCATGTATTCATCTACGGTGAAATCCTTCCTGATACAAGGGATCGATACGTTTGCAGCGATCTCTTTCAAGTATTCGTCGCTCCCCAGAAACCACTTGGGCTCCGTAAGGACCGAGATACAGTCCGCTCCCGCCTCTTCATATTCCTTTGCGATCTTAAGGTACGGAAAGTCCGGTGCGATAAGACCTTTTGAGGGAGAGGCCTTCTTGCATTCGCAGATGAAAGCTATGTCGTCCTTCTTAAGAGCCTTTTCAAACTCGAAATTACCCCTGGGAAGGGCTTCCGCCTCGACCTTAAGGGCTTCAAGGGAAAGGAGCTCTTTATTCTTTTTTACCCGTTCTCTTGCGTATTCCGCAAGTTCGTCGAGGATGGTCATCTTAAACCTCCGAGTTACTTACTTTGATGAACTTCTCAAGTGTTTTTGTTGCTTCGCCGGAATCGATGAGCTTGGCTGCAAGCTCGATACCTTCCTTCATGGAAGCGGCCTTGTCGTTGATGTAGAGGGCTGCGCCCGCATTCATCAGTACCGCATCTCTCATGGGACCCTTTCTTGTTCCATCGAAGATCTCGCGAAGGATCTTTGCGTTTTCTTCGGGAGTGCCGCCCACAAGGTCTTCCTTCTTACATCTGGTAAGACCGAAGTCTTCGGGGGTGATCACGTATTTCTTGTACCAGCCGTCCTTGAATTCGCAGATGGTGGTGGGTGCGCTCATGGAGATCTCATCGAGCTTGTCGTTTCCGTAAACCACCATTCCTCTTTCTGCGCCCATGTTTATGAGAACCTGGGGAAGAACGTCTGTGAGATACTCGTCATATACACCGAGAAGGAATCTCTTGGGACTTCCGGGATTTGTAAGGGGTCCTAAGATGTTGAACACGGTTCTGAAACCAAGTTCCTTTCTGATGGGACCTACGTATTTCATGGAGGTGTGATACTTCTGTGCGAAGAAGAAGCACATTCCGACTTCGTCAAGGAGTTTCTTACATAAAGCGGGCTCCTGCTGGATGTTTACACCCAATGCTTCAAGACAGTCGGCAGTTCCGCACTTTGAAGAAGCGGCTCTGTTACCGTGCTTTGAAACCTTTACTCCGCCTGCTGCCGCAACAAGGGCCGAACAGGTGGAAATGTTAAAGCTCATGGCTCCGTCTCCGCCGGTTCCCACGATCTCAAAGATGGGAAGGTCCGATTCAAACTTAAGTGCATGCTCTCTCATTGCAACGGCGCTTCCGGTGATCTCATCTATGGTCTCGGCCTTTGCGGACTTTGTGGAAAGAGCGGAAAGATATGCCGCGTTCTGGGTAGGGGTGGTCTCTCCGTTCATGATCTCGTTCATTACGGTATAGGCCTCATCATAGGTAAGGTCTCCTCTGTTTACGATCTTGATAATGGCTTCTTTGATCATTTTGTTTTTCCTCCGTATCTGTGATTAAAGGTTGATAAAGTTCTTAAGCATTGTTTTTCCTTCGGGAGTCATTATGGACTCGGGATGGAACTGAAGTCCGTATATGGGGTAGTCCTTGTGCATTATCGCCATCACATCCCCGTTGTCTTCGTCGATGACACCTGCGGTGATCTTTAAGCAGTCGGGCAGGGTGTTTATGTCTGTGGCAAGGGAGTGATATCTCGCAACAAGAACTGTGTCGGGAAGATCCTTAAACAGCGGACATTTCTTATCAAGCCTTACCCTTGACTGTTTGCCGTGCATAAGGCGCTTTGCATAGGTGACGGTGGCTCCGTAGGCTGCGCTGATGGCCTGATGTCCGAGGCAGACCCCCAGGATCGGTATTTTGCTTCCCAGCTTCTTTGCAACCTCCATGGTAACTCCCGCATCTTCCGGCCTTCCGGGACCGGGGGATAAGATGATCTTGTCGGGGTGAAGGGCTTCGATCTCCTCCACCGTCATCTCGTCATTTCTTATGACCTTTATGTCCGGCGCTATCTCGCCCACCATCTGGAAGAGGTTATATGAAAAGCTGTCGTAATTGTCTATCAGTAAAATCATAAATCCTCCTCTCCGGCCTGCTCCAATGCCTTGATAACGGCCTTGGCCTTGTTTACGCATTCTTCAAATTCTTTTTCGGGAACGGAGTCTGCAACGATTCCCGCTCCGCTTCTTACAAATACCCTGCCGTTTTTCTTGTAGGCTATGCGGATGGCAATACAGGTATCCATGTTTCCGGAAAAATCTATGTAGCCGATGGCGCCTCCATATACGCCACGCTTGTTGTTCTCAAGTTCGCCTATGAGCTGGCAGGCTCTGATCTTGGGTGCTCCCGAAAGAGTTCCCGCAGGTAAGACTGCGGATATTGCATCTATGGCATCGTATTCCGGTCTTATCTCACCTCTTACGGTGGAACCGATGTGCATTACGTGGGAGAAACGCTCGATGGAATGAAGCTTCTCAACCTTTACGGTTCCGAACTTGCTGATCTTGCCAAGATCGTTTCTTCCGAGATCCACCAGCATGTTATGCTCAGCAAGTTCCTTTTCGTCCTGTAACAGTTCTTCTTCCAGGGCCTTGTCCTCTTCCTCCGTCTTTCCCCTGGGCCTTGTTCCCGCGAGGGGGAAGGTGTGGAGAACGCCGTTTTCAAGCTTCACGAGAGTCTCCGGGGAGGCACCCGCTATCTCCACATCCGTTCCGGAAAAATAAAACATATAGGGGGAGGGATTGGTTGTTCTCAAAACTCTGTAGGTGTTAAAAAGGCTTCCTTCAAAGGGCGCTTCCAGTCTGTTTGACAAAACGATCTGGAAGATATCTCCTTCACGGATGTAATTCTTTGCCTTTTCCACCATGTCGCAGTATCTTTCCCGGTCAAACAGGGGCTTTATCTCACCCGTAAGCTTTCCGGCGGGCTCTTTCTTCTTCTCGCCCTTTCTTAAAAGATCAGCCATCTGCTTAAGTTCCAGGACTGCTTTGTTGTAGCCTGTCTCAAGATCCGAAAGATTTATATTGGCAATGAGTATTATCTTGTTTTTGTAATTGTCAAAGGCAATGACCTTGTCAAAGAGCATCAGGTCCACGTCCTTGAAATTCTCCGTATCCTCAACCTTTACTCTCACCGAAGGCTCGGAGTAGCCAAGGAAATCATAGGAAAAATAACCTACAAGGCCCCCTGTGAAGTTGGGAAGATAGGGAAGGCGGGGACTTTTGTATTTCGCCAGGAGGTTTCTTAAAAAGCCTGCCGGGTCGTCGGAATCAAATTCAAGATCTCCCGAGCGGATATGACCCTCCGAAACGGTTATGTCCATTTTGGGGTCGTAGCCTAAAAAGGTGTATCTGCCCCAGGTTTCAGATTCGCTCACGGATTCAAGCATGAAGGTGTGAACGGATACGTTCTTAAGGATCCTCACCGCCTCTATGGGAGTACAGATATCCGAAAGGATCTCGGCGCTTAAGGGGAAAATGTCGTACTTGCCGCTCTCTGCGTATTTTTTTACTTCTTCGATATCGGGGATTATCTTCATAGACGCCTCCTTTAGGGAAGGCTTTGGAAAAACAAAAAACCTGTCCCTGCATTTTTAAATGCCGGGACAGGTTCAATATACTGATCCTGCGGTGCCACCCTGCTTGACATGCCCTGCATGCCCACTCAACGCATACTAACATATGCTGACCTTTGATCACGGAGAGTCCAGCTCCGTCTCACATACTAAGGTTTGACCCGTTCTGATCGCCCTCGAAGGTCCATTCGGTCTCACACGTCCTGCTGCGATCTCACCATCCGCAACTCTCTCATAGGCCGGAGGAAAGACTTACTCACTCCTTCTCATTGGTTTGCTTTAGTAAAGTAAACCATAAAAGTGCCGGGCTGTCAATGGATTTTTTAAAAACTTATAAAAAAAATATCTGCCGGGGCAGAAGGGATTTTTCCGATTTTGCGCGGCATTTTGTTCTTGTTTTAAAAAACCATATACGTTATAATCCCCGATAGTATACATTTTAAGGAGTATTTATGATAAAGCACATTTTCTACGACCTTGACGGGACGCTGCTTCCCATGGACATGGATGAGTTCATGAAGGAGTACTTTGGAAGGATATGCAAGAAGCTGGCGCCTCACGGGTATGATCCGGATAAGCTGATAAAGAATATATGGGCCGGAACGAAGGCCATGGTCATGAACGACGGGACTCAGACCAACGAAGAAGCCTTCTGGAAAGTATTCATCGCGAATATGGGGCCTTCGGCCGAAAAGGACAAGGATGTATTTGAAGATTTTTACAGGGTTGAGTTTAACGAAGTCAGGTCTGTGGTACATCCCGATGAGCGGATTCCCGCACTTATAAAGACCTGTAAGGAAATGGGCCTTATCCAGACTCTTGCAACAAATCCCCTTTTCCCCGAGATCGCAACAAGAAACCGCATAAAATGGGCGGGACTTGACGTGGATGACTTTACAACGTTTACTTCATATGAGAACTGCCACTACTGCAAGCCCAATACCGATTACTATGTGGAGCTCATGAACAACATCGGTGCCAGACCCGAAGAGACATTGATGGTGGGAAATGACGTTGATGAAGATATGATTGCCGAGAAGCTTGGAATGAAGGTCTTCCTTATCACTGAATACATGTTAAACAAGCATGACCTTGACATTGACCTCTTCCCTCACGGAGACTGGGACGATCTGCTTGAATATATCAAAAAGAATATCGCTTAAATAACAATTGCCGCCCCGGCCGGGCGGCAATCTTTTTATCTTTACTGAACTTCAACTTCCTTGGCAACGAGGTTGTCGGCACCGTGCATCTTACGAAGAACGGGCTTCTCGATCTTGCCGGTGGCATTTCTGGGAATGGGCTCGAAGATGACGGTCTTCGGACGCTTATAGCGGGGAAGTCCGAGACAGAACTCGTTGATCTCGTCCTCGGTGCATTCCATGCCTTCCTTGACTTCGACGATGGCTGCGGTGATCTCACCGAGACGCTTGTCGGGAAGACCGATAACGGCTACGTCCTTAACCTTGTTGAAGCCTCTTATGAAGTCCTCGATCTGAACGGGGTAAATGTTCTCACCGCCGCTTACGATGACATCCTTCTTTCTGTCAACAAGATAGATAAAGCCTTCGGGATCCTGCATAGCCATATCACCGGTAAAGAGCCAGCCGTCCTTAAGTGTCTCGGCGGTAGCTTCCGGATTGTTATAGTAACAGGTCATGACGCCGGGTCCCTTTACGCAAAGTTCTCCGACCTCGCCCTGTTTTACCTCTTTTTCTTCTTCATCAACGATCTTGCATTCCCATCTGTAACCGGGAACGCCGATGGCACCGACCTTGCGGATATTTTCAACTCCGAGGTGAACACAGCCGGGACCGGTGGATTCGGAAAGGCCGTAGTTGGTGTCGTAATCGTGGTTGGGGAAGTACTCCTTCCATCTCTTTATAAGTGAAGGGGGAACGGGCTGAGCGCCTACGTGCATCAGTCTCCACTGGCTTAAATGATAGTCCTCCAGCTTAAGGTCTCCCCTGTCAAGGGCATCAAGTATATCCTGTGCCCACGGAACAAGAAGCCATACGATGGTACATCTCTCGCTTGATACCGCGGAAAGAATGGTCTCGGGCTTGGCTCCCTTAAGAAGCACTGCCTTGCTTCCGGCCACCAGACTTCCCATCCAGTGGAACTTGGCTCCCGTATGATAAAGGGGAGGGATGCAAAGGAAGGTATCGTCCCTTCCGGTGGAATGATGCTTCTGCTCCATCTCTGCCGCCTGGGTAAGGCTTAAATGCTTATGAAGGATGGCCTTGGGAAATCCCGTGGTTCCCGAGGAAAAATAAATCGCACCGAAATCATCCTCGGTAAGCTTAATTCCGGGAGCGGTACTTGAACAGTCCGCAACCAGTTCTCTGTAGCTTTCCGCAAACTGCGGGCAGTTGTCGCCTACGAAGATAAGAAGCCTTCCCTTGCCGAGTCTGTCTGCATTTGCTTCGATACGTCCGATAAATTCGGGGCCGAATACAATAACATCAACCTCCGCAAGTTCGGCACAGTAAAGGATCTCGTCTGCGTCATATCTGAAATTGAAAGGAACCGCAATGGCTCCGGTCTTTAAGATTCCGAAATAAATGGGAAGCCACTCAAGACAGTTGTACATGATGATGGCAACCTTGTCCTCTTTCTTGATACCCCTTCCCAGAAGCATGTTGGCAAATCTGTTGGCCTTCTCGTCAAATACGGACCAGGTGATCTCGCGTCTGTAGGGCTCAAAGCGATTGGGCTCAATGAGTTCGTACTCTTTCCATGTCTTTCTCATGGTATCCTTCTGCTCGGGATTGAGTTCAACAAGGGCAACCTCGTTGGGATAGAGTCTCGCGTTTCTCTCTAAAAATTCTGTAACAGGCATTTCTGTCCCCTCATCTTTCTTTCAATACATTCCGGCAAACGCCGTGTTTTATAGTGTAACACGTTGACGCGTTAAAGTCAAATAAAGACTCCCCGCAGAAGCAGGGAGTCCGTAAGTGTTGTTTTTATTCTCCGAGAGCAGTCTTCTGAGGAACGGAAGTCTTCTTTTCGTAGCAAGCGAAGGACTCGTCCACAAGCTGTTTGTCGGGCTTGGGTGTAAAGGCACTTACCACAGGTACAATGATGAAGCCTGCAAGCATGGTAACCGCACCGAGATTGATGGGTGACTGGATGATCTTCGGGAAGCTTGATCTGAAGAAGATGTTCAATACCATGATCACGGAGCTGAAGATGAAGCAAACCCAGCAGGATGCCTTTGATACCCACTTTGAATAGAGTGCGAACATGAAGGGTGCAAGGAATGCGCCTGCAAGTGCGCCCCATGAGATACCCATGAGCTGTGCGATGAAGGTTACGTTGCTCTTGTACTGGATCAGTGCAAGGATCGCAGAAATGGCGATGAACACCACGATGAAGATCCTTATGAGAAGAACCTGCTTCTTTTCGCTCATGTTCTTTGCGAATGCGCCCTTGATGAAGTCGATGGTAAGGGTCGAGCTTGAAGCGATTACCAGTGATGACAATGTGGACATCGAAGCCGAAAGAACAAGGATAACAACAAGTGCGATCAGTGCGGGTGAAAGATTTGAAAGCATGGTGGGAATGATGGAGTCAAATCCGTTTGCTGCCACATCTATCTGATCTGAGAAAAGGCGTCCGAAACCGCCGAGGAAGTAGCATCCGCCTGCAACTACGATAGCGAAAAGTGTTGAAATGATGGTTCCCTTCTTAACCGCTCTCTCATCGGTGATGGCGTAGAACTTCTGAACCATCTGAGGAAGTCCCCATGTTCCGAGGGATGTAAGGATAACAACAAACATAAGGTTCAAAGGATCGGGACCTAAGAAGGAAGCAAAGATACCGGGAGTTGTTGAAACCGATTCGTCGGTAACCCTTGCAAGTCCGTCAAGGGCTGCCATAAGTCCGCCCTTGCTCATGATGACCGCAACAATGACGGTTACGATACCAAAGAGCATTATGATGCCCTGAATGAAATCGTTGATGGCGGTTGCCATATATCCGCCTGCGATAACGTAGATAGCCGTAAGGACAGCCATGATTATGATGCAGACAGAATAGTCGATGTTGAAGGCCATTCCGAAGAGTCTGGAAAGACCGTTATAAAGGGATGCGGTGTAAGGAATAAGGAAAATGAAGATTATAACGGAAGCGCCGATCTTTAAAGGCGTGCTTCCGAATCTCTTTCCGAAGAACTGGGGCATTGTAGCGGAATCAAGATGCTGAGTCATGATCCTTGTTCTTCTTCCGAGGATGACCCAGGCAAGAAGTGAACCGATGACCGCGTTACCGATACCTGCCCATGTTGCGGAGATACCGTATTTCCATCCGAACTGGCCGGCGTAACCTACAAATACGACCGCTGAAAAATAAGAGGTTCCGTAAGCGAAAGCCGTAAGCCAGGGGCCTACCGCACGTCCGCCCAAAACAAAACCGTTTACATCGGTGGAATGCTTACGGCAGTAAAGGCCGATACCGATGAGAATTGCAAAGTAAATGACCAAAAGAATCAGTTTTAACATATTCCCTCCTCAAAGATTAATTATCAGTCGCTTTAAAGCGTAACCGTTTAACGCGTTAAAGTCAAGAGTTTTTTCTTTATCAAAAAAGGCAACAGCCTTTCGGTCATTGCCATTTTCGGAATAACTTATTAATTTGCGATCATCCAAGGGACTTTACAGCTTCCGCAATTTTTGAAACCGTATCTCCTGCGATCATGGAAACCGCTCCCATTTCAGCCTGAGCAAAGCTTCCGGCCCGACCGTTGATCCAGGCGCCTGCGGCAACTCCCATAAGGACTTTGTCCGGGTTGGCTCCCAATACTGCTG
>JAEEGL013767366.1_pt1 | contig 10553 bp, 9 predicted proteins | sample 9134231 | NCBI WGS metagenome assembly JAEEGL01 (sample SAMN16246548, study PRJNA631951) | gut metagenome | biome: gut microbiome; feature: rumen; material: fiber-attached | host: Bos | place: Iran: Karaj | collected 2018-10
CCTTCCCGGTCCAGAAGGCACCCCAGGAGACCCGCGCGGCGTCCGGCCTCCACGTCCAGGGGGCGGTCGCCGATCATGCAGGCCTGCTCCGGCCGCACTCCGTGTGCGCTGAGAAGGTGAAGCACCGATGCGGGATCAGGCTTGCGGGGAAAGCCGTCCTCCTCCGTCACCCAGCCGGTAAACAGGGTCAGCAGGCCCTTTGCCTCCAGCGCGCGAAGCGCGGCGCGGTCCCGGTGTGTCACCAGATAGTGGCGGCGGCCTTTTTCATGCAGGGTCCTCAGCAGTTCCCCGATGCCCGGGATCGGCGGCAGATCGCGCACGGGCGTCTCCGCCTCGATGGCGCGGAAGTCCCGATACAGGCGTTCGGCGTCCAGTGCGTGCGCCGTGCTGACGGTCCGGACAGCCTCCCCCAGACTGGTTTTCAGCAGTGACAGGGTCTCTGCGGCCGAAATGCTGAGTCCCTGCAGCGTGCATGCCCTCATAAAGGCCGCCGTCATCACCGGATATGTATCAAACACGGTGCCGTCATAATCCCAGAAGAAATCCGTCAGCGGCGGCTCGCTCAGGGCCAGCGCTCTCGCCACCGGCTCATCCGCCGGGCAGAAGGGCAGCGGCAGCAGATCCCGCGCCGCCGAGAAGCGCACCTCCTCGTGCTCGGCTGCGACCGGCGCCGCATGGGTCGTTCCGCTCAAAAAGGTGAAGCGGATGCCCTCCGCCTCACCGGTATGGCAGATCCGAAGATTCTCCACGGGAAGGGAGAGCTCTTCCATCAACTCTCTCCGCAGGCAGGCCGCGGCGTCTTCGCCGTTTTCCCGCTTGCCGCCAGGGAACTCCCACAGGTGCGCGTTGCGCCGTCCCTCGCCGCGCCTGCAGACGAGGATCCGCCCGTCCGCGCCGCGGATGATCCCCGCGGATACCTCGATCATGATCCATCATCCTTTGCCGCGTCACGGGGCGCGGGTCTGCTGTGCGTCGCTGGGGTACATCTGCACGAAGGTCTCGTAGTGGTCCTCGGTATAGAAGACCAGACCGTCGTTGGAGAAAATGATGCGGTACGCGTTGCGCGGGCCTTCCACGTAGTAGCAGTCGCACTCGTAGTACTGCCGCCCCTTCGCGGTGGGAAGCTTCCGCTCGTAGTTGCCGAACCGGTCGCCTCCGATGGACTTGCCCGGCGCGGCATCGGACACATAGCGGTAACCGTTCTGCCAGCCCAGCGCCTGGGCTTCCTTCTTGGTGATGAAATTGTCCGGCAGGGTGAAGTCGTGGGCAAAGAGCCAGTCCGTGATGGCCTGGGGCTCAATGATCGGGCCCTCCGGCACGGGGCTCAGCGTCGGACCCCCGGGCTCGGGGACGGGCGTTGCGGACGGTGCGGGCGTCGCCTCCCGCGAGGGCTTCGGCGTCTTGTCCGGCTTTGGCGTGGGGGTGGTTTTCCGCCGGCCCGCGCTCATCTCCTGCTCCGCCGCAGCCGATCCGCTGTTCGCCGCGGAACTGGCGAAGGCGCCAAAGGCCAGCGACAGCAGGATCACAGCCAGCGCCGCCAAAGCGATCAGGCGTTTTGTGCTTCTCTTCATGGGCGATCCCCTCCGTGCCAGGTATTCATCAAAAAAGCGAGCGTGACCATAAGCCGAGTTCTGTCGAGGGTGATCATCTATCCAGGCCCAAAGTTGCCAGTGGGCTCAAGCGATTGCGGGGACGCGGCGGGCCGCCGCATATGTCCTCATACCATCTTGCACCGGGTGGGGTTTACAGCGCGGACGAGTCGCCAGGCCGCGGGTGAGCTCTTGCCTCGCCTTTCCATCCTTACCTCCGCTCGCGCGGGGGCGGTATATTTCTGTTGCACTCTCCTTGGAGTCGCCTCCACCGCCCGTTAGGCGGCACCCTGCCCTGCGGTGCTCGGACTTTCCTCATGCGCGAACGCATGCGATCACCTGGTCACCTCGCACTGTTATGATAGCACATGCGGCGGACACGGTCAAGCGCTGACCGCGTCTCATTCTTCCGCTTTCCGCGTGCCCAGCGGACTGCGGGCCGGCGTTCCCGCTTTGCGGGGGTAAGCTTTCGGCGTGGCGCCCGTCTTGCGGATGGGCAACAGGCTGTGGCTCCAATCCCGGCCGGGAATGGCGGCCGGGATCGGCTCACCGGTCTTGCCGCCCAGCAGATGCGCGGCGCGGCGTCCGGCTTCGATCTCTTCCGCCAGGCCGGGCCCCTTCCAGCACAGCGCGATGCCTCCCGTCCGGACATAGGGCAGGAGGTATTCGGCCAGCACCGGCAGCGGAGCCACGGCACGGGCCGCCGCCACGTCAAAGCGCTCCCGCAGTTCCTTCTGTCTGGCTCCGTCCTCCGCCCGGGCGTGCACAAGGGTGGCATTGGCCGCGCCCGTGGCATCGCAGACCGCTTGCAGGAAGTCCAGCCGCTTCCGCAGGCTGTCCAGAAGGGTGACGCGCAGGCGCGGGCAGGCCAGCGCGAGCGCCATGCCCGGGAATCCCGCGCCGGTGCCCACGTCGATGAGGCTGCCATCGCAGGGGATCAGGTCCGGCACGGTCATGGCGATCAGGCTGTCCGCGAAATGCCGGTCGAGGATCTCCTCCTCATCGGTCACATTGGTCAGATCCATGCGCTGATTCCATTCCAGCAGCAGTGTCAGGTAAATATCCAGCCTGTCCGCCAGTGCGCGGTCACAGGGGATCCCGCACCGGGTCAGCCGGTCGAGGATGATCTGTCCGTTCATTGGCCCTCCACCGTCATGTCGCGGACCGTAAGCTGCGCAGCATCCACCACCAGGCGGAAACCGAACGCCTTTTCCGCGAGATATTTCAGCCAGGCCACCGTCTCCCGGGCATAGTTGCGCACAGTGTTCCAGCCGCCCTTGATCGGGGAGCCGACGCCGGTCGCGGTGAACCCCTCATCCTCCGCGAGGGCAAGCGCCCGGGGGAGATGGTAATCGCTGGTCACGATCAGGACGGTATGCACGTCGCGGCCTTCCAGCAGCGCGGATGCGTTCTGCAGGTTCTGCCGGGTGTTGAAGGAAGTGGGATCCACCAGCACCATGTCGGCCGGAATGAAGATCCCGCTGCGGTTGTCGGTCCGCAGGCTGTCCGAGGTCAGGTAGTCGAACATGACATCCGCCTCGGGACGCGGCTCGTCGCTGCCCTGAGCGCCGCAGACCACCACCGGGACCGGATGCTCTGCCCAGATCTCCAGGGCTTTGTCCAGCCGCCACTGCAGCTGCACATTGGGCGTTCCGTCCCGTTTCACCTGCGAGCCGAGAATGATGATGGCGTCATAGTCGCCGCTCTGCGGAACATGGTGGACCTTCCAGATCAGCACGCCCAGCATCGTCACGTAAATCAGCGCCGCGAGGATCACGGCGCAGAGCAGAACGATCAGAATGATCCGAAGAGGCTTTGACATGGAGGTCTCCTTTGTTCGGAATGAATGATCATGACCTGGCGGCCCGCGGCTTGAGCTGTCCCCGCTCCGCAAGGGAGCAGGCATCGGGACCGGCCACGATCACGTGGTCCAGCAGGGTCATGTCGAGGGCGGCCAGCACCCGGTACAGATGGTGGGTGGCGGCCACATCCTCCGGGGAAGGCTCCGCCAGACCGTCGGGATGGTTGTGGCAGATGATCACGCCGTGGGCGTTCAGGTTCAGCGCCGTCTCGACCACGAGGCGTGGATGCGCGTCCACCCGGCTCTCGGTGCCCTCCGCGATGAGGCGCCGCCCCAGCACCGAACGGTTCGCGCCCAGGCAGATCGCATAAAAGCGCTCCTGGCGCTGACCGGCCAGCAGGCCGGAACAGTACTGCCGCGCCTCCTCCGTGGAGGTGATGGCCGTGCGCTCCTCGCTCAGGCACAGCGAGTACCGCCGGAACAGGGGAACGCAGAGGGAGATGAAGGTGGCGACCTCCTCCCCCACGCCGGGCACCGTCATCAGCTGCTGCGGCGTGGCCTCCAGCACGCCTTTCAGCGAACCGAAAGCAGACAGCAGGGCATGCGCCAAAGGGTTCACATCGCCCCTGGCGCGGCCATAGCAAAGCAGCAGCTCCAGCACCTCATGCGGCGCGAACCCGTCCAGGCCTTCCAGGCGATAGCGCTCACGCAGGCGCTTGCGGTGCCCCGCGTGCGCCGCGGCATCATGGGTCTCACTCATCAGAGCCTCTCCTGTCGGGCGCGGCCGTCCTTCCGTTCATGGACGGACGGCCGTGCCGCACGTGTCGTCAGCGGATATCCGAATTGAAGAAGCCGTTCCAGTCGCTGTCGGTCCGCAGGCCGGAGATGCTGAACCACTGCAGCTGCTGCGACGCGTCGCGGCCGCCCACGAATGTGGCATACAGCATGGCAAAGAGGCTGCCGTCGTTGACATACATATCGATCCCGACAATGCCGTCGCCGTCGGCATTCGTTCTGGCAAAGGCCACCTTGGTCTCTGTGAGCACGCCGTTCTGGATCTTGCAGCTGCGGATATCCATGGCAGGTCCGCCCAGGGCCGCAAAGAGTTCCGTGTAGCCGGTGCCGGGATAATAGAAGATGTACTGGAAGAAGTTGTCTCCGCCCATGGTGCCCAGCCTGCGAACACTGCCCCCGCGGTATGTGAAGACGTCCGCCTGCTCGACCCCGTACTCGCTCAGAATGAGCAGTTCCGGAGTGCCGTCCCCGTTCAGTTCATAAAGCGCGATGCTGTCATAGGCCGTATTGCGCTGCGCGAAGGTCTCGTACATCTCGGGCATGGAGCAGGTGATATGCTGCCTGTATGTGCCGGAGGTGACAAACTGCCGGTAGGCGTCGCGCCATGTGCCCGTCTGGACCGGTGCCGCGGTCTGCGGAGCCGCGGTGACCGGAGCCGCGGTCGTGCCGGCCGAGAAGTTTTCGATGGGAATGCTCTCCAGAGGCAGCGTGTTCGGATCGAAACGCTTGTAGCCGGTCCACAGAACGCGGATCTCGCCGTGGTACGGGATCTCGCATTTCACCCACCAGATGCCGTTGCGGGAGTCCCAGGCCCGGCTCAGGACCTTGATGTACTGGCCCTTGACGCTGTAGGTCCCCTTTCCGTTGTACTGCGTGCCGGGGCCGTCGCGGGTGGCCAGCTTGTCGATGGCCAGACCGTACAGATCCACCGAAGACCCGTCCGAGAAGCGGACCTCGGAGATGCAGACATCGTTCTTGTACTTGCTCCCTGTGTATACATCCAGGATCTGGAAGCGCACCGCCGTCACGTTGCTGTGGCTGCCCAGATTGACCTGCGTCCAGTCGGCACGGGTCTTGTCGTCCGGCAGCGTGACCGTGACGGGGTCCGTGAAATACCCGGAACCCGAATAACGGAAATCCACCGTCATCCGCTTTACGCGGCAGTTGCGCAGGTACTGGTCATACCCGTTGGAAAAACGCCAGAAGCCGTTCTTGATCCACAGCGTGCTGACATCGGACGGCCCCGCCAGGTAGAAATACACATACGCCTGGCCCAGCGGCGTCGTCTTCAGTGAGAACTGGTAGGACGTGGTCTCGTCCCCGTCGATCATCTTCGCGGGGATGTAAGCCGTCGGATCGCTGCCAACGATCCAGCTGGTGGCGTCCACCGAGGTGATGCGGGCCTCGTCGGCCGAAGCCAGCGCGGGCAGCGCCATCAGCAGCACAAGGATACCGGCAAGCATACGTTTCAGCATGTCATCCGCCTCCCGTCATGGATGTGTGTCGTCCTTACACTGATTCCAACGAATCAGGTCCTCCAGTTGTTCCCCGATCTGGTCCCCCAATCTGCGGATCTCTCCCAGAATGCGCTTCCGGCCCGCAGCAGTCATATGCCAGTCTTCCGCGTTCACGTCTGCCTCCCGCGAGGGGCACACGCGCCACTTCGTTTCCGGAAAAGCGGTCTGATAGTACAGCAGCGCCCGCCTTGCGTGGAACGGACGGCAGCACAGGATCCCCTCCCGGATCCGCAGACCCGCCCGGTCGCAGACGCCGCGGGACCTCCGGGCATTGTCCCATGTGAAGGACGCCTCCCGCTCGGGCAGGATGGCGCTGTCCGGAACGCCGAGGCAGGCAAGGACGCTCATCATCCAGTCGCACTCGGTATCCCAGCCCGGCAGCCGGAAGCGCTCCTGCCCGACGCCGAACCGCCCGCTGGGGACGATCAACGGCGCGAATCCGTCCCGGTACAGGCGCGCCGCCCTCAGAATGTGTCCGATGTGCCGCGAACACCCCGGCAGGAAGATTGCATCGGCCGGAGCCGGCTCATCGGACACAAAGACCAGTTCGGTCACGGCCCGCAGATATCCATCCAGCTGTCCCGCCATGCTTTCCTCTCTTTCCGATGGGTCCGCGCTCTTTCAGAAAAGGGCATCGACCCGAAAGCCGATGCCCTCGTCGATGTGCTGACGCTGGCTGGGAATCTTACAGTTTCTGACCGCAGGAAGGGCAGAACTTCGCGCCGGCGGGCAGCTGGGTCCCGCAGTTGGGGCAGCCCGTGGGAGCCGCCTGGGCCTGTCCGCAGTTGGGACAGAACTTGGCGCCGGCCACCAGCGCCGCGCCGCAGTTGGCGCAGAAGCCGCCCGCCGCGGGCGCTCCCTGCTGCGCGGGACGCGGCTGGTTATTGGCGAGCGCGCCCGCCATCACCTGACCCAGAGACATCCCGGCTCCGAGCCCGATCCCGGCTCCGGCCGTGCTGCCGGGATTGTTGGCGCTCTCACGGATCGCCTCCGCAGCCTGATACTGGGTGTACTGGGCAATGTCGCCCACCACGCCCATGGAAGTGCGGCGGTCCATCGCCTTTTCCACTTCCTCCGGCAGGGATACGTTCTCGATCACAAAGGCGGTCAGCTGAATGCCCAGACCCGCGATCTTGGTATTGATGGCGGACATGGCGTACACGGCCAGTTCGTCATAGTTGGCGGCAATATCCAGCGCGGGGATCTTGCTCTCGGCGATGGCGTCGGAGAGGGAGGAAACGGCCGTGCGCTTGATCTGGCCCTCGATGTCGGCCACGGAATAGGTCTTGCCGGTGCCCAGGCACTCCTTCAGCAGGGTCTGGGGATCGGTCACCCGGAAGGCGTAGCTTCCGAAGGCGCGCACGCGGATCATGCCGAACTCGGTGTCCCGCATCATCACGGGATTCTGCGTCCCCCACTTGCAGTCGAGGAACTGCCGGGTGTTGATGAAATAGACGTCGGACTTGAAGGGGCTGTTGAAGCCGAACTTCCACGCCTTGATCTTGGTCAGGATCGGAAGATTGGAGGTCTTCAGTTCGTAGCGGCCGGGCTCAAAGACGTCGGCCAGCTGGCCCTCGTCCACGAAGATCGCCACCTGGCTCTCGCGAACGGTCAGCTGTGCGCCGTTCATGATTTCCTTGCCGTTCATGTCGTACTTGTGGACGATGGTGCTGCGGGTGGGGTCCACCCATTCGATGACATCGATGCACTGGCTCCTGAGAAGATCGAGAAGACCCATGGTTCTGCCTCCTTTGGTATTGTGATTGAAGTGTCTTTATCCTGTTCCCGCTCCGCGGGCTGTTCCGTGTCCGCCTGCCGCACTCACGCTCTGCCGGCAGCCTGTGCCGCCCGACGGAGGGCAAATTCCACCAGCGTGGGGTATTCGACCTGATCCCGGACGCTCATATCGATGTGCAGATACTCGCGCACATGCTCCACTGCGGCGGCGATGTGCTTTTGCGCGATCTCGCGCAGGGCCGACATTTCCGGCGTCTCCTGCCCCAGCATCGGACAGGCCAGCAGGTAGATCTGCTCCTCCACCACCGACACCAGCATGCGCACCCCGTGCAGTTCCGCGCCGAAGATGTTCCGCATGGCCTGCTCCAGCCCGTCCGCCCCGTAATGCCAGTGAGCGCCCAGATAGCCGTCGTCATCCGGGAGGTCGAAGGACACCAGCAGGCACGGCCGGTCCGGATCCATGCGGCTGCGCAGGAGCCTCAGATAGCGGCGCAGATGCTCCTCGCTGGCCTCCTTGCCGGCGATCACCTTGCGGAAGAACTCATGCCGGGAGATCTGCATCATGGTCTCCTCGCAGTAAGGATCGTTGGAATAATCGGCATGGGTCCGCCCCAGCAGGATCTCCAGTTCCCCCAGATCCCGCGTGATCTCCGGCACCGTACGTGCAGCCTTCAGGATGGGCCGCAGATGCCAGTGCGGGCAGGCCATCGCCCTTGTCAGTTTTTGTTCTTCCGCCTCGGGAAGCGCCATAATCACCGCGTCGGCATGGTGGTGAGTCAGGCTGTCTGTCGCCTCATCTGCGTTGGATGCGATCCGCGGCTCCCGGAAGCCGAGACGCGCCCAGTCGTTGATTTCCCCGAAAGCCCGCAGGACTTCCGGGTCGTCTGAAGCAAGCAGAAGTTTGAACATGCACAACCTCCGTCCGTAAGCACAGGATGGTTCATAGAAGAACAGTTCACATTATAATGGTTTTTTCGACAAAAAACAAGCCCTTGCGAAAAGGCTTGCAAAAGGATCCGCCGGGCGGCAGAAAGGCGGAAGGTCACTGCCTCCCGCCTCTTTGCGCAAGCAGGACCGGGGTCAGACGCCCGCCGCCTGTCTCAGGGCATCCGCGGCGTCGATCCGCTCCCAGGGAAGGTCGAGGTCCGTGCGGCCGAAATGTCCGTAGGCCGCGGTCTGGCGGTAGATGGGGCGGCGCAGGTCAAAGCGGCGGATGATCGCCGAGGGCCGCATGTCCAGCACCGCCGCGACGGCAGCGGCCAGTTTCTCGTCGGAAACGATGCCGGTGCCGAAGGTGTCCACATTCAGGCTGACGGGGCGGGCTACGCCGATGGCGTACGCCAGCTGGATCTCGCAGCGCCTGCAGAGACCGGCCGCGACCAGATTCTTGGCCGCATGGCGCGCGGCGTACGCGGCGCTGCGGTCCACCTTGGTGGGATCCTTGCCGGAGAAGCAGCCGCCGCCATGCCTGGCATATCCGCCATAGGTATCCACGATGATCTTGCGGCCGGTGAGTCCGGTATCGCCGGCGGGGCCTCCGATCACGAAGCGCCCCGTCGGGTTGATGAGCACCCGGGTATCCGCGTCGTAAAGCTCCGCGGGGAGCACCGGGCGGATCACCTCGCGGATGATCGCATCCGAGAGAGCGGCCGGCTCCACGTCCGGATCGTGCTGCGCGGAGCAGACCACGGTCTCGATATGCACAGGCTTGCCGTCCTCATAGGCGACCGTCACCTGCGTCTTGCCGTCGGGGCGAAGCCAGGGCAGGATCCCCTGCTTCCGGACTTCCGCCAGGCGGCGGGCCATGCGCTGGGCCAGCGCGATGGGCATGGGCATCAGCTCCGGCGTCTCATCGCAGGCATAGCCGAACATCAAGCCCTGATCGCCGGCGCCCGTGTCGTCCTCGCCCTCGTCACGGCCTTCCAGCGCGCAGTCGACGCCCCGGGCGATATCCGGGCTTTGGGCGTGGATCGCGGTCAGAACGCCGCAGCTGTTGCCGTCGAAGCACTTGTCGGCCGAATCGTAACCCACGTCCAGCACGGTTTTGCGTACGATGTCGGGGATGTCCACCCAGGCATCGGTGGTGATCTCGCCCATCACCTGCACCACGCCGGTGGTGGCAAAGGTCTCGCAGGCCACGCGGGCCTGGGGATCCTGCACCAGGATCGCGTCGAGGATCGCGTCGCTGATCTGGTCGCAGAGCTTGTCGGGATGTCCTTCGGTCACGGACTCAGAGGTGAAGATGGTTCTCATGGTGACTCCTTCCTGTTCCGGAAAACAAAAACCGCCCGGCACACAAACAGGCGGGGACCAATCTTGCGACTGTCCTTATCTGTCAGCGCTCCGCCATGCGGGTGTGCAGCGCTGCGGGATTTGGCACCTTGGGCTTTCGCTCCGGTTGCCGTGGTTTCATCGGGCCCATCCCTCCGCCACTCGTGATAAGGGGATGCAGTTGTCGCCGGTATCTTAACACATAGCGGCCGTTCCGTCAAGAGCCGCGGGAAAACCCTTCAGGGCGATCCCCCGCTCCGTGTCCCCGCGCGGTTGACAACCGCAATGTCGTGTGATAGGATGGACCCACTCACATCATCACGCAAAAGGGAGGATCCCGCCATGAAACATCTCGCCGGCATTCTGTGCCTCATGCTCTGCCTGTGTCTGCTGCCCGCCGCCGCACCGGCAGAGGACGCGGCTTACCACGCCTATTTCGGCGTGCAGTGCACTTCATCCTACGTGTTCCGCAACGCCTGGAACGACAACTACGGCCTCAATGACGCCGGCCATCCGGGCTACTTCGACCGGCTGACCGGCTGGAACGGTTTCGACAAGGAAGCCGACGGGTCCGTGGATTACGGCGGCACGTTCGAGGACGCGGTGATCACCGGCAGCGGCGAGTACACCGTCGCCCTGACCACCGGCGCCATGGGCTTCGGCCTCCAGGGTCAGCTTCCCGAAGAGGAGGAAGCCGCCGGCATCACGACCAGCTTCAATCTGCTCTTCGTCTCCACCGATATCCCGGCCAGCCTGGTCGCGGGCGGACATCTGGCCATCACCGACGTGAAGGTGCAGGTCGGCGCGGAAGGCAAGTGGATCGATCTGCCCGACGCGGTGGAC